>ERZ1026997.743-NODE-743-length-11173-cov-4.007555_pt1 | contig 11173 bp, 10 predicted proteins | sample MGYA00519289_ERZ1026997 | MGnify/ENA primary metagenome ERZ1026997 (study PRJEB26926, sample SAMN06164455) | human gut metagenome | biome: ENVO:00009003; feature: ENVO:2100002; material: ENVO:00002003 | host: Homo sapiens | place: USA | collected 2012 ... | reverse complement strand
GGCATACGAGGTGTCTTAGGGTCTCGTGGGCTCGGAGATGTGTATAAGAGACAGAGAGTGGAGAGCTGATGACACGCGCGGACCGAGGTCGCGGCCGATGCTGGTGGCACCGATCAGCAGAATGCTGGGCTTGCGCTCGTGGATTACCTGGGTGATGGCCTGTGCGTAAGGCTCGGTGGTGTACTGGGCGAGTTCGTCGGCTTCGATCGAAAGGACCACGTCGGCTCCGGCTGCGATCAGCTCGTCGGCCTTGTCTTTGACTCCTTTGCCGAGCAGCAGGGCGATTACCTGCTCATGGAGTGCGTCGGCCAGTTCGCGGGCTTTTCCCAGAAGTTCGAGAGCGACGTTCTGAACGACTCCGTCACGCTGTTCGACGAACACGTAAACGTTTTTATATTGAGATTTATCCATCTTGGTAAGTAACTGTGTTTTTTATGAACGTTTTCAGCGGGCTGGACCGAAAGGATTCGGCTTTTGCCGGGTGCAGAAAACGACTGTTGTAAATGAACGATCGGTAATTTACAGCTTCGCAGTTGCCGGGGCCGATCAGATTATGAATTTTTCTTGCAACTTCTCGACGATCAGATCGGCTGCTTCGGCCGGCTCCAGCTCGAAGACCTTACCTGCGGATTTCGCACCCTTCGTGAAGGATTTGAAGACGCGGGTCGGCGAACCGTTGAGGCCGAGTTTCGACTCTTCGACGGAGATGTTGTCGAAACCCCAGACTTCCACCTGCTTGTCGTATGCCTCCACGATGCCGCGTACCGACATATAACGGGGCCGGTTGGCCGAAGAGAGTACGGTTACCACGCACGGGGTTTCCACCTCGAGCAACTGATACCCCTCTTCCGTCCATTTCTTGACGACGAGCCGGTTTCCTCCTTCGTATTTAATGCCTTCGAGGTAGGTCACCTGCGGCAGACCGAGGTGTTCGGCGATCTGCGGGCCTACCTGGGCCGTGTCGCCGTCGATAGCCTGACGACCGGTAATTACCAGGTCGAACTCCAGCATGCGGAGAGCACCGGCGATAGCGTTCGAAGTCGCCAGCGTATCGGCACCGGCGAATTTGCGGTCGCTCAGATGAATCGCACGGTCGGCACCCATTGCGAAGGCTTCGCGCAGGATGTCGTCGGCCTGCGGAGGACCCATCGTGATAACGGTGACGTGTGCGCCGTACTGGTCTTTCAGCTCCAGAGCCATTTCGAGTCCGGCCTTGTCGTCGGGGTTCATGATGCTGGGCACACCGTCGCGGATCAGCGTTCCCGTAACGGGATTGAGGCGGATTTCCGTCGTATCGGGAACCTGTTTTATACAAACTACAATTTTCATTCGAATATCTGTTTTTTATTGTTTTTACTTTATGTGTCCTTGCGAGGGGAGTACGACCGGCTTCGGGGTTTATTCCGGAACCGGATGCACGGTCGCCCGCCGCTATTTCAACAGTGCCGACGAAATCACCATCCGCTGTACTTCGGAAGTACCTTCGTAAATCTCGGTGATCTTGGCATCGCGCATCATGCGCTCGATGGGGTAGTCACGGGTGTAGCCGTAACCGCCGAACAGCTGCAGGCAGCGGCGGGTAACATCGCTGGCGGTGCGGGCTGCAATCAGCTTAGCCTCGGCAGCCTCAACGCTGTAACGGACCTTAGCGCCGTTCATGGCCTGCTGCTTTTTCAGGCCAGCCTTGTAAACCAGGTACTTGGCAGCGTCAACGCGGGCTTTCATCTCAGCCAGCTCGAACTGGGTGTTCTGGAACTGAGCGATGGAACGGCCAAACTGCTTGCGCTCCTTGACATAGGCAACAGTCTCGTCGATTGCGCCCTCTGCAATGCCCAGAGCCTGTGCGGCAATGCCGATACGACCGCCATCCAGGGTAGCCATAGCCAGCTGGAAGCCCTTGCCCTTAACGCCGAGCAGACGATCCTTGGGGATGATGCAGTCTTCCATGATCAGCTCGCAGGTGGAAGAACCGCGAATGCCCATCTTATCTTCGGGCTTGCCGACCTTGAAGCCGGGGTCGGTGCGCTCCACGATGAACGCGGAGATTTCCTTCTGCTTGCGGCCGCGCTTGTCGGTCACAAAACCGGTAACAGCAATGATAATGAAGACATCAGCATAGCCAGCGTTGGTGATGAAGATCTTGGAGCCGTTCAGCTTCCAATGGTCGCCCTCATCCACAGCAAAGGTCTGCTGGCCCTGTGCATCGGTGCCGGCGCCGGGCTCAGTCAGGCCGAAAGCACCCAGCCATTCGCCGCTGCACAGCTTGGGCAGGTACTTTGCCTTCTGGTCTGCAGTGCCGTTCTCATAGATAGGAGCAGCACACAGGGAGGTATGGGCGGACAGGATAACACCTGTGGTGCCGCAAACCTTGCTCATTTCCTCAACAGCCATCACGTAGGAGAGCACATCGCCGCCTGCGCCGCCGACCTCTTTGGGGAAGTAAATGCCCATCATGCCCAGCTTTGCCATCTTTTCAACGGTCTCTTTGGGGAAATATTCCTCCGCGTCAACCTTTTTGGCAAGGGGTTTGACTTCGTTCTCAGCAAATTCTTTGTACATTTTCTGTACCATAGCCTGCTGCTTGGACAGAGTAAAATCCATAACGGTATCCTCCTTATCTAACAGTGCGCCCGCCGCCCCGCAGCCAAAGCCGCAAGGGCAGGTTTGCAGGCGACTGAACAAATCAATCCTGACGGAGATTTTGCACTCCGTCAGGAGAGATTGTTTCAAATTTTACAGGGCATCAACAGCGGTCTTGGTGCGGTCTGCGTTGTAAACGTAGAAGCCCTTGCCGGTCTTGCAGCCCAGGTTGCCGCCGCGAACCATCTTACGGATGAGCGGGCAGGCGCGGTACTTGCTGTCGCCGGTCTCCTTGTACAGAACGTCCATGATGGCCAGGCAGATATCCAGGCCAATGAAGTCACCCAACTCCAGGGGGCCCATCGGATGGTTGGCACCCAACTTCATAGCGGTGTCGATGCCGGCAATGTCAGAAACGCCTTCCATCTTGATGAAAGCAGCTTCGTTGATCATGGGGATCAGGATGCGGTTGACAACAAAGCCAGCAGCCTCGTTGACCTGAACGGGGGTCTTGCCGATCTCAACGCTGATCTTTTTGATGGTCTCAACAGTCTCGGCGGGGGTGTTCACGCCTGCAATGACCTCGATGAGCTTCATACGGTCAGCGGGGTTGAAGAAGTGCATACCAACCAGGGGACGGGTCAGGCCCTTGCCGATCTCAGTGATGGACAGAGAAGAGGTGTTGGAAGCAAAGACGCACTCCGGCTTGCAGATCTTGTCCAGCTCGCCAAAGGTGGTCTGCTTGACCTTCATATCCTCAAAAGCAGCCTCAACGATCAGGTCGCAGTCAGCGCACAGATCTTCTTTCAGGCCAGCGGTGATGGCAGCCATACGGCGGTCAACTTCAGCCTGATCCAGCTTGCCCTTGGCAACCAGCTTTGCATAGCCAGCTGCGATCTTATCCTTGCCTTTATCGGCCCATTCCTGCTTGATATCACACAGGGCAACAGTGAAGCCCTCAGTCTGTGCAAATGCCTTAGCAATACCCTGGCCCATAGTGCCAGCGCCAATAACGCCAACTTTCATAATTGTGCCTCCTGTTAAAAATAATAATGAATAGAGAAAAAGGAAGAATGAAGGTGTGCCGCAAGCGGCACGATTTTAATAAGGGACTTTGGTGCAGCCACAGCGCCCGGCCTTTTTGAACAGCGCGCAGCGCTGTGATCCACCACCATTATTCATTATCCTTTATTCATTTTTCTTTCAAAATCAATTGTTGGTAAACACTGCCTTGGGTTTCGGCTTTTCACGGCTCAGGAAGCACTGCATGCCTTCCACCTGGTCGTGGGTTTCGAAGCAATCGCCAAACAGTTTTTCTTCAACCGCAACAGCCTCGTTGATGGGCTTGGAGATGCCCTCGTTGATGGCCTTCTTGCAGTGGCGGACTGCGATGGGAGCATTCTTGGCAATCTTATTTGCCAGCTTCATCACGTTCTCCATCAATTCAGCCTGCGGGTAAACAGCGTTGACCAGGCCGATACGCAGGGCTTCGTCTGCCTTGATGTTCAGGGCAGAGTAAACCAGCTGCTTTGCCATGCCCATGCCAACCAGGCGGGCCAGACGCTGGGTGCCGCCGAAGCCAGGGGTGATGCCCAGGCCAACTTCGGGCTGGCCGAAGACGGCGTTATCGGAGCAGATGCGGATATCGCAGCTCATGGCCAGCTCATTGCCGCCGCCAAGGGCAAAGCCGTTGACAGCTGCGATAACGGGCAGCGGGAAGCTTTCGATCTCCAGGAACACATCATTGCCCAGCTTGCCGAAGGCCTCGCCTTCTGCCTTGGTCATGGTGGACATGGAGCCGATATCAGCACCGGCAACAAAGCTCTTGTCGCCTGCACCGGTCAGAACAACGCAGCGCACGGTGTTCTGGTCGATGGCTTCAAAAGCGGCCTTCAGGTCAGCCAGAACTTCGGGGTTCAGTGCATTCAGGGCTTTGGGACGGTCAATGGTGACGATCGCAACAGCGCCCTGAATTTCAGTCGTAACAAAGGACATTGTCAATTCCTCCGTAAATTACATTTCCACGATGGTGGCGCAGCCCATGCCGCCGCCGATGCACAGGGTAGCCAGGCCCTTGTGTGCGCCGCGATGCTTCATGGCGTACAGCAGGGTGACAAGGATACGAGCGCCGGAAGCGCCAACGGGATGGCCCAGAGCAATGGCGCCGCCGTTGACGTTCAGCTTTGCCTGGTCAAAGTGCAGAGCCTGGCCGACTGCAACAGACTGTGCAGCGAATGCTTCGTTGGCTTCGATGAGGTCCATATCATCAACAGTCAGGCCGGTCTTTGCCATAACCTTCTTGGTTGCGGCGATGGGGCCCAGACCCATGACTTCCGGCTCAACACCAGCCAGTGCACCGGCAACCCAGGTAGCCAGAGGCTCAACACCCAGCTCCTTGGCCTTTTCTTCGCTCATGATAACCAGAGCAGCTGCGCCATCGTTGATGGCGGAGGAGTTTGCAGCGGTAACGATACCATCCTTCTTGAAGCAGGGCTTCAGCTTGCCCAGAACTTCCATGGAGCTCATGCGGGGGCCTTCATCGGTATCAAACACGGTGTCACCCTTCTTGCCCTTGATGACAACGGGAACGATCTCATCCTTGAAAGCGCCGTCAGCGATAGCCTTGGCTGCCTTCTCCTGAGAATGGTAAGAGAACTCATCCAGCATCTCACGGGTGATGGGGCTGTAGCCGTACTTCTTCTGGTAGGTTTCGTTGGTGCAGACATTCTCGGCGGTCATGCCCATGTGCATGTTGCAGCCGGTTGCATCCCACAGAGCATCGTTGACCATGGTGTCCACCAGCTCGCTCTTGCCCATGGGGTAGCCCATGCGGTAGCCGTAACGGCCCTTCATCATAGCGAACGGAGCCATATCCATGTTTTCCATACCACCTGCAACAACGATGTCAGCATCGCCTGCTTCGATCATCTGGGCAGCCATGTTCACACAGTTCAGGCCAGAGCCGCAGACAACGTTGACGGTGACAGCGGGGGTCTCGATGGGCAGGCCGGCTTTCAGAGAAGCCTGGCGTGCAACGTTCTGGCCCAGACCAGCCTGGATAACACAGCCCATGTAAACGTGGTCAACCTGCTCCGGCTTGACATTGGCGCGGTTCAGGGCTTCCTTGATGACAATGGAGCCCAGCTCTACAGCAGGAACATTGGCCAGGGTGCCGCCGAACTTGCCGATAGCAGTACGGCATGCGGATGCGATAACGATTTTCTTCATAAGAAACAGCCTCCTAAAAATATGAATCTTATTTAGACGGTTGGGAATCCTTTGTATCTTTACAGGCCTTAGCGACCCGACAAAGCACGTTTTTGGGGGTCAAACTTTACCCTCACGGATTTTTTTCTTCAGGGCAGCTTCCACATTGGGGGTAACGAACTTGGAAACATCGTGGTTGTAATGGGCAGCCTCCCGCACAATGGTGGAGGAAAGGTAGCTCCATTTCAGGGACGTTGACAGAAACACGGTTTCGATCCCCGGGTAGAGCGCGTGATTGGTGTGCGCCAGCTGGATCTCGTTTTCAAAATCCGTTACGGCGCGCAGCCCCCGCACCATTACGGTGGCGTGCTGCTGTTGGGCAAAGTTGACTGTCAGGCCGTCAAAGCTCATCACCTTGACATTGGGGATATCCTTGCAGCATTCCCGCAGCATCTCTTCCCTTTCCTTCACGGTAAACAACGGGGTTTTGGCGCTGTTGTTTAGCACGGCAACGATCAGGGTATCAAACATGCGGGAACTGCGTTTGATAATATCCAGGTGGCCGCGTGTAACGGGGTCAAAGCTGCCGGGATACATTGCAATGGGCATAATCTTTAGTTCCTCTGCAGTGCCAAAGCTGTTAAAAATCTAACAGTCCTGGGCGGAAATAAAAGCACCATGCGCGCCGCGCGTTTAATGGGCGGGCCTTAAACCCCGCCGCAGACCGTACCGCCTGCCTGGTGCCGCAAGTGAACTCCGGCTCCTATTTCAGGGATCCGCTTGGCTCACACTTATAGTTTTACACTTTTGTTAAGCTTTTGTCAATGGCTTATCTGTTAAAAATCCGACAAAAGTTTCTGGACTGTTTCAGTGGAATGTACAAAATCCACCCGATTTGCACGTTTTGGGGGCAAAAAATGAACTTTATTGGTTGACAAGCGTCAATATAATGTTAAAATAATATCAATGGTTGTGGTGCTGTGCCGCCATTCTTCCGGCGGGGCTCCCCCGCTGCGGGCAGCGCGCCACGCCACCGGGCGGCTGATTTTCAGGCATCCGCACTGTGCGTACCGCCAGAGCAGCGTACCGCCCCATAAACATTATATAAATAGGTAAGCAAATCCGCAAAGATTGCATAAGCAGTTTTTGCGGAATGAACAAAGGAGCTGTTTGTAGAAATGGATTTTAACACTGTTTATGCACAGAAACTGACAACGGCCGACCGCGTTGCCGCTTTGGTCAAGGATGACGATTGGGTCGATTACGGCTGGGCCATCGGTACCCCTGTCAGCTTTGACGCTGCTTTGGCCAAGCGCCTGCCGGAGCTGCACGGGATTAAATTCCGCGGCGGTATCCTGTGCCATGTGCCGGAAATCTTCAAGATTGAAAATCAGGCAGAGCACTTCTGCTGGAACAGCTGGCATATGGGCGGCATTGAGCGCAAGGCCGTTGCCGCCGGTTACGCTTACTATTCTCCCCTGCGCTACTCTGAGCTGCCGCGCTACTACCGCGAAAGCCCCGACCCGCTGAACATTGCGGTGTTTGTGGTTGCCCCCATGGATAGCCACGGCTACTTCAACCTCGGCCCCTGCGCCAGCCATCTAGCCGATGCTGCCCGCAAGGCCGACAAGGTGTTTGTGGAAGTGAACAAGAACATGCCGGTCTGCCTGGGCGGCTACGACAACTGCCTGCACATTTCCCAGGTTGACGGCATTATCGAGGGTGACAACCCGCCGATCGACCAGCTTGGCGGCGGCGGTGCCCCCACCGAAGTTGACCAGGCTGTTGCCCGCCTGGTGGTGGACCGCATCCCCAACGGCGCCTGCCTGCAGCTTGGCATCGGCGGCATGCCCAACGCCATCGGCGCCATGATTGCCGAGAGCGACCTGAAAGATTTGGGCGTACATACCGAGATGTATGTGGACTCTTTTGTAGATATGGCAAAGGCTGGCCGCATTACCGGCCGCTGTAAGAACATTGACAACGGCCGCCAGGTCTATGCGTTCGGTGCCGGCACCCAAAAGATGTACGACTACCTGGATAACAATCCGGAGTGTATGTCTGTACCCGTTGATTACACCAACGATGTGCGGGTGATCAGCAGCCTGGATAACTTTATCTCCATCAACAACGCCATTGACGTTGACCTGTATGGCCAGGTGAACGCCGAAAGCAGCGGCACCCGTGCCATTTCCGGTGCAGGCGGCCAGCTGGACTTTGTGCTGGGTGCCTATCTTTCCAAGGGTGGCAAGAGCTTCATCTGCCTGTCCTCCACCTTCTTTAACAAAAAGACCGGCCAAAACGAAAGCCGCATCCGTCCCACGCTGCACCCCGGCAGTGTTGTGACCGATACCCGCGCCAACACCGATTATCTGGTGACCGAGTACGGCGTTGCCCGCCTGAAGGGCCTGACCGCCTGGGAGCGTGCCGAAGCCCTGATCAACATTGCCCACCCAGATTTCCGTGAGCAGCTGATTGCCGACGCCGAAAAGATGGGCCTGTGGCGCAAGAGCAGCAAGCGCTGATCCGTTGTTTTTTATTCTGTTTGTATCCGCCAAAAATTGGCTTGACAAACTGTGTGCCGGTGTGATACAGTAACAATAACGCAGGGCCGCTGACTGACGGAATCTGGTGGGCATGACCACCGGGGAAGCGGGCTATTCCCTGCATTAAGCCGACCGTCTGGGCTGCATACACTGATGTATGGTGTACGCAGCCCTTTATTTTTTGTAAACGGAGGAATGCCACATGCTGAGCGACATTGTAATTGCACAGGCAGCCAAAATGCTGCCCATTGCCAAAGTAGCTGAAAAACTGGGCCTTACGGACGAGGACCTGATTCCTTATGGCCGTTACAAAGCCAAGATCAACCACAAGCTGATCCACAGTGACCGCCCAGACGGCAAGCTGATCCTGATGACCGCCATCAGCCCCACCCCTGCTGGCGAGGGCAAAACCACCACCAGTGTTGGCCTGGCGGACGCCCTGAACGCCATGGGTAAAAAGACGATGCTCTGCCTGCGTGAGCCCTCCCTTGGGCCCGTGTTCGGTGTAAAGGGCGGCGCTGCGGGCGGCGGTTACGCCCAGGTTGTGCCCATGGAAGATATCAACCTGCACTTTACCGGCGATATTCACGCCATTGGCACCGCAAACAACCTGTTGGCTGCCATGATCGACAACTCCATCCAGCAGGGCAACCCGCTGAACATTGACCCCCGCCGCATCGCCTGGAAGCGCTGCATGGACATGAATGACCGTCAGCTGCGCTTTATTGTGGACGGCCTGGGCGGCAAGGTGAACGGCACCCCGCGTGAGGACGGCTTTGACATCACCGTTGCCAGCGAGGTCATGGCGATCTTCTGCCTGGCCACCGACCTGGCCGACCTGAAAGACCGCCTGAGCCGCATTGTGTGTGCTTATACTTACGATGGCCAGCCGGTCACTGCGGGGCAGATCGGCGCAGCAGGCGCAATGGCGGCTTTGCTGAAAGATGCCATTGACCCCAACCTGGTCCAGACGCTGGAAAACAACCCCGCCATCATCCACGGCGGTCCCTTTGCCAACATTGCCCACGGCTGCAACAGCGTGACTGCCACCAAACTGAGCCTGAAACTGGCCGATTACGTTGTGACTGAAGCAGGCTTTGGTGCCGACCTGGGCGCTGAAAAGTTCCTGGATATCAAGTGCCGCATGGCGGACCTGCACCCCTCTGCGGTGGTTCTGGTTGCCACCGTCCGTGCGCTGAAATCCCACGGCGGCGTTACCAAGCCGGATTTGAACAAGCCTAACGTGGAGGCCGTCCGCAAGGGCGCGGCCAACCTGGAGCGCCACATTGACAACATCAAGAACGGCTTTGGCCTGCCCGTCTGCGTTGCCATCAACGCTTTCCCCACCGACACGCCGGAAGAGATGGCCGTAATCGAGGAAGTATGCGCCAAGGCGGGCGTCAAGTGCGCCCTGTCCGAAGTGTTCGCCAGGGGCGGCGAGGGCGGCAAAGCCCTGGCCGAGACCGTTCTTTCCATCATGCCGGAAGCCCCCCAGCCCATCCAGTACACCTACGATCTGGGCGCTTCTCTGCCGGAGAAGATTGAAGCAGTTGCCAAAAAGATCTACCGTGCTGACGGCGTGACCTACACTCCCGCCGCCAAGAAGATGCTGGACGACCTGGCCGCCATGGGCTACGGCGAGCTGCCTGTCTGCATTGCCAAAACGCAGTATTCTTTCAGCGATAACGCCAAGCTGACCGGCGCCCCCACCGGCTTTAAAATGAATGTACGCGAAGTTCGCCTTTCCGCCGGTGCTGGGTTTGTGGTCGTCATCTGCGGCAGCATTATGACGATGCCCGGCCTTCCCAAGCACCCCGCCGCCATGGATATTGATGTGGACGCAGAAGGCCGCATTACCGGGTTGTTCTGATGGCGTTTTATCCCTGAAACAGCTTAAGGCAACACCGCACAATTCCCGCCTTACGGCTTAAGCACCGCTTCGGCGGCTGCGGCACCTCGCTCGCCGTATCGGCACTTAGAATTAGGCGGTATTGCCTTAAATTTACATACTATGCCAAAAAGCTCCGCAGCAAAGGCAAATGCCCAGCTGCGGAGCTTTTGTTTTGGCTGATTTTTGTTTTTGCAGCGCAGTGGCTTATTCTTCGCTCTCCCCTGCCGTATCCTGTTTTTCCATCTTCTCAATATCCGGTGCCTTGCGGCCGCCGGGCATGGTTGCACCAAACGCCGGAACAAACAGGAACTTGCGCACAAAGAAGATGAGCGCAATGGATGCCACACTGATAAAGTTTTCCACTGCCGATTCATGCCCAACGATCATATGGCGGGCAATGGCATACAGCAGCACTTCCAGCGCACTGCCGGGGCTGTGCTTGGCAAGCATCTTGATGAACTCGATGCCGATGACGATATCCAGCGCGCGCTGCAAAAACAGGCTGATTTCCACTTCATTGGTATCCACCAGCAGGCCGGGCAGCATTTTGATCAGCGGCACCACCGCCAGCATCAACGCCACCACAACCAGCAGCGAAATGCCCACTTCCAGCAGGCCGGCCAACTCGGCCAGCTGGTCACGAAAGATGCGTTTTACGCGTTCTTCCCCGTTATGCAGCACCGTGCGGGAAAAATGGGGGTGTTTGTTGTTTGTATTCATGTTTCTACTCCCTTGGGGTGTATCTTAAAAGCTGAAAATACAGCCCGTTTCTCTGTTTTCCGATACACCTGTCTTGCTTGTTGCTTGTATTATAGCAGATAACCGCTGCCGCGTACTGCATAAAATTTTATATCAGGTGTTATGCAAAACGCCCGCCGCACAGCAACGTGCGGCAGGCGCTTTTTTGTCTGCTGCTTATTCTCTGTCTCTTATACACATCTGACGCTGC
>ERZ1026997.741-NODE-741-length-11181-cov-6.165468_pt1 | contig 11181 bp, 9 predicted proteins | sample MGYA00519289_ERZ1026997 | MGnify/ENA primary metagenome ERZ1026997 (study PRJEB26926, sample SAMN06164455) | human gut metagenome | biome: ENVO:00009003; feature: ENVO:2100002; material: ENVO:00002003 | host: Homo sapiens | place: USA | collected 2012 ... | reverse complement strand
AAGTCAATACATTTCTTACCGCCGCCCAGGCGGTCTGCCGTGGAACGGCAGAATAAAATGATGAAATCATTTTATTAAGAAATAGTATTATCCATGGCTGTCAGCTGTCCACTGTCAACTGTGGAAGCTCTGAGTGAGAGATTCCAGATAATGAGGTGAATTGAGTATGGCAGATTCCAAAAGAGATTACTATGAGGTGCTGGGCGTCAGCAAGGACGCCAGCGCCGACGACATAAAGAAGGCCTACCGCAAGGCCGCCATGAAGTACCACCCCGACCGCAACCCCGGCGACAAGACTGCCGAGGAAAAATTCAAGGAGGCCGGGGAAGCCTACGAAGTCCTGTCCGACGCTGACAAGCGCGCCCGGTACGACCAGTACGGCTTTGCCGGTGTCGATCCCAACTTCGGCGCGGGGGCAGGCGGCGCTGGCTACGGCGGCGCAGGCTTTGGCGGTTCCGGATTCGGCGGGTTTGACGGCTTCGGCGATCTGGGGGATATTTTCGGCGAGTTCTTCGGCGGCGGCCGCAGCCGCGGCTCCCAGCAGAACGCGTCCCGCCGGGGCGAAAACGTCATGGCGCGGCTGGAGCTGACCTTCGAGGAAGCGGCCTTCGGCTGCGAAAAAGAGGTTGCTGCCCAGCGGATTGAGAACTGCCCCAACTGTAAAGGTACGGGCAGCGCCGACGGCGTGATCGAGACGTGCAGCCAGTGCCACGGCACCGGTCAGGTGCGTTCCGTGCAGAACTTCATGGGCATGCAGATGCAGTCCACCACCACCTGTCCCACCTGCGGCGGCCGGGGCAAGGTCATCAAGAATCCCTGCACCACCTGCCGCGGCAAGGGCAAGGTGCGCAAGACCAACCGGGTCAAGGTGAAGATCCCTGCAGGCGTGGATGCCGGACAGAGCGTCCGTGTCCGGGGCGAAGGCTGCGTGGGCGTGGGCGGCGGCCCGAACGGCGACCTGCTGGTGGAAATTTCCATCCGGCGGCACCCGATCTTCACCCGGAACGGGACGGACGTGTTGTGCGAAGTCCCCATCACCTTTACGCAGGCGGCGCTGGGCGCGACCATTCAGGTGCCCACGCTGGACGGCAAGGTGGATTATGAGATTCCCGAAGGCACCCAGACCGGCCGGGAGTTCATCCTGCGGGAGAAGGGCATTCCCGAGGTGGGCAACACCCGCCGCCGGGGCAACGAGCGCTTCACGGTGGTGGTAGAGACTCCCACCAGACTGACGAAGGAGCAGAAAGACCTCCTGCGCCAGTTGGACGGAAGCGTGGATCAGTCCCCCAAAAGGAAGAAATTTCTCAACAATCTGAAAGACTTCTTTGGATAAGGGAAGCTCTGAATAAATTGACGAGAGCTGACAGCGAGAGATTTTTCACCAGATGAAGATTTCCAAAGCGGAGAAATACTTTGTGTACCCGCAAGGGGTATGCCGCATCCGTAAGCCGGCTTGCGCCGACAACGGCTGCGCTATATTTCCCGCTTTGGAAACCGCACAACTGGGGAAAAAGATCCGCTGCTCAGCCGAAGACAATTTATTCGGAGTTTCCCTAAGAAAAAAAGGCAGGACAGCCACTTGCGGCTGTCCTGCCTTTTGTGTATAATGGGAGAAAGATTTTCCAAAAAGGAGGCTTCCGCCATGAAACGTGAGGACTACATCAGCTGGGACGAATATTTTATGGGCATCGCCATGCTTGCGGCGAAGCGCAGCAAGGACCCCAACACGCAGGTCGGCGCCTGCATTGTCTCGCAGGACAACATCATCATCTCCACCGGCTATAACGGTATGCCCAAGGGCTGTTCCGACGACGAGTACCCATGGGAGCGGGACGGCGACCAGACCAAGTACCCCTACGTCGTCCACGCGGAGCTGAACGCCGTGCTCAACGCCAACGGGCGGGACCTGCGGGGCAGCAAGCTGTACGTGGCGCTGTTTCCCTGCAACGAATGCGCCAAAGCCATCATCCAGAGCGGCGTAAAGGAGGTCTACTACCTCTCGGACAAATACGCGGACACTCTGGCGACCATGGCGTCCAAGCGGATGATGGATTCCGCCGGTGTCCGGTATATCCAGATGCGCACCGAGATCAAGTCCATCACGCTGGACTTTACCCCGGAGGAAGAGATGCTGTAGGGGGAGAACGGGATGCTGCGACACATTTTGTTTGCGATCAATCTGCTCCGGGCGATGCCCGCGTACTGCGCCGTGTGCCTTTCCGGGGCGAAGAAGCTGATCTGCGCGGAAACGGAAGGGTATATGTGGTTTCTGGAAACCTATGACGGCGACCGTTTTTTCCTGCGCTTTGCATGGCTCATGTGGCGCTATGACTGTTATCGGAGCCATGTGGTTTTCCGGTGCAGTCAGGCTTCCACCATGTGCAGCTATCTCATAAGGCTGCTTTATCCGCCCAAGAAGGACATGGAACTTCTGGGACAGATCGGCGAAGGACTGGTGATCTACCACGGCCACGGAACGGTGATCGCACCTTACAGCATCGGAAAGAACTTCTCCGTCTATCAGGGTGTCACCATCGGACGAAACGCGAAGCCGGGGCGGGAGATCAACAATCCCATCATTGGCGACAACGTGACGGTCTTCACCAACGCGGTGGTCGCCGGGGGCATTACCATCGGGGACAACGTGACCATCGGCGCGGGTGCCGTGGTGATGAAGGACGTTCCCGCCAACAGCATCGTCATGGGAAATCCCTGCGTCATCCGGGAAAAGCAGCCCTCCGGTGTTTGAGAATACAGATACATACGAAACATCCGGCTGCCGCACGACAGCCGGATGTCTACGTGTCATACTGAACTTCAATTAAAATCTTAAAAAAAGATTTTAATCAGGAAATAGTATCAAAAACCTCGCAGAGGAAAGCAGCCCGCAGGCGGCCAGGGCGTGCGCGCAGCAGACTGTCAGACCCTTTATTTCAAAAGGTCGTTGGCCTTCTGAAATAAGCGAAAAAGCACGCCGAAGCGTGCTTTTTCTGGTGACCCGCCGGGGATTCGAACCCCGGACCCACTGCTTAAAAGGCAGTTGCTCTGCCAACTGAGCTAGCGGATCAGATTTGGCTGGGATGGCCGGATTTGAACCGACGAATGCCAGAGTCAAAGTCTGGTGCCTTACCGCTTGGCGACATCCCAATGTTGGCGCGGCGCCCTTCGGCCGGACACACAGAGCATTATAACATGCTTTGCACCGTTTGGCAATCCTTTTTTTGCGAATTTTGCGGTTTCAGACCTTCTTTCTTCCCCGATGGCCGCCCCGGAAGATTGGGACTTGAAACCTTCGCCGTTTTGCGCCATAATAACAGCAAATCCCGAATCTGGAGGAACCTTCATGAACATTCAAGATTGGACACTGTACTATGACAACCTTGGGCCTTTGTCCTGTCAGGCGCCCTGCACCATGTACAGCGTGCTCTATGACCACGGAAAAATCCCCGACCCCTTCTACGGCACAAATGAGCGGGAGCTGCAATATCTGGCCGAAAAGGACTGCGTCTTTGAATCCGTCTTTTCCGCCCCGCCCGCTCTGCTCACGCGGGAACATATCGAGCTGGTATTTCATGGGCTTGACACCATCTGCCATATTTACCTGAACGGCACCCTGCTGGGCAAGGTCAAAAATATGCACCGGGAGTACGTCTACGAGGTCAAGCCCCTGCTGACAGCCGGGGAAAACACCCTCCGGCTGGAATTCAAGTCCCCCCGGCGCTACTTCGCCCAACAGCAGCACAAGCACTACCTGTACATGAACGACGGCGACACCCTCCCCGGCGCCGCCCATCTGCGCAAGGCCATGTACCAATCCGGCTGGGACTGGGGTCCCACATTGCCGGACATGGGCATTTTCCGGGGCGTGGAGCTGAAGGGCTGGAACGTGGACCGTTTCGACGGCGTGGCCGTCCGCCAGCACCACGAAAACGGCAGCGTCTCGGTGGAGCTGGACGTGACCACCAAATGTCACGCCGGGTGCGAGATCTACGCAGACTTCGACGGCAAGCGCGTTATCCTGAAAAACGGCCACGGCATTATCCAAGTGGATAACCCGAAGCTGTGGTGGGCAAGGGGCTACGGCGACCAGCCCCTTTATGATCTGGATGTGGAGCTGGTTTGCGGCGGCGAGGTCATCGACCGCTGCCACAAGCAGCTCGGCCTGCGCACCCTCACCGTCAGCACGGAGCCGGACGCGGACGGCAAGGGCAGCGAATTCTGCTTTGTGCTGAACGGCGTGAAAATTTTCTCCATGGGCGCGAATCTGGTTCCCATGGACAATTTGCTCAGCCGCATCACCGACCAGCGGTGGGAAACCATCGTCCGTCAGGCTGTGGACGCCAACTTCAACACCCTGCGGGTCTGGGGCGGCGGGTACTACCCCGACAGCCGCTTCTACGAGCTGTGCGATCAATACGGCCTGCTGGTGTGGCAGGACTTCATGGTCGCCTGCGCCAACATCTATCTGACGTCGGAGATGGCCGAGGAGTTCACGCAGGAAGCCATCTGCAACCTGAAGCGGCTGCACCATCACGCCTCCCTCGCCCTGCTGTGCGGCAACAACGAGATGGAAAGCGGTGTCATCAACTGGGGTTCCCGGGACAACCAGCTAGTGCGGGACGATTACACCCGCCTGTACGGCCATCTGCTGCCGGAGCTCTGCGAGACCTACGCGCCGGACACCTACTACTGGCCGTCCAGCCCCTCCTCCGGCGGCGGTTTTGACGACCCGGACAACCCCGCCAAGGGCGACACCCACTACTGGGAGGTCTGGCACGGCGGCGTTCCCTTCACCACCTACCGTCAGAAACGCTTCCGCTTCTGCTCCGAGTATGGCTTCGAGAGCTTCCCCTCCATGAAGACCATCCGCACATTCGCCCGGGAGGAAGACATGAACTGCTTCTCCCGCGTCATGGAGAACCATCAGAAGTGCCGGGGCGGCAACGGGAAGATCCTGCGGTATCTGGCGGACAATTACCTGTATCCTGCCGCCTTTGAGAATCTGGTGTACGCGTCCCAGCTGCTGCAGGCGGACGCCATCAAATACGGCGTGGAGCACTTCCGCCGTCAGCGGGGGTACTGCATGGGCTCTACCTACTGGCAGTTCAACGACTGCTGGCCGGTGGCCTCCTGGTCCAGCGTGGACTGCTTCGGGCGCTACAAAGCACTGCACTACGCCGCCCGGAAGTTCTACGCCCCCGTGGCCATGGGCCTGTTTCTGGAAAACGGGGCGCTCACCGTCAACATTGCCAACGAGACCCGTGCCGGTTTCCGCGGCCACATTCATCTGGCCATGTGCCGGGGGGATCTGACCGTGCTGGACGGGCTTCGCCTGGATGTGGAGGTGGAAGCACTGTCCTCCCGAGATGTGCTGACCTACCGCGTGGACAGCCGCGACCCCTACGACACCTTCCTGTATGCCGACCTGTACGATGAGCAGGGCCGCTTCCTTATGCGTCAGGTGGAACTGCTGGTGCCTGCCAAGCATTTCCAGTGGCGCAAGCCGACGTTTGACGTCCGGATCGCCCCCGTCCCCGGTGGGGCGGAAATTTCCGTTCAGGCCGATGTATTTGCCAAGGGCGTTTTTCTGGACTTCCGGGACTTTGACTGCGTTCTGTCCGACAACTTCTTCGCTCTCACCGCCCCCGCGCCCTACCGCGTGACGGTGCAGACCTCCCGCAGCGTGGAGGAGCTGGAACAGAATCTGACCATCAAGTCCGTGTATGACATCCGCTGACCGGTAAGGTCTGCGGACATCCCGGTAAAAACCGGGCGGGGCATATCGCCGCATTGCTGCGTGATATGCCCCGCTCTTTTTTTGCAATCTGTCGAAATTTGTGCTACGCTATCGGTGGTGCTACCAGTACCCCGGTATCCATCCTATATCCCAAATCTTTCATTTTGTCAACCGCCCTGCCTTCCGGCAGGGCTTTTTTATTGCGAAGGAAACCCCCGCCGCGCGGTCATGCCGCACGGCGGGGGTCAAATTTCATTTTCCGGGCTGTTTATTTCTCCGCCGCGGCGATGTAGTCGTTCCCATAGCAGAAGATATGTCCGCCGATCTGTCCCCAGATGTTGCTGTTGGTGGGCTTCGTGGCGAAATACACCACTTCCTTCGGCAAGATATAGGGGCCGTAGATCGCTCTTTCGATGGCCTCGTACTGCGCCTGGAAGGGTTCCGCCTTGTCCAGACGGGGCACGGAACGGAACTGTCCCTGCCCGTAGATCACGTCATGGAGGTTATCAGGGAAGCTGTCGGAGGCGATCCGGTTCAGCGCCACCTCCGCGACGGCCTGCTGACCTTCGGCGCACTCGCCCTGGGCTTCCACCCAGACGACCTTCGCCAGCAGCTTGATATCGTCCTGACTCAGCGTAATATCGGCGTACCGGGGCTCGTCCCGTTCGGGTTCCTCCTCGTAGTAAATGAAGGGTTCCTCCGGCATGGCGCTCTTGTCGTAGATCCACGCGCCGTCGTAGCCCAGCAGAATGTCTTCCGGGTTAAAGCCTTCCTCGAAGCCTTTTTTCAGCTGCCAGAAGTCGTAATTATCCCGGTTGGAGTCGTTGACGATGATCTTCCCATTTTCATTGATGCCGGCGAGAACGATGAAGTGCTGGGAATTGGTGAAGATGGAGTTGTGGTTCATCAGCACGATGGCGACCTGCCCCTCCTGCAGCGCCTTGTAGACAACGTGCCAATTCGCTGCCTTCTTACAGGCAAGCTGAAGCGTCTTGTTGCCGTATTCCAGCCGGGCAATGTTATTGATCGCTCGTCCGCCGAAATAGTGCGCCAGCTCGTCGGGGGTGTATTCATGGTCGGTCAGGTAGCTTGCCACCATGGCCAGAGAAACGATGCTGCATCCGCTGGTCGCAATGGTGCCGCTGCCGTACATGGTGTAGGGGTAGTCGTTCTGGAAATACTGCGGAATGGTGGAAATGACCGTCTTTTCTTCGCTCTGCGTCTCCTCCGGAACGTCCTCTCCGGTGGTCTCCGAAGCTGCTTCCTCGGTAACTGCGGGAGCCGTCTCCTCGGCGGCCGCCGTCGGTTCCGCAGGGGCCTTCACCTCCGCGGGGATGTACAGGTATTGCAGCACGAGTCTGCAATCCTCGTCCTGCGCCACGTCGGCATAAATCTCACAGAGCCAGTTTTCAAGCCCGCTGTCAGCAATGGCGAAGCTTCCTTCCTCTCCTGTTACGTACCAGCCGTAAAAAACAAATCCGTCAGGGGTCTTCTGCGCGGCATCCTCCCGCAGACCCGCCATCTGCGCCTCATTCGGCACGGCGTAGGTCGTGATCCGGATATCACCGGGAACCGCGTTTTCCGGAATGCCCGCACGTACCACTTCGCCAACAGACGCGGCGGTGGCAGGGAGAGCGGCGATGCCGCAAAGAAGCGTCAGCGAAAGCAGAACCGCAGTCAGCCGCCGGCAATTTCCATGTACGCGCATTCCTTCGCCCCCTGTCTGTAAAAAGCGTTCCGCGCCCCCGCGCGGCGGGGTACGGATGCATATATAAACACGGATACAGTATAAAGCATTTTTTGTCAAAAGTCAAGATATGTCGAAGGAGGGAAACCGTTCTCCCCAAACGGATTTTCCAAAAGGCGCGGTCTGTCTATTTCCTTTTCCAACTGTGGGATATCCACCGGGCCGAGCAGCCCAGCAACGCTCCCAGCGTGTTCATGATGACGTCGTCCACCTCGCATCTTCCCAGACTGTAACGGTACTGCAAATATTCAATTCCCGCCGAAGAAAGGCACGCCAGCACGACCGTGACGGGGACGGACAGCTTCCATTTCCCCAGCACGAACGGCAGGGACAGCCCGATGGGGAAAAACAGCAGAACATTCATCAGCATCGACCGGTACAGTTCCGGCTGCTCTCTGGCCTCCCGGAAGTTCTGAAATGGAACAAGCACAGCTTCCGCCGTTTCTTCCCCTCTTGCGCAGACCGTCATATAGAAGATCACCGCCGCGATCCCGGCAAAAACGGCCGCGTTGAGTATCCACCACCGCCTGCTGCCCTGTTCCCTGTTCCCCAGATATCCCCACAGCACCGCCGCCAGGATCATGAAGATCATGATCCTGTGCAGCGGCTGTATATAGGGTCTATCTGAAAACCGTCAACACGCCCAAACAGCGGGTCTTTTCCGTCTGCTGTGCACCATTTTCCCTTGCAATACACAAAGTATTCCTGCGGAAAAATGGCTTCATCAGACGAAAAATCCCTCGCTGTTGGTCATATTTCCGGTTTTCAGATAGACCCTAAATCAGCCAAAAAAGTTTATTCATGCTTTCTTCCGTTTCCCAATACGGTTTGCCGCGCTTTCCAGCAGCCCGCGGAGGTACTGGAATTCGCTCGTCTTAAAATAAACCAACAGCAGCAGACCGTTGGATAGCGCCAGAGCGAGCAGCGCCTTCACACCAAAGCTCAGCAGCACATTTTCCAGCGACACCAGTGAAACCGCATACCACGTTCCAGCGGCAACCAGAACGGAAACCACAATCTCCCGCCCCTCCCGGACAGCGTGTCTGGCAAAGGAGACCTCGAATACGTCCCGGCAGACAAAATAGGGCTTTGCCCAGAAGGACAGGGCAAGGAAACTGACCAGCGTGCCAAACAGAACACCGGCAATGCCGTACCGCTTTGCCAGAACGATAGAGATCACCATGTTTGCAATGGCTTCCGCCATCGGGATAAACCGGTCCGGGTAATACAGCCCGGCCGCGTTTTTGGCAATGTCGATCCCGGAGTTGATCCCCTTGAAATAGTATATCGCAACTGCCAGAATCAAAATGGCCTTTGTCAGCACAAAGTCCTGCCCCAGCCAGATCGCGACGAACGGCTCTACCAGACACAGCAGGCAGGTCGCCGTGAACGTATACAGCCAGTAGTTGATAAAATCTACCCGCTTGTACACTTCGTATGCCCGCTCCTTCGTTTCGCTTGCGATCAGGTTGCCCATGCTGGCTGTAACACCGCTGGAGAAGGTGGTCACAAACCCGGAAACAGAAGTGATCAGGGTCGTGTAATTGCTGTACATACCCACGGCGGTCACGCTGACCAGCGAGGAAATAACCAGATTGTCGGAACACTGGGAAATGATATAGCCCACCTTCCCCAGAAAAAGCGCCTTGATGTTTGTAAACAGGCTCTTGCGGACTTCGGGGTCAAGCTTCCGGACGTTCTTGTCCTTCAGATATGGATACCGCCTGTCAACAATGCGGCAGAAAATCAGGTTCTTGACAATGGTCGTGCCGATGTCAACAGCAAGGTACAGAATATAATTCTGCGCAAAATACAGTATCAGCACCTTCAGCACCAGCACCACGATCTGCGCAATGGTGCTTGCGATGGTATAAAGATACTTATTCTGGTCCGAGGTGTTCAGCGTCGTTTTATAGACCCACAAATAGGAGGACACCGAACCAAGCAGGAACAGCCAATACACGAGATTGGCATCCGGCGCGGTATTGTCTTTCAGGAAGAATGGAAGCAGCGGGTAAAATGCTATCCCGATCGCAGCCGTTCCTATCGCCAGAGCGCGGTAAGTATACTTGAAAAACCGCATCAGCGATTTGACCTGTTCAATATCGTTTTCCGCCAGAGGTTTATACAGCGCATAACCGATTGCCAGTCCTATACCGGACTCCGCCAGCGAGAAAATGGTCAGGATGTTGCTCATCAGGCCGTTGATGCCCAGATATTCCACGCCCACACTGTAGATCAGGACCCGCCGGGACAGGAACCCCAGCAGAATCACGATCAGCTGCGAGGCAAACGATACCACTGTATTTGTGACAGATTTCTGCGTTCTGGACCCTTTCACTTTTTGATCTCCTTAGCTTAGACATTGGGAAAGCGCCGTCTGACGGCACAGTCATGTTCGTATGCTTCACCGCGAATGGTTCCGCAGGGGTCGCTCTTCCGTCTTCCTTTTCACCCTTCCAGAATCCGGAAAACCCGCTGAATTTCCCCCTCGTTTCCCTTTCCCTCGGACTGCTGGTACTGGCGGATATGGGCATACAAAGCAGGGTCGCGCATCAGACGCAGAATTCCCTCCGCTACGGCCTCCGGGGTCATTTCCACCACAAGGCCGTTTTCACCCTGTACCATCTGGTCATATACAACGTCAAAATTGGTTGCCACGCAGGGGCGGTTCAGAATTCTGGCCTCGGTCAGCGTCAGGCAGTAGCCCTCAAAGCGGGAAGTCTGCACGTAAATATCTCCCGCTTTCATATAGGGGTAGGGGTTTGCCTGTACTCCCAACAGAATGAAATCCTTCTGCAAACCATATTGGCCGATCTTTTCTTCCAGCATCTTCCGCTCCGGGCCTTCGCCGCAGACCATCCAGGTAAAGTCTGCGCCCTGTTCCTTCAGAATGCGGGCGGCTTCAATCGCGATGTCATACCCCTTCTGCGTCACCAATCGTCCCACGGTCGTTATCACCGTTCCGTGAAGGGACGGCAAATCGGCCGGTTCCTCCGCCATGCTTCTTATGAGCTTTTCGCTGTTGATGTCGTAAACCGTTACCACTTTTTCGGCGTATTCGGGAAAGACCTCTCTGAATTTTTCCGACAGCTGCTCCGAAACGCAGGAAATATAATCATATTTCCCATAAGTTTCCCGGTCAAAGCCTCTGTCAAATCCAACGCCCTCGTAGTCGGCATTGACCCATGCGATTTTCTTCTCAGCGTTAACTTTTTCCGCAACAAAATGGGTGGGCGTCCCCTGACCCCATGCAATGGCCACGTCATACGCCCCGGGAAGCGGGTCAAACGCATTGCGCGCGCCATTCCAAAGCACCTGCGTGGCATGGAGGGGTTTACCGGCGCGGTCGTTCTTTCTCAGCTGTTCGCTGACGGCCAGACGCGCCTTTAAGAAGCGGATGTTCCCGGCTGTCAGCTGCTTTACAAGGGGCAGACCGCAGAACTGAAAATAGGGTATCGACGGCAGAATCTTCACCTGCGGCGGCAGCAGCTTTTCAAACGTGCCGCCCCGGTTTATCATCTGCAAATACACGTCATACCGCTGGTAGTCAAACAGGTTCAGCAGGGAGGACAGGCTCTTTTCCGCGCCGCCCACGCCCATGGAATTGATCATGAACAAAATCTTCTTCATCGTTTTCCCTCTGATACTATTTCCTGATTAAAATCTTTGATTTTAATCAGGAAGGCATCGCCTA
>ERZ1026997.735-NODE-735-length-11221-cov-7.069407_pt1 | contig 11221 bp, 7 predicted proteins | sample MGYA00519289_ERZ1026997 | MGnify/ENA primary metagenome ERZ1026997 (study PRJEB26926, sample SAMN06164455) | human gut metagenome | biome: ENVO:00009003; feature: ENVO:2100002; material: ENVO:00002003 | host: Homo sapiens | place: USA | collected 2012 ... | reverse complement strand
GATCTACACGCGTAAGATCGTCGGCAGCGTCAGATGTGTATAAGAGACAGACTCAATACAGCACTTTCCCAAATTTCCATCAAGCGTGGATAATCTGTAACTTTAATTTTTCTAATCATTATGGTTATTGTTATTTAATGTCGCAAAGTTAGGAATAAATATTCACTGAATCTATTTTTCATAAGTTTTGATGGCTGTAAAAGCAGGGGGCCGCATTCATCACGAGTGCAGCCCTCCTTGGTATTGTATTATTTATATTAAGGTAAAAAGAGAGAGTTTATTTGCCGTAATCATCGTATAACATCAGCAAATGTGACGAACTCCAACTGAAATGGGGAGCTTTTAACAATTCACCGGTGTGTGTGCCATAATTTTCATGTATCGGTGCGCCTTCTTTCAAGCCTTGCAGACGGTCGAATACCTGGAGGGTGTATTCATCCGCCATCTTGTTATATCCATAATTGCGCAGGCCGCGGATAGCGAAGTAAGTCTGGTCCAACCAGATAGGACCGCGCCAGTAGCCGCGCGGATTGTACTTCGGATGGTCTGCTGCCACTGTGGGGAAGGGAATGTATGTAGAAAACTTGGCTGTATCGGTCAGCAGGGGCAGCATGGCTTTTACCTGATCGGCCGTGGCAACTTTTGTCCATAAGGGGGTGTATGCTTCGCATCCCGGTTCCTGTATGAAGCTTCCGTCTTTTAAGCGGCGATCGAAGAAGAAACCTTTTTCTTTGTCGAAGAAATAATCGGCTACCTGGCTGCTGTAATCCGGACCATCGAAAGTTACTCCCAAAATACCGGCGAACTTTTTCAATAACTTGCATTCCAAAGCCAGATAGGCATTCAGGTCAACACTTTCCTGATCCATGCTCCATGCATCCTCCGCACCGTCATTTTTCAGCATCTTGGCATCATCGAAACGGATGGCGTTATCCATGCCGCTTTCCCATGCTGCCGCTTCCAGTGTACCATCGGTGGAACCGTATTCACACATACCGTTGCGGTTATGGTCACGCTTGTTGTACCACCATTTGTAATAGGCCATCAATTGCGGATACATTTCGCTGATGAATGCCGTATCATTGGTATGGGTGAATATTTCGTCTACAGCCCAGGATACGAGAGGAGGTTTGCTGTCGCGTGCATTGTTCTCGGCAGGATCGGTGTAGATGCAGTCTATAATCATGCCGTCCGGTTGCTGATAGTCAAACATGGCGCGGATGTTGTCTTTGGCAAGTTCTGGATCGAATTTTGCCAGGGCGGCAGAGAAACGCCAAGTGTCCCAGGCCCAGAATCCTACGAAGTAGTATGCGGCATGACTCGGAACAATTCCTTCGTGGAGCAATCCGCCACGGTGGGTACGCCAGTTACTGATAAGTGTAACAACTGCTTTCACGGCGATACGGTCATACTCAGGTTTCATATCTTTGCGCAGAATCTTGGTGAGATAACCTTCCCAGCGTTCTTTGTTGGCTTTGAGCCCTTCCTGCGGATTGCTTAGAGCCAATTGCGCTTTCTGTAATCCGGCAGAAAGTTCTTTTTCTCCGGTATAGAAAGAAATGGCTACGTAGGTGTCGTGTTCGCTGCCATTGATTTTTGCCTGGTAATTATTGTCAGTGCCCTTTACGCTAACATCCGGGGTAAAAGTTAATGCTACAATCTCACCGGAGGGATGACGGGCGATGACGGTATTCTGGTCTGTTTGGACTTGTATCTCTTTTCCCCATTGGCTGGCAGTTAAGGAGAGTTCCTTTCCTGCATCGGAGTGAATGCGGAGCAATGCGGTAGAAGCATCTAAAAAATTCAAGCGTTGAATGATTTTACCTTCCTCTGAACTGGCCGAAAGATATAACTCTCCCGGGAAATAACAAGTGGAATCCGGAGTAAATATAACATTCGCCTGATCGGCATATCTTACCGTGACAGCAGATTGCGCCATCCATTGGCGTCGGTTCATATCCAGACTGAACGGACCGCAGAAACCGTTCACCCAGTGATCTTTCTGCGGAAGGGTAAATCCCATCCAGGAACCGGCGTCTGTAAACCATCCCCCGCAACGTGTCAGTGTATCGGGGGTATAGGCTATATCCAGTATGTTATTGAATTCATATCTTTTGCCTGTGGGGGTGTTCTCACCGGCAGGTGTGCAGGCCGTTGTGAGACCTGCGACTACTGCTGTGAGAAGAATGATTTTGGTAAATTTATATTTCATGTCATTTCGTTATTATTTTAAAACCATTTCTTATGCGCTTTTTCAGCGGCATCGTCTTGATTGCTCAAAGGTTGCATGGTAAAGCTGTATTGCCATTCGTGCGGAGTGATGGTATATTCCGGATGTACTTGCGCTCCCCAGGTATTATCTCCACCTACCCCCATATGACGGTGGTCGATGTTTAACCATATCATGTCTTTCTTCATAATACTTCCACCATGACGGCGTTCGGTATTGAATGCCACATAGTCAATATCCTCCAACGGGAAATTCCATGCGCTGACATTCAGCGGTTCCTCACCTGTGATTAACAGGCCTTCCCCTGCTTTATTACGCAATGCAACCCATCGTACATCGGTTTTGTTGCCGGTTTCCTGTGCACGGACATACGGATGGAATTGTTCCCATACTGTAGCGGTATAGAGCCCGATAGGATAACCCGTCTTGCGGTCTGCATAGTTTTCTTGTGGTCCGCGGCCCAGCCAGGTCATCACATCGTATTCTGCCGGAAGAATCATACGCATACCCAGACGTGGCATTTCAGGAAGGGATTTGTTGCCGGGTACAAAGTGCATACTTACTTTGACTGCTCCATTGGGTCGTACTTGATAGACGGTCTGCAAAGTTGATTCTTGTGCTTCCAGTTTATAATTTACAGTAACGGTTGCCAGTTGTTTGTTTGAATCTTCTTTCAGGTCGATGCTTTGCAATTGGGCGTTCTTGCCTGCAAATTTCCAGATGCCGCAACGCTCCAGGTGGTTGTTGGCAACATCATTGTCGGTCAATGCACGCCAGAAATTGGGTTGCAATCCTTCTTTTATCAGATTTTTCCCGTTATATAAGAGTTCTGTCATTTCACCATCAGCAGTAGAGAATGCGATACGGAAGTTCTCTCCTGTCAAGGTAATGGCATCCGGAGTACGTTCGGTATTTACAGTTTTGTCTACTAGTTCCCGGGCAGTCCATGTAGCATTCAGCAGCCGTTCTCCTTCCGGATTCAGTTGCCATTGCTCCATGGCTACCTGATGTCCCTTCGGAACTAATGGGGCTTCCTTTTTGGTAAATGCTTCCAATTTCAGGAAGTATTCTTTTCCATCGTTAGGAATCAAGTTCATCGGGATAGTGATGAAGGCAGAAGAACGGGCGGTCATAACCGGGAAATCCATTTCACCGCTTTGTACAGCTTTTCCGTCTGTTTCTACAGTCCAGTGTAGTTTGTAATCCTCCAAACCGATAAAATCATGCCAGTTAGTCACTTTAATTTGCTTGGTGGTAAAGGCAACCGGCTCAAAATGAATATATTGATATACTTTTTTCACTTCCCAGATGTGCGGATGAAGTGAACGGTCGGCAGCTACCAATCCGTTGGCACAGAAGTTGGAGTCATTAGGAACACCCACGAAGCCCATATCGCCTCCGTAAGCCCAAATCTTGTTTCCGTTCTTGTCTTTGATATCAAAAGTAGCGTCTACCCAGTCCCATATGAAACCACCTTGCAACTGGTCATATTTATAAATCAAATCCCAATAGTCTTGCAGGTTACCTACACTGTTACCCATGGCGTGGGCATATTCACATAGAATCATCGGGCGTGCGTCGCGTTGGTTTACATGGCGGCGGAGCGCCCAGACACGTGCATACATCGGACAATAAATGTCAGATTTGGCATCATAACCACCTCCTTCATATTGTACAGGGCGGGTAGGATCGAACTTCTTGGTCCAGTCATATAACGTTTCAAAGTGTTTTCCGTAGCCGGACTCATTTCCCATTGACCAAGTGACAATGGCAGTGATATTGCGGTCCCTCAGCACCATGCGGCTCATGCGTTGCATAAACGGTACTTCCCAATCGGGATTATTAGCCAGTGTGCCATCTTTATGCGCCTGCATACCATGGCTTTCAATGTTTGCTTCATCTACCAGATACAAACCGTATTCGTTACACAATGCATACCATTCATAGCGGTTGGGGTAATGGCAAGTGCGTACAGCATTCAGGTTGAATTGTTTCATCAACTGAATGTCTTTTATCATGCTCTCTACGGTGATGGTACGACCATGATGCGGATCGTGTTCATGGCGGTTTACTCCTTTAAACAATACGGCTACCCCATTTATCAGTTGCATGCCGTTACGCATTTCCACAGAACGGAAACCGAAAGGCTGTGTGAATGATTCCAAGGCTTTTCCTTGAGCATCGTAGGTGCTGACTACCAATGTATAAAGATTGGGTGTTTCGGCATTCCAAGGCAATATGGCCGGGAACAAGTGTTTCTGAGCGAATAAAGTATCTGTAGCAGAAGTTATTTCCTTTTTATGCTGGTAAATTACATTGCCTTTGTCCATAACCTTTACTTCCACGGTTCCTCCCGGATGAGGCTTGTGGAGTGTGATATCCAGATTAAAATCTCCGTCTTTATAACCATTTGTCAGACCGGCTACCAGTTTGAAGTCTTGTACACGGCTTTGAGGACGGGCATAGAGATATACATCGCGTTCAATACCGCTATATTTCCAGTAATCCTGATCCTCCAGGTAGGAACCGTCACTATAACGGAAAACTTTAACGGCCAGTTTGTTCTTCCCGGCTTTTAAGAACGGAGTAATATTGAAATGAGCCGGAAGACGGCTGTCTTCACTGTATCCTGCCAATTCACCGTTTACCCAGCAATAAAAAGCGGACTCAACTCCTTCAAAATCAAGGAAGATATCCATTCCTTTCCAATGGGCCGGTACGGTAAATTCACGTACGTATGCTCCTACCGGATTGTAATCGTTTGGAACATGAGGCGGATTGGCAGGGAAGGGGTAAGCTACGTCAGTATAGATGGGGGAGTCAAATCCTTGCAGTTCCCAGCTTCCCGGAACCTGTATGTCTTTCCAGCGTTTGGTGTTATACCCCATTTTATAAAAATCTGTCGGGCATTCCTCATTGTTTTTAGAGAATAAGAACTTCCAGGTTCCGTCTAATGAAATGCGGCGTTCTGTAGCAGGGTTTACTGCAAAACGCTGGGCGGCAGGTAAAGCCTGTTGTTTCAGTGCATTGGCCTCATTCGTATAAGGAATGAAATGGGCATGGGCAGGTTCACGGTTTATTTCATTTATTTGTGGATTCTGCCAGGGGACATTTTCACCCCAGGCGGAAGCACAAACAAACAACAGTGTAAGAACAGTATGAAGAGAGTGTTTCATGGTTATTGTTATTTTAAATAGAACAGAAAAGAGTCACAAGAAAAGGTACGCTGAAGTCTACTACAAAGCCGTGAAATATAGAAACTACTACGAAGCTTTGACCGGAATAGCGGGTGATGATGGGTAATGTTGTATCCATCGTAGTGGCTCCTCCGGCAGAAATAGGGGCCAGATTGCCAAACCAGCGTACTAGCAACGGGGCAAAAAGCAAAGTGATAATCTCACGTGTGATATTGGATAATAATGCAATGGTTCCCAACTCCGGACCTTTATATTCTGTAATAAAGATACTGGATAGAGAGTAATAGCCGAAACCGGCACCTACTGCCATACAGTCTGTTACTGAGCGGTGCGAGAGAAACAGACTGACCACTGCGCATCCTGCCAGTGTTCCCAATATGGTCATGACCGGTAGAAAGATCAGGCGGGGATTTAATGAACGGAAATTACGTAAAGTCTGCGGATCATTACCTACACTGACTCCTACACTGAACATTAACGCACACAAGGCGTAGAAACTTAGCTTACTTTGTGTAAAGTCGTATGGAATAAGGTGATATACCCCACAAAGAGCTCCCAGTACAAAGAATCCGACGATAATCAAACTTCCTTTCATACTTGTCCCTCCTTATTTCTTTTGTAAAGTACATACCATAAAGCCCATGCTGCTGTAACACTGCCCAGCACTGCTGCCAAGGTGATGACAATGGCTTCCAACCCTATAGTGTGCAGACCATTGATAATTTTCTGATTGCCGCCTACATCTATACCCAATAAAAAGAGTAGCAACCAAATAAGAACGGTGATGACTTTGTGTATTCCTGAAAGCTTCTGCTTGCGAAGCAGGAAGCCGAGGAGCATTCCCGTGAGCATTAATCCAATAATTGTAAACATATCTATGTCGTTTTATTTATAGGCAAAGATACTTCATTTTTAGATTACAAGGCGGTATCACTGTAGCGAAAACCGCCTTGTTGCCTAATTATATCTAACCAAAAAAGAAAATACTTATTTTAAGGCATCATTAGCATTCAGCTCTGTAAGAGGAGTGGGGTAGAATGAGTTTTTGTCTTCATTGAAGCCTGTTCTTCCGGCAGCTTGCAGGGCTGAGGACAGTTTGCCCCAACGGCGGAGATCATACCAACGATAGTTCTCAAGAGGGAATTCAATCATGCGCTCGTGTTCAATTTGCGCGCGGACTGCTTCTTGAGAAGTACCTGTCATGGGTGGCATATCCCCGTGAACGCTTCTTACTTCATTGATTAAAGGAATAGCTTGTTCGGGATGTCCCTGTTCATTCAATGCTTCGGCTTTCATTAACAGTACGTTGGCATAACGCATCAAAGGAACATTGATCGCAGAATAGTTTTGGTTTAAACCTTCATAGGTCGAAGGCATGAATTTACGGAAGGCTACGCGTTCTTTGTTGTCGAACCAGTCATTATAGTCGTAGCCATAGACACGTCCGTTACCATCGTTATAATAGTCACAATTAAAAAATAATGTTGCATACATACGCGAGTCATAACGTCCTGTAGTAGCCGTTTCCCCTTCTTTTTTGAATTCACTAATCAATGTTTGACTGGGAAGAATCTCATCCCATCCCCCAAGTTCGGAAACACCGATCCATCGATGGAACTGAGTACGATAAGTAGCTCCGTTTGCAGAACTCATAGAGAATTGAATTTCAAAAATCGATTCTTTACTGTTCTTATTATCCCCGCTGAACATAGTGCTGAAATTATTAACCAGTTCATATCCTTTTACTTGGTTGAATGCTTCTATAGCACTGGCCAGATAAGAGTCTTTGTAGGTTGCCTCTTCATAGGCGCGTGTCAGATAGGCGAAACCAAGATATGCATAAGCAGAACCGCTTGTGGCACGGCCTACATTATCAGCGTCACGTGTTGCAGGCAGACTGGTTGCACGTTTCAAGTCTTCAATGATGAAATTCCATGCATCCTCACGGGAAGAAAGAGGCTTGCTTAATTCAGCCGGGTCAGTGATATATTTATCACGAACTATGATTTCTTTCCAGTTCAATAAAAGTTGCATGTGGTAATAAGCGCGGATAAAGTAGCCTTCATTGACCAATTGTTCGCGTGTTGCTGCGTCTATATTCTCATCGGGTATTTCTGCGGTTTTTTCAATTACCTGATTAGCAAAACTGATGCCTTTATAGTAGCATTGCCAGTAATAACTGAACTGAGAGTTACCATTGGTGTAGGTATAGTTGCCTAATTCCACCCAGTTCGGGTAATTCAGAGCATCGCTTCCTAATTGGATAATATCTTCACGATAGGCTTCTACCGGCCATTTGATTTCCGGGAAAGACCACATGTCACCCGAATAAGTCATCAGGTAAAGTTGGGAGTATGCGGCGGCAAGTCCGGCTTCAGCATCAGACTGGTTACGCCAAAAACTGCTTGATGTCAACTGGTCAGGAGATTCTACCGTGAGATAATCGTCACAAGCGCTAAATAAACTTGCAATGCAGATACTTGCTATGTATAATAGTTTCTTCATTTTCTTATTACTTTAAAGGATTAGAATGTAAGTTGAGCTCCAACGGTGAATGAACGGGTAAACGGATAAATCAATTTATCAACACCGGTATTCAACACACTGGCACGAGAGAATTCAGGATCTATACCATCATAGCCTGTGATAGTGAACAAGTTTTCACCACTTACATAGAAACGCAGTTTCTCAATATAGAATTTCTGCATGAGTGATTTGGGTAAAGTATAACCTAACTGTGCCTGACGCAGACGGACAAAATCACCGTTTTCAAGGAATCTGTCTGATTCTTTCATGTTGCCGTTCGGATCTTGATATACTGCGCGGGGAACATCCGTATTTCTATTGTCAGGAGTCCATGCATTCAATGTAGACTTCAGCATATTTGATTTAGAGTTCATACCTTCATAGAAATATTTGTTTCCGTTATACAATTTGAAGTTCCATGCGCTGCCAAGTACGATTGAAAGGTCAAATCCTTTATAGCCGAATGACAGATTTAAGTTCGCTTCCAATGTCGGGATACCTGAGCCACAGTATTCTTTGTCACCGGCGTCTATGCTTCCATTACCATCTAAATCTTTAAAACGGATATCACCCGGTTGGGCATTAGGCTGTAATAATTGTCCATCCTTGTTTACATGGGCATTTACTTCATCCATACTTTGGAAGATACCGTCTGTTCTATAAAGATAGAATGCACCGATAGGTTTGCCCACTCTGGTTTCTGTCGGGAAATGCTCCGTTCCATATTTCAATCCTTCACCCTGAAGAACTTGGTCTGCATCTGACAATTCAACCACTTTATTTTTGGTGGTACTCATATTGAAACCGATATTGTAATCAAAGTCTTTTATAGCATCTCCCCAGTTTAATTCAAGTTCGAAACCGGTATTGCGTATCTTTCCGACATTCAGGGTGGGGTTAGTCATACCTGCTGAAGGAGGTAGAACTTTTGTTATCAACAGATCTTCTGTTTGGTTATAGTAGTAGTTTAATGTACCGGTTAATTTGCTGTTAAAGAAGCCGAAATCGAAACCAATATTTTTGGTATCCGTTGTTTCCCATTTCAAAGAACGGTTTTCCAATCCGCGAGCGATGCTTCCTGCCCATGCGTTATCACCGTTGCCTTTCACGTATCCTTGATACATTTCATTGTATGTACTAATCAGCGCAAGGAAGTCATAATATCCCAAAGCATTTTCATTACCCAAACGTCCCCAACTGACACGGAACTTCAAATTATTCAATGCAATGTCTTTCGGGAAGAATTCTTCCTGACTGATTCTCCAGCCTAATGCCACTGATGGGAAGCAACCCCAACGGTTGTCTTTACCAAACTTGGATGAACCGTCATAACGTACAGTTGCCTGTACCAGGTAGCGGTCATTATAATTATAGTTCAGTCGGCCGAAGAAAGAGGCGCGGTTATATTTCCATTTTGTTCCGCTACCATCAAATGTGCCACCTGCTCCTGCACCTACAGTTGAGAAAGATGGATCAAGAAATCCGCCCGGAATTTCACTGGTTACCAATTTTCCGTCTTCTACTTTATAAACAGTGGTTTTACCTTCTACCCCAACAGAATTCCATGTATATTTGCGGGCAGTCATGGAAGTACCTGCCATTGCATTGACGTTGTGTTTTCCAAATGTCTTATTAAAACTTAATACATTTTCCCATACATGTTCCTCCCAGTATCCTGTGGTTTCGCTATGATAAGGATAGTCACGTTTGGCTTTTGGGTCGGCAACATAGGCCGGAGTATGATAAGTCTGACGTTGGTGCTCACCTCTGTATGCATAGCTTGTCTTGAAATTCAGCCATGGGGTGAAGTTCATGGTCAAGGCAACATTGGCTGTGGTATGATATTTTTTGTCGGTAGATTTTTCATAATGCTGGTCAGCCATAACATTACGGTTACTGGGCAGATCGTCAAAGTCACTTAAGCCGAAGCCATACTCTCTTGTATCATCATAGATAGGAACAAGCGGAGAAATCATGTACATTTCTTTAATGGAATATTCGGGTTGTTTGCTATCCGTAAATTTGAAAGCGATGTTAGCATCAATATCAAATATATATTTGCTCATGTGGAGTTTCAAACGTGCATTATCTTGACGGTAATTGTTACCTAAGAAAATACCTTTTTCGTCAGCATGGTTATATGAAAGTGAATATTGAGCATTTTCAGAACCGCCACGGATACTGAACATATAGTTTTGTGAAACACCACCTCTTAGCATGGCATCCTGCCAGTCTGTATCTATTCCTGTGTTTTTATTTACAAATGCGGGCATAGTAACCTCTGTATCATCTGGATACTGGTTCATGTAGTTCTGATACATTTGTTTATGAACACTTTTGTATTCTTCGGCATTTAGCAGTTCCAGCTTTTTGGCTACGCTTGTAAAGCTTACATAAGTGCTGAAATCAATTTTCATGTCACCCTTTTTACCGTTTTTGGTAGTTACGATAATGACACCATTTGCAGCAACCGAACCATAGATGGCAGCGGCTGCACCATCTTTCAGTACTTCCATTGACTGAATATCTTGCGGATTCACATTTTCAATATCACCGGGAAAACCATCAATGATATAAAGAGGTTGATTGTCACCAAACGTTTTGACACCACGGATTTTAACCTGCACACCTGCACCGGCATTACCACCAGCCTTCATAATGTTTACACCTGCAATCTTACCTTGCAATGCTTCTGCAGGGTTGGTTGTGGTGCGCTTTACCAAATCGTCTACATCTACTGAGGAAATAGCACCGGTCATATCACTTTTCTTCATGGTCCCATAGCCCACTACTACAACTTCATCCAGCATCTCAGTATCTTCTTTCAAAGTCACCCGGATGTTGGTCTTTCCGTTTACAGGGACTTCTTGTGTTGCATAGCCCACATAAGAAATAATAATAGTGGCTTTGGGGGATACGCTTAATGCAAAGTTACCGTCAAAGTCTGTGATGACTCCGTTGGTTGTACCTTTCTCTACTACACTGGCGCCAATAATAGGTTCGTTGGCAGCATCGGTAACCAGACCAGTCAGTTGAATCGTCTGTGCTAATGTACCGAAAGGAGTCATAAAAGCAAAGAGTAGAATCAATAGCATGATTCTTTCCTTGAAATAATTCTTTTTACTCATGTGAATAAATTTTAAGGTTAATAATTGTTTTTCACATCGCTAAGTAATAGGTTGTATGTGCAAATTCCTAATTATTATACCCTACAAATGAACTACAATGAATAAAAAAACTCTCTTTTTTAATCTACAAATATAAATGT
>ERZ1026997.734-NODE-734-length-11240-cov-5.429504_pt1 | contig 11240 bp, 7 predicted proteins | sample MGYA00519289_ERZ1026997 | MGnify/ENA primary metagenome ERZ1026997 (study PRJEB26926, sample SAMN06164455) | human gut metagenome | biome: ENVO:00009003; feature: ENVO:2100002; material: ENVO:00002003 | host: Homo sapiens | place: USA | collected 2012 ... | reverse complement strand
GGCCGCTCCCGCGGCTGCCCCCGCCCCCGCCGCTGCCGCTCCCGTGGCCGGTGAGGCCGTCACCGCTCCCATGCCCGGCAACATCCTGAAGGTAAACGTCACCGCAGGTCAGGCCGTGAAGGAAGGCGACGTTCTGGTGGTTCTGGAAGCCATGAAGATGGAGAACGAGATTCTGGCCCCCAAGGCCTGCACCGTGAAGCAGGTTCTGGTCTCCAAGGGCGCCACTGTTGACACCGGCGCTACTCTGGTCGTCCTCGGCTAAGGAGGATACACCATGAGCATCAATGTTGGTGAAGTCCTGTTAAATCTGTGGCAGAAGTCCGGCTTCAACGCCATTTTCGTCGGCTTTGCCGACGGCGGCTGGCAGAATCTGGTGATGCTGATCATCGCCTGTGTGCTGCTGTACCTGGGCATCGTCAAGAAATTCGAGCCGCTGCTGCTGGTGGGCATTGCCTTCGGCTGCCTGCTGTCCAACCTGCCCCTGGGCGGTCTTTACCACCAGGAGCTGTGGGACAACTTCATGAATCCCTCCAGTGAATTTTTCCACAGCTACGGCGCCATCATGCGGGAAGGCGGTCTGCTGGATATCTTCTATATCGGCGTCAAGACCTCCCTGTACCCCTGCCTGATCTTCATGGGCGTGGGCGCCATGACCGACTTTGGCCCCCTGCTCAGTAATCCCAAGAGCCTGCTGCTGGGCGCTGCCGCACAGCTGGGCGTGTTCGTTGCATTCCTGGGCGGCGTGCTGCTGGGCTTTACCGGCCCCCAGTCCGCTTCCATCGGCATCATCGGCGGCGCGGACGGCCCCACCGCCATTTTCCTGACCACTCGTCTGGCCCCCGAACTGCTGGGCGCCATCGCCGTGGCCGCTTACTCCTACATGGCGCTGATCCCGCTGATCCAGCCCCCCATCATGAACCTGCTGACCTCCGCCGAGGATCGCAAGATCAAGATGGTGCAGACCCGTACCGTCTCCAAGGCCGAGAAGATCATCTTCCCCATCGTGGTCGTTATCTTCGTGGCGCTGCTGCTGCCTGACACCGCGCCTCTGATCGGCTGCCTGATGCTGGGCAACCTGTTCAAGGAGACCGGCGCTACTGACCGTCTCAGCGACACCGCACAGAACGCGCTGATGAACATCGTCACCATTCTGCTGTCCACCGCCGTGGGCGCCACCATGGTCGGCTCCACCTTCCTGACTGCCAGCACTCTGAAGATCGTGGTTCTGGGCGTCGTGGCCTTCGGCATTTCCACTGCCGGCGGTCTGTGGGGCGGCAACGTGATGTGCAAGCTCACCGGCCGGAAGGTCAACCCCCTGATCGGCTCCGCCGGTGTGTCCGCCGTTCCCATGGCTGCCCGTGTGTCCAACACCGTCGGCCAGAAGAACAACCCCTCCAACTTCCTGCTGATGCACGCCATGGGTCCCAACGTGGCCGGCGTTATCGGCTCCGCCATCGCGGCCGGCTTCCTGCTGTCCGTGTTCGGCTAATCGTATATCGTTTCCAACCGTGCCGGAGTGACCCTCCGGCACGGTTTTTTGCTGCCGCCGATTGCATTCCGGAACAGGCTGTGATATACTTCTTAATAGAATCGTAATAAAAAGCCATCTTTGGCCGAATATGGGCAGAACATATCCCTTTATGGCGCAGGGAGGAGTCATTTTATGCAGCAGTCAGGTCCCACCGAAATTGCCGTTTCCCGTCTGAAAGGCGGAGCATCCGTCACGCAGCTCCTTCACGAAGCCAACGGCCCCGCCCTTGGCGACTACCTTTTCCAGTTTCTGTGTAAAACGCCCCGTTCCGTCGAGACCATCGCGGGGCTTGCGGGACTGAACAAGTCCTCCCTTTACCGGATCCTGAACGCCGAGGTCAGCCCTCAGCGGAATGTGCTCCTGCGGCTTTCCCGCGTTCTGGGCATGAACCTGTCCGAGACCCAGAAGCTGCTGAAAATCGGAGACCTCGCTTCCCTGAGCGGTTCCAGCCCGCGGGACATCGTTATCATCGACGGCATTCTGCGGGAGCTGGACATTATAGACATCAACAACCATCTGGAAAAAAACGGCTTTTCTGACTTGTTCAGCAAGAAATAACGAACGTCAGACAAGAAAGAGGATCGGGATATGGAAATTCGCAGATGTATGAAATGTATGCACGCGCTGGCGGCAGGGGAGACCGTCTGCCCGGAATGCGGCCGCCCTTACGGCAGCGTGAAGGCGGAGTCTTTCGCTCTGAAACCCGGAACGATCCTGGACGGGAAGTATCTCGTGGGCGAAATGCTGGGGCAGGGCGGCTTCGGCATTACCTACATCGGCTTTGATCTGCTGCTGGAGCAGAAGATCGCCATTAAAGAGTACTTCCCCATGAGCACCGGCATGGTCAGCCGGGAAGGCCGCTCTACCGTTGTGTGGAGCGATGCCGTCATGCAGAAATCCGGCGTGGAAAAGGGCTTCGACAGCTTCTTAAAAGAAGCACGGAAAATGGCGAAACTGCGGAGCATTCCCAGTGTGGTGGGCGTGAATTCGGTCTTCATCCAGAATGAGACAGCCTATATCGTCATGGACTTTATCGAGGGCGAAACTTTGCTGAAAAAATTGCAGCGGGAAGGCCCCATGGATTATGGCACCTGCGTCAGCCTGATGACCCCCATCATGCAGGCACTGTCCGAAGTCCATAAGCACGGCATCATTCACCGGGACATCAGCCCGGACAACATCATGGTGCAGAGTGACGGCAAGCTTATTCTGCTGGACTTGGGCGCGGCAAAAGACTTGGACATTCAGGGAAAGGACGGCAATGTGCAGTCCTCCCAGATGGTGGCCAAGCACGGGTTCAGCCCCGTGGAGCAGTACGGTCAGGCGGGGAAGATCGGCCCATGGACGGACGTTTACGCCATGGCCGCCACGATCTACTACTGCTGCACCGGCGTCCTGCCCCCCTCCGCCACCGACCGCATGATAGAGGACACCCTGACCTGCCGTCCGCGGCTGACGAAGGAGCAGTTTGACGTTCTGGCCTTCTGCATGAGCGTCCTGCCCCAGAAGCGCCCCCAGAATATGGACGCGCTGCTTCAGATCGTCACCCACCCGGCAGGAAAAACGCCGCCCGTCAGGGACGTCCCGAAAACCGAGCCGGTCCGGCCGGAAACCCGGAACCTCCAGCCGCTGAAGCCCGCCCCCGGCCGTCCGCTTCCCAAATGGCTGATCCCCGGCATCGCGGCGGCGGTGGCGGTGATAGCCCTCATCATTTCCATCGGCAGCGGCGGAAAAAGTCCGAGCACCTCGCCTTCCATTCAGGAGCCCGTAAAACCGGCGGCCGTTCAGACCGAACCAACCGCCGCATTTACATTCATTCCTCCCACTCCGGAAACGACCGTCCCGGTGGAAAGCTTTCCCTATCTTGATGGTAATTATGTCGGTACAGCCTCATCAGGCGTGCCCGACGGAGAGGGTACGCTGAGCTGGGCGGAGGGGACGTTCACCGGCACCTTCCGAAACGGCTACCCGGAAACGGGCGTATTTACCTTTGCCGACGACGCGGGGCTTGCCCCGGTGGAGGGGGCGTGGACCTATGGAGAGACGGCGGTCACCTATGACGCGGGAAGCTGGCGCGGCAGTTCTGCCGGTCAATATACCGGAATGCTGCTTCAAGGGGTTCCCTGTGGGTATGGCAATCTGAGCTATGAGTACGGCGGCAGCTATCGGGGAACTTTCCAAAGCGGTTTCCCCGCGGGGAAAGGCACCTATACATATCGCAGCGGCGCAAAGCAGAGCGGCTCGTGGCTGTGGGAAGCGGATCATGTCGATTCGCTGTATCCGTCCCGGGAGGGAAGCACCACGTATTATACCGGCATGATCTGCGGCGGACAGCCCTGCGGCTTCGGCTCATTGCAGCTGGAAAACTGCGGAACCTTTTACGGCGAATTTGCAGACGGAATCGTCGACGGCTACGGGATTTACGTTTACCGCACACCTGTACCGGCAAGTCAGCCCACTGTGGAGGGCGACAGCTGGCGCATGGTGTCGGCGCAGAAGAAGCACGACCATACCTATTACGGTCTCACATTAAACGACTCCTGGCAGGGATTTGGTCTGGGAATCACCGCCAAGTCCTACCATTATGTGGGCGAGATCCGCAACGAATTCCGAAACGGGTATGGCAGGCTGTTCACGCCCAATAACTCGCTGTATCAGGAAGGCACCTATGTAAACGGTGCGCTGTCCTGAATCCGTCTGTAGAAAAGAGTGGTACATGATATGGAAATTCGCAGATGTATGAAATGTATGCACGCGCTGGCGGCGGGAGAGACCTTCTGCTCGGAGTGCGGCCGCCCCTACGGCAGCGTGGAAACGGAGCCCTTTGCCCTGAAACCCGGAACGATTCTGGACGGGAAGTATCTGGTGGGCGAAATGCTGGGGCAGGGCGGCTTCGGCATCACTTATATCGGCTTTGACCTACTGCTGGAACAGAAGGTCGCCATCAAGGAATACTACCCCATGAGCACCGGCATGGTCAGCCGGGAAAACAGCACCACCGTTGTGTGGAGCAGCGCCGTCATGCAGAAATCCGGCATGGAAAAGGGCTTCGACAGCTTCCTGAAGGAAGCCCGGAAAATGGCAAAGCTGGGCGGTATTCCCGGTGTCGTCGGGGTCAAGTCCGTTTTCATCCAGAATGAGACCGCCTACATCGTCATGGACTTCATCGAGGGCGAAACACTGCTGAAAAAATTGCAGCGGGAAGGCCCTATGGATTACGGCACCTGCATCAGCCTGATGACGCCCATCATGCAGGCGCTGGCGGAAGTCCATAAGCACGGCATCATTCACCGGGACATCAGCCCGGACAACATCATGGTGCAGAGTGACGGCAAGCTTATTCTGCTGGACTTGGGCGCGGCAAAAGACTTGGACATTCAGGGAAAGGACGGCAATGTGCAGTCCTCCCAGATGGTGGCCAAGCACGGGTTCAGCCCCGTGGAGCAGTACGGTCAGGCGGGGAAGATCGGCCCATGGACGGACGTTTACGCCATGGCCGCCACGATCTACTACTGCTGCACCGGCGTCCTGCCCCCCTCCGCCACCGACCGCATGATAGAGGACACCCTGACCTGCCGTCCGCGGCTGACGAAGGAGCAGTTTGACGTTCTGGCCTTCTGCATGAGCGTCCTGCCCCAGAAGCGCCCCCAGAATATGGACGCGCTGCTTCAGATCGTCACCCACCCGGCAGGAAAAACGCCGCCCGTCAGGGACGTCCCGAAAACCGAGCCGGTCCGGCCGGAAACCCGGAACCTCCAGCCGCCGAAGCCCGACCCCGGCCGTCCGCTTCCCAAATGGCTGGTTCCCGGCATCGCGGCGGCTGTAGCGGTGATAGCCCTCATCATTTCCATCGGCAGCGGCGGGAAAAAGTCCCCCCCCGCTTCCTCCGTGAAAGCACCGGCCGCGCAGACCTCCGCCACGGAACCGGCGCCGACAGAAACAGTTCCTACTATTCCCATGGAAGTCCATACCATGGCGGCTACAGACGTTGTCTATGAAGACGACAACCCTCTTACTCCCTTTTGGGGGCAGAGTCAGTATTTGCGCAAAGACGTAAAAACTCTAACCTTCCAAAGCTCTCTGAAAAACGCCCCCAGCAGTGCATGGGATGTCTCGGAAGCCGGGGACAGAAGCGTGCTGGCATGGATGGATAACGGCGATCTGTACGTAGCCGCCGACGGAGCGATTGCGCCAAATTCCGATGCTTCTTGGCTGTTCCAGGACTTTGTAAATCTCAAGACAATCGACTTTGGAGACTGTTTTGTTACCTCCAATGTGACAAACACATCCGCTATGTTTGCAGGCTGCGAACGTCTCACCGAGCTGGATTTATCTGGCTTCGATACCTCTAACGTAAAATACATGTATGGGATGTTCTCACGCTGTACGAGTCTAACCAGTTTAGATTTCGCCAGTTTCGACACCTCCAATGTAATGAGCATGCATAGTATGTTTCAAGATTGCAGCAGTCTCACCGGTCTGGATTTATCTGGCTTTGATACTTCCAGCGTGACAAGCATGTATATTATGTTCTACGGGTGTGAGAGTTTGACCCACCTGAATTTAACCAGCTTTGACACCTCCAAAGTAACAAACATGAATTTCATGTTCTCCGGCTGCAGCCGCCTAACCAGCTTGGATCTCAGTAACTTTGACACATCCAACGTAACGACGATGATTTGGATGTTCGGCCGGTGTTACGACCTGACCAGCCTGAATCTGTCCAATTTTGATGCCTCCGCCGTAACAGAAATGAACGACATATTCACCGGCTGTGACGTCCTTACGGACCTCAACTGCTCCGACGAGCGTATTCTTAAGGAATTCCGCAACCGCTGACCCCCCATCACCCCCGCCCGGCTCTGCCTTTCAGAGCCGGGCGAATTTTTTCAAAATTGTCGCATGGCGTGCGACCGCAAATTCTGGAAATCTGATATACTAAATTTGCCAAATAATCAGTAGACAATAGTATCAAGCGGTGATATTATTTTACTGTAATGGTTCCAAAAAACGGCGGGAACCCCACGAGTTCCCCCGAAAGAAAGAGGAATGGACTATGGAAGTACGCAGATGTATGAAATGTATGCACGACCTGTCGGGAGGGATCACCTACTGTCCGGAATGCGGGCGCGCTTACGGCAGCGTGCACGCGGAGCCTTTCGCGCTGAAGCCCGGTACGATCCTGAACGGAAAGTATCTGATGGGCGAAATGCTGGGGCAGGGCGGCTTCGGCATTACCTATATCGGACTTGATCTGCTGCTGCAGCAGAAGGTCGCCATCAAGGAATATTTCCCCACATGCACCGGCATGGTCAGCCGGGAAAACCGCTCCACCGTGGTGTGGAGCAGCGCCATGGTGGGGAAAACCGGCACCCAGCGGGGCTTCGACAGCTTTCTGAAGGAAGCCCGGAAAATGGCAAAGCTGGGCGGCATTCCCAACGTCGTCGGGGTGAAATCGGTCTTCACACAGAATGAGACCGCCTACATCGTCATGGACTTTATCGAGGGCGAGACGCTGCAGCAGAAAATGCAGAAGAACGGCCCCATGGACTTTGACAGCTGCATCCGGCTCATGACGCCCATCATGCAGTCACTGGCAGAAGTCCACAAGCACGGTATGGCCGCCTTGCTGCAAATAGTCACCCGCCTGCAAAAAGGCGGGAAGGCCGAGCCGGTCAAGCCAGCCCCGCAGGCAGAACCGGCCAAAGCGCAGCGGACGCCGCCAGTCCCTCCCAGACCGGCAGATGTGAAGCCGCCGGTCAAAAACGCGCCGCCGAAGACGCCGCAGAAAAAGCCGCTCCCCGCATGGCTGATACCCGCCGTGGCCGGTGTCGTCGCGGTGCTGGGAATCGTCGTCTGCATCGTGACCGCTACGGGAAAAACGCCCAGGCAGAACGTCTCCATGAAAGCGGCCGCCACAGAACCGGTCTTGCAGCCCGCGCCTGCGGAAACCACGCCCAAGACAACCACGCCCAAAGCAACCGTGCCCAAGGCCACGGAACCAAAACCCGAACCCACTACGAAGCCTACACAGCCCAAGAACCATATCGAATATGTGGATGGTTACTGGGAAAGCACAAATCTGAAAGACGGGAACTTCAGTCTGAATGTCCACGCGCTGGTTTTTTACACCCCGCTGGTACGATGCAGGGAAATGACCGTCAATATGGAAGTATCCATGAACGCGGGAACAAAGTGCAAAGAATGGCAGGTGTGGCTGGTGTGCATCGAGGGCGCCACGAAGGGCACTGACTACCGCATTCACAGCCAGAACAACTACATTGGCCGCAGCGCCAGGATGGACATTTCCATCCCCGGAGACCCCCACATCAGCGCGGAGAATTCCGCCATCATCGCCTACGACAACGAGGATCGCACCTTTTACTTTGGCCCCGGTTCCGGCCGCAATATCGTGCGGGTAAATGGGAAGCCCGCTCTCAGCGTAGAGAAAATCGAAGCCTACGACGTTCTGACGATTGGTACGACGAAGCTGTTATTTGTGCCGCTTTGCGGAGATCGGTTTGATTGGAATGAAAAGAAATAAAGCAGCAATGATAAAGCGCAGGCAGTCTCTGCTGGCCGTAATGGCGGTGGTGCTGATCCTCGCATCGATCGGCACGGGCTATCTGGGCTTCGTATACGACCCGGGAGAAGATGTGCCCGGTGTTCCCACACTGCCGACCGGGGTTAATCCCGTCTCGGCTACAGCGACGGGTGCAACCGAAGAAACGACCGTAGGCACGGAAACAACTGCGCCTGCCACTGTTGAGACTACAGAGGCAACGAGTGTTCCCATGGAGGCCGACGGGGCAGAGGCAGCGCCTGCCAAAAAAGACGGATCGGACAAAGCAACCGCTCCCACTGATGAGGCCCCGGCAACTACCGAAGCCCCCCCAGCAACTACCGAGAACACCCCAGCAGCTACCGAGGTCCCCCCGGCGACTACCGAGAAACCCGCGGCAAATATCGAGGAACCCCCGGCAACTGCCGAGGCTCCCATAAGACCCGCCAGTGAGAATTTTGACCCCGGCGATGCATTCCCTCCATCCAGCACCGCCACAGAAGAAGCCCCTCACTCCGGCATCTACATTAATCCCCATACATTCACCCAACCGGCTTCTGAAGAAACCACCCCATCGGGTACTGAAGACACTATGCCGACGGTTATGAGCGAACCCACCTCCCCTCGCAAGTCCGTCCCCAGTTTCCGTCTTGTCATGCAGATTGCCTGCTTCGTTTTCGCGGCGGGCGCATGCGTGGATATCCTGCTGCTGGCAATGCTGCGCAAGAACGTCCGCGACCATGAGCGCTCGGGCGAACAGCCCATGGAGCCTCCCACACCCGCGGAGGTACATCCCGTTCCCATCACCAAGGAAACCGTGGAGGAAACGGTCTGTCCCATCCCCGGTATCTCCCTCGGAAAGATCCACGACATCGGCAGGCGGGATTACCAGCAGGACAGCTTCGGTCAGACGGCCGTGCTCCGCGATACGGGCATTCTGGCGGTTCTGGCCGACGGCATGGGCGGCCTCTCCGGCGGAGAACGGGTCAGCCAGAAGATCGTCATGGAAGCGCTGACCTTCGGCTCCACCCTTCAGGCAAATCAGGTTCCCACCGCGCTGCCGGGTATGGTGGCCGGTATCAACCGCGCCGTCAATCAGATGCTCGGCCCCAAGGGGCTTTACACCAGCGGCTCCACGGTGGTGTCCGCCCTGATCACGGGCAATGCGCTGCGGTGGATCTCCGTGGGCGACAGCCGGGTCTATCTGTACCGGGACGGTCAGATCAGCCAGCTTTCCCGTGACCACGATCTGCTGCAGGACTGGATGCCCGACATTCTGGAGGGCAAGCGCTCCATGGCGGAAGCCCTGCGCGACCCCAACGGACGGAAGCTCACCAGCTTCATCGGCATGGGCGAGCTGCGCCATGTGGACTACAACCGCACGCCCATCCCCCTGCTCCCCGGTGACCGGGTGCTGCTGATGAGCGACGGCGTCTACGGCACTGTAAGCGACGCCGAAATGGCGGCCATCCTGCGCGATTGCGGCAGCGTCCAGCTGGCCGCGTCCCACATCGGCCAGCGGATCATGGGCGCTGCCCTGCCGTATCAGGACAACTACACGCTGATCGTTCTGGGCTACGACCCGCCCGATCAGCCCAGAAACAACAGGTAAACAGCTATGGTAATTGAAGGGTATTGGTATACAAATATCGGCAGCCGGTCTGAAAACGAAGATTCCTGCGCCTATTTCAGTCCGGGACCGGATCAGTACTGCGCCGTCATCTGCGACGGTCTGGGAGGCCACGGCGGCGGAAAGGCCGCGTCCTCCATCGGCGTCAAGGCGCTTTCCCAGTGGCAGGCGGATGAGGCGCTGCCCTCCGGCGAGACGATTCTCGCATGGATGAACGAGGCGAACCGGAACATCCTCGCCACCCGCGCCAACGCGAACCAGATGAAGACCACGGCGGTCGCGCTGTATCTTTACAAAAATCAGGCGGTATGGGCACACATCGGCGACAGCCGGCTGTACCACTTCCACAACGGCGTCCTCGCGGACTACACGGAGGATCACAGCCTCGCTCAGCTTTCCATCAAAATGGGCGAGCTGCATTCCCGGTCGGAAATTCCGTCCTTTGAGGGCAGGAGCAAGCTGTTCCGGGTCATCGGCGACGACGAGATCAAGCCCCAGCTTCATGCGCCCATCACGCTTTCCCCCGGAGACCATGCGTTTCTGCTGTGCTCCGACGGTCTCTGGGAGCGGCTGCTGGAGGACGAGATCATGCTCGACCTTCACAAAGCCGCCACGGCGGAGGAATGGGTATATCTGCTCCGCTGCCGCGCCATGATGCGGAAAAGCACGGATGTGGACAACAACACCGCCATCGCAATTTGGATAAAGGAGTAGTCAAAATGAAAAGAATAACCGCATTCTTAGGATGCGTCTGCCTGTTTTTGTTTCTGCTCTGCCCCGCGGTCAGCGCACAGGCCGCTGAACTGAATTCGTTTCTGACCTTTCACGAGATCGTGACGGAGGAGCATCAGAATGACCTTCTCGTCTACGGCACCGTCCTTCCCGAAAACGGAAGCCTGACGGTTTCCATCGATTCCCAGCAGATCTCCGACCCCGTCCTGACCACCGTGCGTCAGGAAAAGCTGCCCACCACGGTATACTGTCTGGTGGACATCTCCACCCATATGTCCAAGGAGCAGATCGAGCAGCAGACGGACATTCTGGACATCATCAGCAGCCGCATGGGCGAGGGTGACTCCATGGTCATCACCACCGTGGGCAGCAAAGTCGTTGAGGGCGCCGTCCTCGACACCATGGACGCCCGCACCGCCGCCATCGACACTCTTAAGCGCGACGGTGTCAGAGCGGATATGTACAGCGCCATCGTGGAAGCCATGGGCAGTCTGGAAAAGAAGACCAGCTACTGCACGAACCGGTGCCTGCTGATCCTCTCCGACGGCATTCTCGCCGACGGCGGCACCACCCAGCAGCGGGCCATCGACGTGGTCAGCGCCACCTCCATCCCGGTCTACGCCATCGGTATCACCGGCAGCTCCACCTCTGCCTATTCTCTGACAAACGCCGACAACATGCTGAAAATGGCGGAGGTTTCCAGAGGCGGCATCGGTCTGGTTCCCGCCGAGGAAAAGATCTCCGCTGCCGCCGCGGCTCAGCAGGTCTGGGAAACCATTCAGGAC
>ERZ1026997.710-NODE-710-length-11520-cov-5.933537_pt1 | contig 11520 bp, 8 predicted proteins | sample MGYA00519289_ERZ1026997 | MGnify/ENA primary metagenome ERZ1026997 (study PRJEB26926, sample SAMN06164455) | human gut metagenome | biome: ENVO:00009003; feature: ENVO:2100002; material: ENVO:00002003 | host: Homo sapiens | place: USA | collected 2012 ... | reverse complement strand
ATCGGTAATATCTCTCTGATATGCTATTTCATGTTCCATTCCGCGCGACTCATCATTGGCAACCTTGGCCGCTTCAAGAATCTTATTAAGAAGAACGCCTATATCAGCTGCTTTACTGCTCTGTTTCACAGAACGCTCATATATATCATTCATCATCGAAACCATTGTCTCCACAAAATCATGTACCTCATGAACTGTATCAGCTATATCCTTGGATGAACTTGTCGATTGCGCTGCAAGATTACCAACTTCCTTGGCTACAACCGCAAATCCTCTGCCCTGTTCGCCTGCTCTTGCCGCCTCTATCGATGCGTTGAGAGAAAGCATATTGGTTTTGGATGCAATTTTAGATATCACGCCGGCAAAATTCTCAATCATCTCCGACAATTCTTCAAGACGCTTTATATTGTCCTTTGATTCCTCAACAATTGTATTAAGTCCGTTAATCTCATCCACAATGTCATTAATGCTCGTAATTCCTTCTTTGACAAGATTAAGCGATGTATCCGATGAATTAATTACATCAAATGCATGTTTCTCAACCTTAAGCTGTGACTCGTCCAGATTATTGATAATCTGTGTAAATTCTGTTAAAAAATGTTCTTCCATTATCCAATCCTCCGTAAATATATTTACCTTCTGCATAATTCGGAAACTGATTTAACCCCGGTAAGCCTGATACCGCTTATATCTCCCACACTCTTAAGACATGCCGCCGGAAGAATGCATTCTTCAAATCCAAGCTTTACTGCTTCGGCAACCCTTTGCTTGGCCTGGCTCACCGAACGCACCTCGCCCGTAAGGCCAACTTCGCCAAACACTATTGTCCTATCCGGTATGGGAATATTACGAAAACTTGATATCAATGCCATTACCATCCCTAAATCCAACGCAGGTTCGCTGACCTTAAGTCCGCCTGCTATATTAAGATAAGCATCACATCCGGAAAGCTGCATTCCTGCTTTCTTCTCCAATACTGCCATTAGAAGATTCATTCTGTTATAGTCTGCTCCGGCAGCTGTACGTCTCGGCATTCCGAAATTCGTATGGCATACAAGAGCCTGAATCTCTACCATGATTGGTCTTGTACCTTCCATAAGACATACAACAACCGAACCAGGTTCGCCGGAAGGCTTACCCTCAAGCATATATTCCGATGGATTAAGCACTTCCCTGAGTCCCTCATGGCACATCTCAAACACGCCGATTTCATTGGTTGCTCCGAATCGATTCTTTACCGCTCTTATTATCCTATATGATTCGCTTCGTTCTCCTTCAAAATAAAGAACCGTGTCCACCATATGCTCAAGAACCCTCGGTCCGGCAACAACGCCTTCCTTCGTCACATGTCCGACTATAAATACCGTTATTCCGAGTCCCTTGGCTATCTGCATAAGAGCATTCGTAGATTCACGCACCTGACTTACGCTGCCGGGTGCCGAATCCGATGTCTCACAATACATCGTCTGAATAGAATCAATAACAACAGCATCCGGCTTCTCTGCCCTGATTGCCGAATCAATTGTATTAAGATTCGTTTCGCACATAAGTGTAAAATTATCCGGCATATTACCTATTCTGTCTGCGCGCATCTTAATCTGTCCCGGCGATTCCTCACCTGATATGTACAGAACCTTGCGCGATGCTGCTATATTGGCACACACCTGCAACAGAATCGTAGACTTACCGATTCCGGGATCACCTCCCACAAGCACCATGGAGCCTGCGACAATTCCGCCGCCCAAAACTCTGTCAAGCTCGCCGAATCCCGTGGTATATCTGTCCTCAGAATTAGAATCTATCTGTGAAAACCTGATAGGTGCATTTCCCGATATACCTGTTATACCGACATTATGACTTCCGGTCTGTGCCGAACCCTTCACGGGTGCCTCAACCATTGTATTCCATTCCTGGCATGACGGGCACTGCCCCATCCATTTGGATGATTCATACCCGCATTCTTTACAGAAAAAAGTTATATTCTTAGCCTTTGCCATATCCGCCTTTCCGGTGTGCAAAGGACTGTGTTAAACACAGTCCTTAATAACATAAATTAAATTCATTCTATGCTCTTACAGCCTTAACCTCTGCGGAATTACCGCCTCCGAGTGTAACTGAAAGGACAAGTTTACCACTGATGTTGGTAGTCATGCTGCCAATGCTTACGCCGTCAACGTATACCTTGTACTCTGTAGATGGTTCAAGTTCAAGTGTAATCTGAGGGTCTTCACTGCCTTCCACTCTCATGCTGACAGCACCGTCATTCATAGAAAAATTATTAACAGCTGTTCCCGGAACAGACTCATAAACAAACATTCCGTTCCTCTCAAGCTTGGTAATCTCCTTGAATGTCTTAACCTTATAGATATCTCCGTTGTACTCAACATTATCGAGCTTGGTCTTGGTATCAAGTGTGTAATCACCAAAACTGATCGTTCCATCGCCCTCTATGTGGATCAAATCGTTTACTACAGCCATTGCCGTTCCTCCTGATTGTGTTTGTAAAAAGAATGTAATCTTATTATAATATATCTCCTGTCTAATTGCTACATTAATTTGTAGAAAAAATCAGTTTTTTATCACCGTCGTCTGCGCATGTTATGTGAACATTATCGCCATTCTTAATTCTGCCTTCGAGAATCTGTTCGGCAAGTTCGTCTTCCACAAGCGTCTGAAGTGCTCTTTTTAACGGACGCGCGCCGTATTTCTCATCATATCCTTTGTCAACAATAAGCGCCTTGGCCGAATCATCAAGTTCAATATGAAGATTCATCTGTTCGCCGATTCTCTTGTTGATAGAATTTACCATTATGTCAACAATCTGCGCTATATCACTACGTGTAAGCATATGGAATACAATTGTCTCGTCAATTCTGTTAAGGAATTCAGGTTTAAACAGACGTTTTACCTCTTCCATAACTTTGCTCTTCATTGTTTTGTAATCCCGGTCAGGATCGGTCGATGTGTTAAATCCGAGATTCTTTGGCGCAACTATGTTCTCAGCACCTGCATTACTTGTCATGATGATTACGGTGTTTTTGAAATCAATCTTACGTCCGGTAGAATCAGTTATTATACCATCATCCAGTACCTGCAATAAAATATTAAATACATCCGGATGAGCCTTCTCAATTTCATCAAAAAGTATTACCGAATATGGATTGCGGCGCACTTTCTCGCTTAATTGTCCGCCTTCTTCGTATCCCACATATCCCGGAGGCGAGCCTATCATCTTAGATACACTATGTTTCTCCATATATTCGGTCATGTCAACCCTGATAAGATTAGCCTCGCTGCCAAACATTGCATCAGCCAGTGCTTTGGACAATTCTGTCTTACCCACGCCTGTAGGTCCGAGGAAAAGAAATGAACCCGTAGGTCTCTTAGGGTCTTTAAGACCGACTCTGCCTCTTCTTATCGCCTTGGCGACTGCATTTACAGCTTCTTCCTGTCCGACAACTCTTTCGTGTAGTGTCTTCTCAAGATTCATGAGCTGCTCTGACTCTCCCGCAGCTATTTTATGAACCGGGATTTTGGTCCAGTCAGATACGACATCCGCTATTTCTTCCTCTCCTACAACAAGGTTACGGCTGTCTTTCTCCTTCTGCCACTGTGTATTAAGGCTGTCAAGTTCACCGGCAAGTTCCACGCGGCGTGCTTTAAGTTCTCCCGCACGTTCAAATTCCTCATTGACAACAGCCTGCTCTTTATCCTTGTCAAGTTCTTCTATAATATGCTCGATTTCGCTTATTTTCTCAGGCTTTACATATACCCCGAGCCTTGTCTTCGATGCCGCCTCATCAATAAGATCGATAGCCTTGTCAGGAAGGAATCTGTCATTGATATATCTTTCCGACAGCTTAACGGCCGCAGTAAGTGCCTCATCAGTGATTGTTACATTATGATGAGTCTCATATGCTTTACGAAGCCCCTTTAATATCTCAATAGCTTCGTCTTCCGACGGTTCTTCAACATTAACAGGCTGGAATCGTCTCTCAAGAGCAGCATCTTTCTCGATATACTTACGATATTCATTAATGGTTGTGGCACCTATTATCTGAACTTCACCACGAGCCAGCGACGGTTTTAATATATTGGACGCATCTATCGCACCCTCGGCACCGCCGGCACCGATAATTGTATGAAGCTCATCTATAAAAAGAATAACATTTCCGGCATTACGGACTTCGTTGATTATCTTCTTGATTCTTTCTTCAAATTCGCCACGGTATTTGGATCCCGCAACCATTCCGGACAAATCAAGTGTCACAACTCTTTTGTTCTTAATGGTGTCAGGAACATTTCCTTCAGCAATCTGCAATGCCAGGCCTTCAACTATTGCCGTTTTACCTACACCCGGTTCTCCGACAAGGCAAGGATTATTCTTGGTACGCCTGCTGCTTATCTGTATAACACGCTGGATTTCATGTTCCCTTCCTATTACCGGGTCGAGCTTACCTTCCGTTGCAAGCTTAGTCAGATCCCTGCTGTACTGATCAAGTGTGGCTGTGGGAGATTTTTTCTTATTCTTATTGCTTATTTCATCTTTATAAGCTCCGTAATTATTCGCATCTCCGACCGCCATCATCACATCGACATATATTTTCTGTATATTGCACCCCATGGTTGCAAGCAGCTTGGTAGCCACACATTCGGAATCTTTGAGCATGGCAATAAGAATATGCTCCGTACCCACTAACTGCGCTTTAAACCTTCTGGCTTCCCTGGCTGCCATATTGAGAATACCCGCGGCTCTCGGAGTGTAACTCTCCGGTTCCGAATATTCGGCCATATTATCAGGATGCATAAGCTGGCTCACCATTTCCTCAAAACGTTCCAGATCGACCTCATTCTTAAGAAGCACTGTCTGTGCAACGCTCTCGTCCGTCTGCATAAGTCCTATAAGAATATGTTCCGAACCTATACTTGAATGTCCGTACGCATATGCTGTTGTCGCGGAATTCTTTAATGCTTCCTCTGCTTTCTTGGTAAATCCACTTTGCATATATAATCACTTCCTTCATATATTTATTAATTAATCAATTTCGGGCAGGTTACTTCTTAAATATTGTGCCCTTAACATATCTGTTTCAGCCACCGATAATGCCTTGCCGGCCGAGTTATTAAGCACAGCAGGCTGTATGTCCATAATCAGCCGGTTAACATCAATATTATGACCGTCCTTCGTTGACAAAATTCCGATTGCAAGACCTGTCATAAGTTCAGATAAAAGTGTCATCGCATCACGTAATGTGAGCTTTCTCGCGTATTTGAGTACGCCGTATGATTTGTATGCCACATCCTCGGCGCGGCATTTATCCTTGTCATATATAGCACTTCTTTGTTCACGTTCCTGACTGATTATCTGCAGGACAATATCATCAAAATCCTTGATGATCGTCCTTTCATCCTGTCCAAGCGTCTTCTGTGTTGACACCTGGTACAGATTACCGAAACTGTCTTCCTCATCACCGTAAACCTGACGCATTCTTATTCCGAAACGTCCAAGTTCCGTACCTATCTGGGTGATTTTTCTTGTCTGCGACAATGCCGGCAGATGTAATGTATATCCGGCGCGGAGTCCCGTACCGACATTAGTCGGGTATGTGGTCTTATATCCGTATTGTTCATCATAGGCATAATCAAATCGTGAATCTATATAATCATCTATTTCGTTGGCTTTCTTAAAGCAGGCCGGAATATTCATTCCATTGGCAATAACCTGGATTCTTATATGATCTTCTCCGTTAACCAGCACCGATGTTCCCTCGTCCCCCGACAAAATCACGGCACCGTTCTTTGACTTTACCAGATACGAGCTTATAGAACGGCGTTCCTTGAGCGCATTCTTCTTAGCCTCAGTGCAGCTGTTCATAAAATAATATCTGTATTCGTCCGGAAAATCCTTCTGAAATGTTCCGACAACGGAATTAACCAGCTCGGTTCCGTCTTCATCGCTTATCTTGGATGCAAACGGATAATTTGAGAAATTCCTCGCAAGCCTTATCCGGCTTGAAATAACCACATCACTGTTGGCGCCGTTACTTTCGTACCATTTATTCATGCCTGCTCCTTTCCCTTAAGTTCGGCTATCGCATCACGTAATCTGGCTGCTTCGGCGTAATCTTCCACAGCTACGGCTTCCTTAAGCTTCTTTGTCATAAAATCTATTTCTTTAGCAATATCATGTTCATCTACTCCAGCGGTTCCTTCCGGCTGTATCTGTTCCTGCTCCTGCATCTTATATAGCATCGGCTTCTTACCGGTATGACGGTCGCTGCCCTGTATCTTCTTAATTGTACCCGCAATAAGCGGTCCGAAAACATCATAACATTCAGAGCATTCGAATCGTGAACTTGCAATGAATTCACCATATGTCATGCCGCATTTCGGACATACAACATTCACTGCCGGATCATCGTTCCCATTATCTGACAAGAAACCCTGTGCGCCGAGAAGTCCCGACAAGAGCTTGGTAAAATGCATATCATTCTCAAAAATACTTGAATAATAACTTACATCCGTATTGGCCGCACAGCTGCTGCACAGATGATGTTCGTTCTTAACTCCGTTAACCACTTCTGTATAATGAAATGTTGCAACATTTTTCTGACATTTTTCACATAACATGATTATACCTCCTGTTCTCCTGTAAATTCAGCTATGACATCATCAACAAGTGCATGAATCTTATCCGCCGAGATATTACGGCACATTGCCTTGGCCACCACAACCCTGAGTTCGTCCGTAAGCTCATTCATAGCCTTAATCCTATCTATATCCAGCGCAATCACTGCCCCATGCCGTCTGTCCAACTTAATATAGCCTTCCTGCCTGAGAACCGAATACGCCTTATTAACCGTATGCATATTAATTCCTATATTATCGGCTAACTGTCTTACCGACGGGAGCGAATCACCTTCGTGTATTTTCTCATTCGCTATACACATTATAATCTGGTTACATAATTGAACATACAATGCCTCATCACTGTTAAAGTCAATTGTAAAAATCATATATCATCATCTCCCTATGACATAACCATATGTCTGTGTTATACATATACTATAACAAACAAGCGCAGAAAAAGCAATATCTTTTGCTGATTCTGCGCTGATTTAATACTTTTTTAATAATTATTTATCTTAGAGGAAAAATTCCTCGTCATCTCCGTCAGACGGCTCAAGTTCTATTGTTTCCGGCTCTTCCCCGGTTTTTTCCGGCTCTTTTTCCGGCGCTTTTTCCGGCTCCTTTTCCGGCTCCTTAGCCGCCGGTTTTTCGTCGTCATCAAATATATCATCTCCGAGGTCAATGATTTCGGTCTCGATTTCAAGCCCGTCTTCATCATTCTTCAATGGCTTAATCTCAGACGGTTTCTGTGCGGGTTCATCATCAACCTGCTGTGCCTCGGTAACAAAAGCATCCATATCCGCCTGGGTTACCTTATCTTTGACATCATCAAAATCGTCTTCTTTTACCTCAGGCTCAGATGGCGTCTCAGGTGCTTCGGTTTCATCATCGGTGTCTGCTTCAGGTACTTCAGTTTTCTCCGCTTCGCCTGCTTCAGGCACTACAGTTTCCTCCTCGGTATCCTGAACCGGTTCTTCCGTTGCGGCCTGTTCTTCTTCTGCTGATCCGGATTCCGTATTCTCTTCTGCGGCAGCTAACAATGCATCCGGCTCATCCTGGGCATTGTCAGACTGTGAATCGTCATCTTCATTATCATAGTCATAATCATCTTCATCAGGTATTACCACCGAATGTTTCTCTTCTGATTTGTGTGCAGCCAGAACTACCACAAGCACTATCAATGCTGCAAGCACAACTCCTCCGGCTATAAATGTAATATTACGGCCTTTTACGAGTGATGCCTTGGACTCTGTAAGCTTATCATTGTCCTGTTTAAGTGAATCCAGTTCTTTCCGCATATTATCATCGGATATTGCCGGCTGCGATGATGTATTATTACTTCGCTGTATTGTTTTTTCTACAGTGTCATATACATACCATATGCGCTCGCCTTTGGAATTGACCGCATAGAAATATACAAATTCGCTGTCTTTATCCGGTGTGTAAACTTTGACTTCAGTGCCCTGTATCTCACATTTGGATTCTGCCATTCCTTCCGGTTTCTCTGATGCGTGTGATGCATCCAGATATACATAAACATTCTTTCCGCTCTTGAATGCAATATACTTCTCAAATGTCTTGGTTTCCTTATCATAAATATATATTGCACCATTCTCATCGGCATCTGTAAGATATACAAGATTCAGTCCCGTAACGTCGTTTGTAACGGTTTCTATTGTATCACCGCTGATATCAAGTGTTCCGGCTGTATATCCGTCAGGAATTTCATCCTCCGGGAAAGTCTTGCTTATAACATATTCCTTGCCGTCTATTGTAACTGTGGTATCCTTAACCGGTTCAGTTTCGGTCTCGGTTTCCGGCTCGGTTTCAGGAGCTGGAGCCGGAGCGGAAGCTCTGTTTACATTAATAGTGTATGTCATGACTTTACCGCTCTTTGCATACGACTTGACAGTAATAACATTATTTCCTACTGCAAGATTTTCCCAAGGTCCCTCAACTTCTGTCTTACCACCCTGTGATGATTTAGCTGATATATGAATGGCTGTGACATCATAAGGAACACTGCATGAATAATTCATTGTCCACTTGGCAAAAGGCTTATTTAATGAAGTTTCTGCTATTCTAAGGCTGCTGAGTGTTGCATCCGAAAAAGTCGGATCTTCTGTCTCCGGTTCAGCCATAACCTGTACAGAAGCTCCACTGTAACTCATATTTACCACTGTAGGTTCTTCTTCGCCGTCAAATTCCATTATTGTTCCACCAGCAATTGAAAAATTGGCAGTTCCGACTGCTTTAGCCTTAAGTGTAATGGTAATAGAAATAGATTTAACTGACTGATTCCCTTCTAAATTAGTATCAACCTCATATGGTATCGTTCCCGCAGGTGATGTTGTCTTAGCTGCCGGCGTACTACTCACAAAATCAAACAGACTGTTATCATACTTAACATTAAATTCTGCATAATATATAGTGGCAGATGATGATATATTGACATTGACAGTCAGTTCATCACCAACCATAACACTTGTCTTATCAACCGATATCGTTCCGGTTCCCGATGCAGCATATGCTTTTTCGGTAAAACCAGCTGACATTGCCGCAACAATCATAGTAAGAACTATTATTGTACTTAAAATTTTTCTTTTCATATTAATCTCCTATCGTGTCTGAGTTATCGTTCCGTTTCTCCAGAGGAATTTCTTCATTACAGCCATATCGAACAAATCCACTCCTGATGATTTGGAATAAATATTAGCTGCTTCTAACTTAATTCCCGTTAAAATCGGTTTTACCCAATGATGTTTCTTAAGATACATGTAATCAAACAAATCCACTTTACCGTCCCCGTTGACATCACCATATAGGACTATCTGGTACTGTTTCATCACTTTGCCGTCGGCATCATATACAGTAAAATAGTCTCTCGTTGCTACCATGCTACTGTCTGACTTGGCTTTTTTATCAGAATCTAGTATTTTTACGGAACCGTTTGTCACAGATACCGCCTTGATTGCATTCGATACTTTCTCACCTATTGTAAATCCGTTGATGTAACTGCCGTTAATCTGCAATTTCTTATTATCGAAAGTTGTTGCTGCATTTCTTGTTACATCCACCTGATATGTTGTTTTCTCTCCTGACTTATCAGCCGAATCATACACATCTATATAAAATGTATTAACTCCTACCGTCAACGACTGTGCCGCTATTTTACCGTCACTGCAGCTTATCGTATGCTTTCCGTATCTGAGTTCAACAAGTGACTCGGATGATTCCATTGTGTATGTAAAACCAATACTTGATATACTGTTATTTACAGTCATCTTGTATTTGCCCGTTGCTTTATTAAATGTGCCGCTCAAACTTCCCGATGTAGGCTTCAATGCTGTTAAGTATGTACTTTTTTCAGGACTTTTTTCTCTTGTAATATTCAATGTATATGTCCTTGTCGTACCATATTCCGACTTACATACTATTTTGTATGTATTGGTTCCGACTTTCAGTGATTTCTTGCCGGTTCCGCTTACCGTAGAAGTCCCTGCGATAGCCTGCGCTGCTATCGTGACTGATTCCGTAGAATATGAAACCATTACGTTATATGAAGTTTTCTCATGATTAAATGTAGGTGTAAGAGCTAATTCGCCACCATTTACCGTGAGCGACTTAAGTCTGGTATTAGGATTCGCCCTCAATGACGTATCGTCGCCATTCGTATACCATCCCGGGTTCGGACAAGCCTGTTCCGGCATATTATTATAAACAGGTATTCTGAACACAAATGCCGAATCTGTTATTCCCGAATTCTTATATGTAGTATATATTTTACATCCCTCCGTTAATGATGCCGTAAGATTCTGAGCATATTGCTTCCAGTAATAATATGCCTTATTAACCACGCTGAACATTTCAAAATATATTGTATCCTGTCCAATTGCAATGTATCCGTTATTAACTTTAACAGCTCCTCCCATTATCGCCAGATACGGACTTGTCCAACCTTCGGACATAGCCTCTTTACCACCGTTGTTGATTACCGTCTGTTTTCCGCTTCCTGCTGCTCCTATATTAAAGAAATTATAATATATCGTTTTCTCCTTGCCGGTTGCCTGAGTGAAGTGCTTACCATCCGTGGTAATAACACCTTTACCCAATTCGTCATTACTTGTTCCCTTTTCCTGAATAAGTCTCACCGCCAGATGAACAGCACTTACTTTAGCCGCCTTAGCTGCATCGACAATTACCTGCGCATAGGTTTTATTGCCACTCGCCCCGGGGCATTTAGCATTATACATAAATGTACCCTTTAATGTATTATTGATAACCGTTACCGTATCATGCGATGCGTTATAACTTAATTGTTCAAACATAAACATGTATTCTTCTGTAAGCCAATTACGCGGATCCATAACATATGAAACTGCCGCCGGTGATGCCTGATTCCACTGTCCTGTATCAAATCCGACCCATTCGTTATTATCATAATTAAATGCTCCGTCTATCTCATCATATGCTTTCCATGCAGTCGGCGTCTGATACCATCTGCTATTATCCATGAGTCCGAGCGACATACTGTGTCCGCTTGCCGGGACAAGCTTTCTAGTAAGATAGCATTCATTGGCAAGAACCGTATTCCAATTAAGTCCCGTATTCACTGCCTCAAATGTCCAGTTCGGATGTTCCTTATGCAATGCACGCAGACTGTCCCTGTATGATTCCGGAAATGCTTCCAGTGACTTCTCGAAATTCACAGCTGCCACAACATCTATCGTCTGCTTAATCCCATATGCTCCGACAGCAAGCATGGAAATAACAGCGACTATTACTGTCGCTATATTTATCCTTCTTTTTCTAAACATCTTCAACATCTATCTATGTACTCCCTGTCTCTTATACACATCTCCGAGCCCACGAGACCCTAAGACATCTCGT
>ERZ1026997.705-NODE-705-length-11609-cov-4.634672_pt1 | contig 11609 bp, 9 predicted proteins | sample MGYA00519289_ERZ1026997 | MGnify/ENA primary metagenome ERZ1026997 (study PRJEB26926, sample SAMN06164455) | human gut metagenome | biome: ENVO:00009003; feature: ENVO:2100002; material: ENVO:00002003 | host: Homo sapiens | place: USA | collected 2012 ... | reverse complement strand
GAGATGTCTTAGGGTCTCGTGGGCTCGGAGATGTGTATAAGAGACAGAGCTTAATGAGAATGACGGAAAACTTATTTATAAGGCTGATGATTCAATAGTAATGGCAGCCTTGTCATATGATGGAAAGTACATATATATGTGTAACGGTGGTGCAGGAAGTGCAACCCAGATTACTAATTTTATTGATGAAAAAATATTTGTACTCAATCCAGACGGAACACTTGTCAATACTATAGAACTCGACAGAAGGAAAATGAGTAATCTGTACTACGGCGACGACAAGTACCTGTTCATAGGCTACTCTAATAAGCTGTCGTATATTGATAAGAGCAATATTAGCAGCAGTGTGGAGATAGTTCCTGTTAAGTGATTTTGAAGTGGGCTTACACAGTGAGGGGCGGAATATGAACGAGTTTAGGAGACTGATTAACAGGAAAGTTGTCATTGGCTTTATCGCATTACTTATTATTAATGTATCGTTGTATGTGTATCAGCAGACAAAGGGCGCAGGGATTAAGGAATTAAGGTTTGAAACCGCGCAGCGGCAGTGGTGTGTTGATTACTATGGCAATTATGATATTGAGGTTGCGATAAATGCGGTGGATTCGGATATAAAGAGGATATTAAGTTACAGGAAGGCTGATAAGCAGGGGACTGTGGCGGAATCCGAGGTACAGGCTGGTGCGGAGACCGAAGTTTTGGGGAAATATAAGGCACTGTCTGAGAGTGAGCAGCTTCTGTTTCTGACGGTATTAAGGGATATAGAAAGCCAGTTGGAATATATAAAGAAGTATCCTGAAGACATGAAGCAGATTCAGACTAATGCACAGCAGCTTATGACTTTCTCTATATTTTCAGATAAGAACAGCTTTACATATAATAATATTGTAAAGACTGGCAAGGATTTTGAAAAAGTAGCTGATGTATCGCTTTATCTTGTTAATAATAAAGCAGCAGGCAGTTTTGTGAATTATTATTACACATTTTACTTCGCGCTGATTATGATGGTTTTCATAATATATGGTCTGTCGGGTGAGCGTGATAATGGAATGTGGGGGATTGTACATTCGGCAGGAAGCGGAAGGCTTCGGCTTGCGTTACACAGACTGTTTATTATCGCAGGCTCTGGCGTGGTTATAACAGCGGGTCTGTATTTTACAACATTTGCAGCAGCGCTGCTGTTATACGGCGGAGCAGGTGCGCTCAATGCGCCGGTTCAGTCTATACAGGCATTTGAAAGATTTGCTATGCCGATGAGCCAGATTGGGTTCGTGCTATACAATTATGTATACAGTGCGCTGGCGGTAGTGGTTCTTAGCGTGGCATTATGGACTGTATTCGTTGTCAACAGGAAGCGAAATCATGCGCTTATTCTGACTGGAGTAGTTGTGGGGCTGGAAGTGCTTATGTATTACAGGATAGGACTTCACAGCATCTACAGTGCATTTAAACAGATTAATATTGTGCGTCTTATGAAGGTCAACGCGGTCATCAGCACATATGCGAACCGCGGAAGGGGAAGCTTTGTCATATCTGAGTCGGCTATTATGTTCTGGGCGCTTATGGTGATTCTTGTTGTGTCCGTGGCAGTTGCGGTAGTGGGAACTGTGTTTATGCGTCCGAGTCAGGGTAAAAATGTGCTGACACGGCTTACTGATAAGCTGTATGCCGGATATCAGCATATTTTTGCAAATGTGCCTGTTGTATTCAAGGAGCTTCACAAGCTGCTTGTGACAAGCAGGGGATTTACGGTTATTGTGGTGCTTCTGCTGGTTGTTATGTATTTTATCAGTTATGGAAAGATGGCTTTCTCGGACAACTCCAGAGAGCGTGACAGGATATATCTTGAAAAGGGCGGTGCTGATTATTCGCAGATATCCGCCCTGATTGATGAGCGCAGAGCTGATTATATGCAGGCTGTCCAGAAAAGTATGGAAGCTTCTGAACAGTATGAGAATGGTGAGATTGGAATTGACGAGTTATCGCAGATTAATTCGACTGTGTCTATATATGCGTCGCGTTATGCTGCGGTGAGGGAATTTGAGCAGAAGCAGGAATATCTTGAGAATCTTAAGGAAGAGACTGGTATTGATGGTTACATGATGTCAGACAGGGGATATGAGGAGATATTTGGCAAGTACGGAAAGGCAAGAGAGACTGTTCTTCTTATGGCTCTGCTTGTGTCTGTTGTGCTTATTGTTTCTGAGAATATCGGAATTGAGACAAGCACAGGAACTAAATATATTGTCAATGCTGCAAGCGGAAAGAACACTGTTAAGGTTAAGCGGATTGTGGCATCTTTAGTGTTGTGCATAGTCCTGTATGTTCTTGTGTATGGAATTGATATGATACATTTGCGAAGCTATTATGGCATGTCGTACACGGACGCACCGCTTATGAGTCTCACATTTATGAGGGATTGCGGGTTTTATATTACTGTTGGAACATTTATGATAATCCGACTGATTGTAAGGCTGATTGCAATGCTCATTACATTTGCAGTTACATATGTACTGTGCAGCCGTTTTTCTGAGGTGCGCGGAAGGGTTGTGTCTGTGCTTCTTATGGCTGCGGTGATTGTGCTTGTGGCTGTGATGGGGAATGTGAGTATATGGTGAAAGGGTGAATAAGGATATTGAAAAAGGCAGAAGATTTACCTGAATTTCTTAGGTAGTTCTTCTGCCTTGTGTTTTATGTGTTGTGCGAATTACTCTGCATCACCGAAGATTACATGTCTTACTGGTGTAAGTGCATATAAAAGTATCATGCCGATGATTCCGCATACGATTATCTCGCCAGCGCCAACTGTAACGAAGAACATTGCAAACATGCCCTCTGAGCCGTAAGCAAACTTAAGTACGAATGGTACAATGATTGTGTTAGCAACAATTGGTGGAACTGGTGCAAGCCACTTATGCTTTCTTAACAGGTATGTTCCGATTGCGCCGATAAGTGTTGCAATGCTTCCAAATACTACATCCCATACAATTGCGCCACCAAGGATGTTAGCAATTATACAGCCAACAAATAATCCAGGGATTGCTGCAGGTGTAAAGTAAGGCAGTATTGTGAGTGCCTCCGCAATTCTGAACTGCACTGGTCCGAAACTGATGTAGTTAAAGATTACTACAAGTACGACATAGATTGCTGCGATAACAGGGCCTGTGTGATGAATTTCACACTCATTCCTTTTTTCTTCATATTCAATTATCTCCTTTAGTTTTGTTTTGCGTGTGGAAGGTCTCGAACACACGATTTGTTACTGTGTCATAACACAGCCTGTGTAGTTTAGCAGATTATCATGAGATTGGCAAGTACAAATGTATATTATATATCCATGTAAGCTGGATGTAAGTTTCGTGTTATATAATTGTGGTAAATAAAGAAGCACATTTTTAATAAGAGACATTGAAAAAGGAGGGCGAGATTTATGGATGATAAAAATGTTGTTAAGAAAAGGGTGACTCTTGCTATTGCATTTGCAGTATTCATTGTTGTGGTAATTGCAGTAATACTGCTTATCAAGCCAGTAATGTCTAAGGTTCAGGAGAATCGCACAGCAAAGGTGTCTCAGGAAACGGCACAGGAAGCGGAAGAATTTCTTAAGACTAAGTATCCGGAAGTTGTGATTGAGAAGCGCGAAATGTATGTTAAAGAGCATAAGCCGCAGGAGAATACGCAGTATATTAGCAGAAAGAGCATTGATACGGAATATTCGTATGCATCTTACGTATTCTATGGTACAATGGATACACCAGATGCGAAAGGAGACAGCGTCATAATCTATATGTCGGATAGCGGAAAGTCGCCATATTATACTGTTAAGGACAGCACGAATAAAGATGATGCAAAATGGCAGATGTCGATTGTGCAAAATAAGTCAGGCAATGCTAAGACTTGGGATTATGCATTTAAAGAAAAGTAATGCTTAAGATTATAGGAATATATTTATTGATTATTAATGTAGTAACATTTGCTTTGTATGGAATTGATAAATGGAAAGCGATACACAACAAATGGCGCATAAGGGAGGCGACTCTTCTTATTACAGCGCTAATCGGCGGTTCGCTTGGAGCTTTTATTGCAATGCAGATGTTCAGGCATAAGACAAAAAAGTGGTATTTTAAGTATACAGTTCCTGCTATGCTTGTTGTGCATGTGGTGGGGATGATTTTATTGGTGGTTAAATTGTAAGCAGGCTGTTATGTGGGACAGCCTGCTTGATTTATGTTTGGTGAATATGTGCGTTGTCGAAAAAATAAACTGTAAAAAATTTTTAGGTTATAACCGCAAAACTTTCTGATTGAATTATAGATTAAGGAGTGTAACCGCATTTTTACCAAGTATTGCATCGGTATCTTTTTCTGAAAATCCACACTCTTTTATTAAATCTACTGCGTCTTTCTGGTCGTCCCACGGGCTGTCAGAGCCGAATAATATGTGGTCTGCACCGTGAATGTTGACCATTTTCTTGAATTTTTCTATTGGAAGGCTTGCGTTGTGATTGAGCTTCTTGATGCATGATGAGGTATCAAGATATACATTTTTCATGTAATCTTCCTCTAATATGGAGGAAACTTCGTTCCATTGTCCCCAGCCTCCCATGTGTGCAAGGACGAGTTTTTCTGGTTTTATTTCTTGAATCATTGTTGTAAGTCTGTCTACGCTTGATTCATCGCAGCCCGGAAAGCTTATATCGAAGCCTGCATGTATAAGTATTATAAGCCCGAGTGCTGATGCATATTCGATAAGCCTTAATGACTGCATATCATCTATATTGGTTTTCTGGAAAACCGGGTGAAGCTTGATGCCTTTGAAACCATTGTTGGAAAGCCAGTTCAATATTTCTCTGAAATTCTCACAAGCCGGATGTATTGCCCCAAATGAAATTAATCCGGTTGTCTCACTTGTTTCATTAGTCTTTAAAGCAAGTGTATTGATTGTGTCGCACTGATTAGGCTTGGTTGCCACGGGAAGCAGTACGGAGTAATCAATTCCAGCTTTCTTCATTGAATCTGTAAGAGAATGTACTCTGCCATCAAGATAATTGTGTATTCCTCCGCTGTGGGCTAATGTACCAACTGCTCTGTCAGCAAGTTCATCTGGAAATGTATGTGTATGGAAATCTATTATCATAAAGCCTCCTTGAGAATGGGGATATACGGCTGTCATCTGCTGCTGTGTAGGTGACAGCCGCATATCAGTCACTACATATATAATAACCATTTTGTCATGGTGTATACAATTGTTTAAGTGTTATATTTGCTCCGCTTTATTATGTATATATTTTTCGTATAAAATCAAGTTCTTTTTTTGGGGATGACCTACTAAAGCTAAGGGAAGTGGAAGATTAGTAGGTGAAATCAAGCAATATAAAGAACAAGAGAGAGGAGAAGAGCCTGGAAAGACCTACTAAAGAGAGCGTAAGCGGAAGATTAGTAGGCGAAATTAAGTAAGAAGGGGTGCGGATGGGAAGGAAATAGTTGTGAAAGACCTACTAAAGTTGAGGAAAATGGTAAATTAGTAGGCAAATTCTAGCAAGAAGATGAGCGGATGGGAAGAAAATAGTTGTGAAAGACCTACTAAAGTTGAGAAAAGAGGAGAATTAGTAGGTGAAATCAAGCAAGATAAAGAGCAGGAGGGAGGAAATCGACCGAGAAAGACCTATTAAAGTTGAGAAAAGAGGGAGATTAGTAGGCACCCAGCCAATACTCAGCTCCTTACTAGGCCAATATCCAGCCCCATACTCAGCTAATACCGAGCCAATACCTGGCTCCCCCACAATTCAAATAACAATAATCTCAAAAATCCTATTGACAAATAGGAAATTGAGAATATAATGATTTACATACCAAGATACTATGTTTATATGGAATTAGATTTTGCAAGGAGGTACATGAAGGTTGAAGAATAGAATTATTGACACAGATGTACTTATTATAGGTGGCGGAACGGCAGGGTGTTTTGCAGGTATTACGCTTGGAAAGAAGAAAGACCTTGATGTACTGATTGTTGAGAAGGCGAACATTGTACGAAGCGGATGTCTTGCGGCAGGTGTTAATGCAATTAATGCTTATATCACTAAAGGCAGAGTTCCACAGGATTATGTTGATTATTGTAAGAAAGATGCAGATGGAATAGTAAGAGAGGATTTGCTTCTTTCAATGTCGGAAAGACTCAATCATGTCACTAAAGTAATGGAGGACTTAGGACTTGTAATCCTTAAAGATGAGAATGGAGATTATGTTGCGAGAGGAAACCGCAATATTAAGATAAATGGTGAGAATATCAAGCCGATACTGGCAGATGCAGTTAAGAAGCAGGACAACGTAACTGTAATCAATCACCTGAATATAACAGATTTCATAGTAGAGAATAACGAGATTAAAGGTGCATACGGATTTGATGTCAATGATGCAGTGTTCTATGAGATAAATGCGAAGGCAGTTCTTGTGGCTACTGGCGGAGCGGCAGGTCTTTACAGACCTAACAATCCTGGATTTTCAAGACATAAAATGTGGTATCCACCGTTCAATACAGGAGCCGGATATGCAATGGGAATCAATGCAGGAGCGGAGATGACCACATTTGAGATGAGATTCATTGCTTTAAGATGTAAAGATACGATTGCTCCGACAGGAACTATCGCACAGGGAGTTCCGGCAAAGCAGCTTAATTCCAACGGTGAAGTGTATGAGAACAAATATGGTCTTACAACTTCACAGAGACTTTATGGAACAGTTACTGAGAACCGCGAGGGCAGAGGTCCTTGCTATCTTGGAACTAAGGGAATAAGCAGGGAGCAGGAGGAAGACCTTTACAAAGCATATCTTAACATGGCACCGAGCCAGACGCTTAAGTGGCTTGAGGCGGCGGGCGGTCCTTCTGAAGAAAATGTTGAGATAGAAGGAACTGAGCCATACATAGTCGGAGGTCATACGGCGAGTGGTTACTGGGTTGACAATAACCGAGAGACTACAATCCACGGGCTTTATGCAGCGGGTGATGTTGCAGGCGGATGTCCTCAGAAATATGTAACAGGAGCTCTGGCAGAGGGCGAGATTGCAGCACAGGCAATAGCTGAAAGGCTTGAAGGCTCAGGAAAGGGCTTTGTTGTAAATGAGGTGGCAGATTCAGAATTGTCTGAGAACGCATTTGCAAAGAAGAGCGAGTATGAGAGATTTCTTAATAATAAGCAGGGACTGGTTGATATCGAGCAGACTGAGGAAGCAATGCAGAAGATTATGGACCAGTACGCAGGTGGCATAAGCACTGATTATCAGTACAATGAAGCAAGACTTGAGCTTGCAGATGAGAAGATTAAATTCTTAGAGCAGAGCATTGATAATCTTGCGGCACAGGATGCAGATGACCTGCTTAGAATCTATGAGATAAGAGAAAGACTTACGGTGTGCAGAAGTGTTATAGCACATTTGAAAGCAAGAAAAGAAACCCGTTGGCACAGCTTTGCGGAGAATATGGATTATCCGGCTAAGAGTGATGACTGGTTAAAATATGTCAACTCTCGCAAGGAGAATGGCGAGATTAAGATAATCATAAGAGACCTTGTGAGAGGAGGCGACAGCTATGAGCATTCAGATAAATAAGTTAAAATGCGTTGGCTGCGGGAAGTGCGTTGAAGCCTGTCCCGGCAACCTTATCAAGAAAGATACTGATAGAAAAGCATTTATAAAGCATGTCAAGGACTGCTGGGGTTGCACATCATGTCTTAAAGAATGTCGTTTTGAGGCAATTAATTTCTTTCTGGGTGCTGATGTCGGCGGCAAGGGAAGCACTCTTTCGTTCAGACAGAATGGAAGCATCAATACATGGACGGTGACTTCGCCAGACGGAACAGTTAAGACGCTTGAGGTCAACAGACAAGAATCTAATAAATATTAGGGAGGAATATCATGGGTAATTTATCACATTTGGACGCACTCGAAGCAGAGGCGATATATATTATAAGGGAAGTTGCAGCAGAATGCGAAAAGCCGGTAATGCTGTATTCTATAGGAAAGGACAGCTCAGTTATGCTTCATCTTGCAATGAAAGCATTCTACCCGGAGAAGCCACCATTTCCATTTCTTCACATCGACACAACATGGAAGTTCAAGGAAATGATTAAGTTCAGAGATGATACAGCCAAGAAGCTTGGAATCGAAATGCTTACTTACACTAACGAAGAGGGTGTTAAGCAGGGAATTAATCCATTTGACCACGGTTCAGCTTACACTGATATCATGAAGACTCAGGCTCTTAAACAGGCACTTAACAAATATGGCTTTACAGCAGCATTTGGCGGTGGACGAAGAGACGAGGAGAAATCAAGAGCTAAGGAGAGAATTTTCTCTTTCAGAAATACAGCACAGGCATGGGATCCTAAGAACCAGCGTCCGGAAATGTGGAAGCTTTACAACACTAAGATTCACAAGGGCGAGAGTATGAGAGTTTTCCCTATCTCTAACTGGACTGAGAAGGATATCTGGCAGTACATCCAGAGAGAAAAGATTGATATTGTACCTCTTTATTTTGCAGCAGAAAGACCTGTTGTATACCGTGACGGCAATATCATCATGGTTGATGATGACAGAATGAGACTTCTTCCAGGCGAAAAGCCACAGATGAAGAAGGTAAGATTCAGAACTCTTGGCTGTTATCCACTTACAGGCGGTGTTGAGTCAGACGCAGAAACTCTTGATGAGATTATCGAGGAGACTTTAAGTGCGGTTGAGTCAGAAAGAACAAGCCGTGTAATCGACCATGAGGAAGCAGGAAGCATGGAAAGAAGAAAGAAAGAGGGGTACTTCTAGAATGAAAGGTTTACTTAAATTTATTACATGCGGTAGTGTTGATGATGGAAAATCTACACTTATCGGACACATTTTATATGATTCAAAGTTATTGTATGCAGATCAGGAGAAGGCGTTAGAGCTTGATTCTAAGGTTGGAAGCCGCGAAGGTAAGATTGATTATTCACTTCTTCTTGATGGCCTTATGGCTGAGAGAGAGCAGGGAATCACTATCGATGTTGCTTACAGATATTTTACAACTGACAACAGAAGCTTTATCGTTGCTGATACTCCGGGACATGAGGAGTACACAAGAAACATGGCGGTTGGTGCTTCATTTGCAGACCTTGCAGTAATCCTTGTTGATGCAAAGCAGGGCGTGCTTATCCAGACTAAGAGACACGCAAGAATCTGCGCACTCATGGGAATTAAGCATTTTGTATTTGCAGTTAATAAGATGGACCTTGTTGGTTACAGTGAGGAGCGTTTCAACGAGATTAATGCGCAGATAGCAGAGCTTACTAAGGAGCTTTCACTTGCAGATGTAGTTGTTATCCCTGTTTCGGCAACTGAGGGTGACAATGTAACAACTAAGTCTGAAAATATTCCTTGGTATAAGGGTCAGGCACTTCTTCCTTATCTTGAGCAGGTTGATGTTGATGATACTGAGGAAGAAAAGGGCTTCTACATGCCTGTTCAGAGAGTATGCCGTCCAAATCATGAATTCCGTGGTTTCCAGGGCCAGATTGAGGCAGGAAGCGTATCTGTTGGTGACGAGATTATCACTCTTCCAACTAAGGAGCATGTTCATGTTAAGAGCATCCATGTCGGTGACAAGGAAGCCCAGACTGCTTCTATCGGACAGCCGGTTACTATCCAGTTAGACCGTGAGGTTGATGTTTCAAGAGGTTCTGTTCTTGCAGCAGGTGCTGACTTAAAGCTTGCAACTGAGATTACTGCTACTATCCTCTGGATGGACGATGATGTTCTTACTAATAATAAGAACTTCTTTGTAAAGCTTGGAACAAGACTTATTCCGGGCGTTGTTACCGAGATTGTCAATACTATTGATGTTAATACAGGTGAGGAGAAGCCGGCAGCTCTCCTTAAGAAAAATGAAATCGCAGTATGCAAGATTTCTCTTGCTGATGTAATTGTTGTTGATGAATTCAATCTTCACAAGACTATGGGCGAGCTTATCCTCATAGACCGTGTTACTAATATGACTAGTGCCTGCGGCGTTGTCCGTGAAGTTAATGAGACAGCTGATGATGTTAAGGAAGTTGACGCAGCTTTCAGAGCGGAGCTTAACAACCAGAAGCCTGTTGTTGTTGAGGCTGTTCTTTCAGACAAGATTAATGTTGATTTCTTAAAGAAGGTTGAGAAGGAGCTTCTTCTTGACAGCAAGCATGTATATCTGTATGTTCCGGCAGAAGGCGAGGATTATACAAATGTTGTGACTCACCTTGTAAATGCAGGTATTGTTGTTATTCTTGCACTTAGTAAGGCAGCTGATATTAAGATTGACGGCGCAGAAGTGCTTGCAGGCTGGGAGTCTAAGGTTGACGTCACTACTGTGGATGTGGCTGAGTTTATTAAGAAGAATGCGTAGGCTGGGGGAAGAACGGACGCTGCACTAGAACTTATAAAGCAACGCAGGCACGCTTTCGCTGCTTGTCGCTCGCAGCGGTACTAAGCTTGTCAGGATTTGCCTCACTTTGTGAGGCTGTCCTGACGAGCTAAGTGCCGGCGGCTCCAAAGCACCTGCGTTGCTTTATAAGTTTAGTGCTGCTGGGGTTCTTTCCCGCTGCGTGGGGTTACTTCAGGGTTGGAAGTGTTGGCAGACGTGCGGTAAAGGGCGCTTCGCTGCTTTACCTTGGGTTTGGCAAAGCTTGCTTCGCTGCTTTGCCTAGTTTAGGAATATATTTATGTGGGAGTCAGGTATAGATGAAAAAATATGGATTTTTTAAAAAGTTAATATGTTTAGGTATGATTTTCAGCCTGACTTTTATTGGACTTTCTGGCTGTGGGCAGAAGAAGACGGAACTTGTTAATGTTTCTTATGATGCCACAAGAGAGTTTTATAAGGAGTATAACAGGCTTTTTGAGGATTACTGGTATGGCAGGACTGGCGAGAAGGTTGAGGTTATCCAGTCTCATGGCGGTTCAGGAAAGCAGGCGCTTGAGGTTGCTAACGGTCTTGGTGCTGATGTTGTCACGCTTGCTCTTGAGGGAGATGTTAATGTTATAAGGGACGAAGGGCTGATTGATGACGGATATATCAATGATTATTCTGATGACAGCGCGCCTTACACTTCTACGATTGTCTTTCTTGTAAGAAAGGGCAATCCTAAGAATATTAAGGACTGGGATGACCTTCTTAATGACGGGGTTAAGGTTATTACCCCTAATCCTAAGACTTCCGGAGGAGCCAGATGGAATTTCCTTGCGGCATGGTATTATTTTAAGAAGCAGGGACAGACTGAGGAACAGGTTCAGGCAAGTGTTACCAAGCTTTACAAGAATGTGGCAGTGCTTGATTCAGGCGCAAGAGGCTCTTCTACAACATTTGCAGAGAACGGACAGGGGGATGTTCTGATTGCATGGGAAAATGAAGCATTTTTTGCATTACAGGAATATCCGGGCGAGTATGAGATTGTCGTTCCGTCCGCATCTGTATTGTGCCAGCCAACGGTTGCAAAGGTTGACGAGGTCACACAGATGAATGGAACAGAATGGTTGGCAGACGCCTATCTTTCTTTCCTGTACACCTGTCTCTTATACACATCTCCGAGCCCACGAGACCCTAAGACATCT
>ERZ1026997.698-NODE-698-length-11739-cov-24.135827_pt1 | contig 11739 bp, 16 predicted proteins | sample MGYA00519289_ERZ1026997 | MGnify/ENA primary metagenome ERZ1026997 (study PRJEB26926, sample SAMN06164455) | human gut metagenome | biome: ENVO:00009003; feature: ENVO:2100002; material: ENVO:00002003 | host: Homo sapiens | place: USA | collected 2012 ... | reverse complement strand
CACCCTCATTGTTTACCGGCGGCTGGTTGCGGTTGGCCAGAAAAGCGGCCTGGTACCAGGACCTTTTGCACCTGCCAGCGGAAATACTTGAGAATATTGACCGCTGACAGGGTGATGACCGTTTTGCCAAGGCCGGGACGGAGAAACAGACCAACGGCAGGGTCCTCAACCACACGCTGGATGCAATAGGCCTGGTAGTCATGCGGCACATATTTCATGCGGGGAAAACCTCCCTCAAAAAGTCCTTTACTGCATCCATCCCAAACAGCACCCGGCAGTCCGCCCCCCGTTTCTCCATCTCACTCCGCTGCCACTTCTGGACCTTGGCCAGCCTGCCCACCTCCGTTTTCAGTTCAACAAAGATGGTCTTGCCGGTGGGGGTGATTATCAGTCGATCAGGCACGCCCGGATTTCCGGGTGACACAAACTTATAGCAGAGGCCACCGTGCTCTTTCACCTTGCGAACAAGGTAGCTCTCAATATAGCTTTCTTTCATGGATTTCCTCCTTTCGGAACAGTGGAACATTCGCGCGTGTATGTAGCGCAAACAGGCGGTTTAGAGAGTTTTATTTTTCTCTATTCTCTCTAAATCCTCTCTTTTACCCTAATATAGAAAATGAATGTTCCAATGTTCCACTTAGCCTAAAAGCCTTGCGGCGCAGGGGTTTTACCCGGAACATTTGCCGGAACATTGCCCGGAACATGTTCCACCTGCCCGGAACATTGGAACATCTGAAAATCTCAAATGTTCCGGGCAATGTTCCGGGTCAAAGCCGCACCTTTTGAAAGCCCCGTTGCTTGCCGCAGTAGCCAAAGCGCAGGGAGCCTCTGGCCCTTTCCCACAAGGCGCTGGCCTCAATGATGCTGTTGATTTCTGCCGTGTCACTGTATCTCATATCCCGCTGCTTGCCGTCCAGGGCCTCACACCAGACCTCCAGAGCACACACACGGTCACGGGGCACCAGCTTGACATCTCCCTGCACAGCGCCGCCCCAGAACATCCGGCGGCGGTCCAGTGGCCAGTTCTGCCAGTCCTCCGGCACCGGGCGCTCCAGAAAGTCCAGGATGATGCCCTCACGGGTGTTGACCTCCCGGTGGGCCTCCTGGGCCTCCTTGGCGGCAGCCTCAATTTCCCCTTTGAGGAAAAGCGGCTCTCCCGTCTGCCAGCGGACCACGGCCTCAGCCCAGAGCTGGTCAATTTCTCCGGGCAGATCAGTCCAGACGCTTTTGACCGCCGGAGCCAGGCCCACATCCACCGGCCAGAAACGCCGGTTGCCGGTGCGGTCCCGCAGGTAGTCAGAGGTGTTGGTGGTGCCGAAGAACACACAGCACCGGGGCAGCTCCTTGACATGGCGGCCATAGGCCGCACGGAAACGGTCAGAGCGCAGGGAGAGAAACTGCTTGATGCACGCCACATCCGTCTTGCGGAAAGCGTCCAGCTCACCGATCTCCACCAGCCAGACACCCTGCAAAAGCTCAGAGGCCTCCTTGCCCTCAAAGGTGCGGATGCTGTCATTAAACCAGCCCCGGCTCATCTCATCCAGCAGGGTGCTCTTGCCAATGCCCTGGGGCCCGGCCAGGATGAGCATGTTGTCATACTTGCTGCCGGGCACCATGGCACGGGTGACGGCGGCGGTGAAAGCCTTGCGGGTCACTGCTCTGGTGTAGGGGCTGTCCTCCGCCCCCAGGTAGTCAATGAAAAGGGTGTCCAGGCGGGGCACGCCGTCCCACTTGAGGCTCTGGAGGTAGTCCTGGACCTCATTGAAAGCGTGCTGTGTGGTGTGGAGGGAGAGAGCCCCGTCAATCTTGCCGTTGCCGGTGATGTGGTGGACCTTTTCCATGTACCAGTAGAGGCCATTGTTGTCATTGTCATCCCAGAGGCGGCGCTTGGCGGAGGCGTTCCAGGGGAGCGCATCCAGCACCTCACCACGGCCCGCAAACTGGTTGAGGGCAAACTTTCCCTTGAGCAGCGGGTCATTCTCAAGAATAATCCAGACATTATCAATGGTGGCCTTGGGGAGGCCGGTCTGGCTGTTGATCTCCAGCCGGTCCATCCAGTTGGCGGGCTCCGCATCGTTGGTGGCCTCCACGCCCTCAAAGTCCTTGACGGCCTCCTGGTAGCGCTCCTGGCTCATCAGGGCGGACACATCGGGGTCTTGCGTGGCCAGTTCGCACATGGCACGGTAGGATGGCAGGCGGTTGGTGGGGGTGCCCGGCTGGGCCTCATCGTCCTTGTCACCAAAGCGATGCAGGCGCACCAGGTCAAAGGCGTTCACCAGCTTGCCGCTGCACGGGTCAGTGGCGTGGTGGGAGTAGAGAAACTTGCCGCTGTCATAGATGACAGCGCCGCCGGTGGTGGAGCCGCCCAGATAGGTGTAGCGGCCCGGCATACTCTCCACCGGCTCATACATGCCGGGGATGAGCTCATCCATGGCACGGTAGATGTCATAGGTGCGGCAGAAAGCGCCCACAACACCGTTTTTGGCCTCCGGGTCACCCTGCTTGACTGCCAGCTTAGTGGGCAGGTTTTGGGAGCCGGGCACCTGGGGCCAGAGGGTGCAGTCACGCCAGTCCTCATACTGGCCCAGCAGGCCCTTGACGGACAGCAGGGGCTTGTCTTTCCACACATAGATGTATTGGCTGTCTGAACAGCAGCTTGGCCAGTACATCAGACGGGACACCTCAAAAGTGGTGGGGTCACAGAGCTCCAGGCCTATGTACTCCGCCATCTTGCGGGCAATGGGCTCATATTCATCCGCTGAGGCCGTGCGGTCCAGCGGCAGCAGAACACGCAGGCGGGGCGCCGCTGGGCTGTGCTTGCGGGTGGAATAGATGCAATAGCCGCAGCCCAGCCCCTCAACACGGCGCAGGACATCCTCCGTGCCGCCGGATGGGATGTTGTCCAGGTCCAGCGTGATGACATCACGCCCGGTCACATTGTTGGCCTTGCGGCGGGGGCCTGACAGTGTGCCTGCCATAAAGCCGCCCACATCCTTGAGGTCATCCTGCTGGGTCTTTTTCATATTCAGATATTCTGCCAGGGGCTCAGTGCCTCTGGCGGGGGTCTGGAGCTTTGCCCACAGCTCAGAAATGAGCAGGGTTTGCGCCTGCCAGACCATGGCCCTCCGGCTGCTACCGGCGGAGATGGTTATTTTGCGGTCAAATTGCATGGGTCACACCTCACGGTTTCGGATGTATCAGGGATTGAGAAATGCGGTTGTCAAGCCGCTGGAGCTTGACGGTGCGCTGCTGGGTCACCTCATCACGGATGCTAAACATGAGCTTGAGCTGTTCCAGCATGATCTCAACATCAGCGATCTCCTCAGCGATGTGGGCGGCGTTGTCCTGGCCACGGAGGTTTTTGGAGAGCTCCTTGGTGAGCTCTGCCATCTCCTCCATGCAGACCGTGCACTGGCTGGTCTTGCCATAGACATTCACTGCAAGCTGGCAGATTGCCGTTTCGCATTTGGTCATCTAAAAAACCTCCCTGTCTTGCGGTCCCGGAGCTCAATGCGGGCAGCCAGCTCAAAGCCGCTTTCCGCAATGATAAACTTGAGGACCCTGATGAGAGTGTTGACCTTGGCATCCAGCGCCTCATTCCCCTCTGCGGACACTTTCTTGATGGCGTTGTATGCCGTTGGGTCTGCATAGCCCTCAGCGTTTTCCCAGGGTTTTGGGCTCATTGGCCAGCACCTCCTTTTGCCATTGTTCGACATCTGCACCCAGCTCTTTGAGCTTGAGCCGTTCCGGGTACAGGTCATCCATTTCATAAAATTCACGCATCCGGCGGTGCTCTGCGGCCATCGCCAGATAGAAGTCATGGAGCCGCTTGACCCCAAAGCCCAGGTGCCGGTGCAGTGTCCAGAGCACCATGCAGTCCACATCCAGAGCCAGCAAGTCATCTTTCTCAAGGCATTGCTGGTTGATTTCGTGCATCATGGCCATCTGCATCTCCGGGGTCATTATGGACTTGCCCAGAGCGGAGAGCTTGATGTTGAGTGTGGGGTCTTTGGGCACCTGCACACCTTGGCGTTGCAGGTTTCGCCGCTCTTTTCTGTTCATCGCTTTGTGCCTCTCCGGCAGCGCCCGGCGTTCTCATTGGGCTGCCAGTCCTCAACCACAAGGACCGGCTGGCCGGGGCCTTTGTCACAGATGAAGTCACCCTCACCAATGTACTGGCAGCAGTCACACATGCCGGGGTCACACATCCGGGGCTTTTCACTCCTGGGTCTGGGTTTCCGCTTTTTCATAGGGGTAGCTCCTTTCTGTCACGATTTCACCGGCGCAGGCCGCATAGCCTGCCAGATCAATAAAGCTGTCGGGGCTGGAGCCGGTGGCGATGCGGGCCACCTTGAGCAGGGCCAGCATAGTGCCGGCATCCTTGGCCGTGATGCCATTGACGGGCATGACTTTGGCAAACTCCGGGTGCGCTGCTCTGAGGTAGACACCCCAGAGCAGGCCGATGGTTTCAAAGTTATTCTCCGGCGTGCCATAGTCCTGCTCACGCTCACCGCAGACACAGCGGCGGGCGGCCTCCAAAATCTCAGAGCGTTTCATTGGGCACCTCCTTATTGAGCCATTCCAAAAGTTGCGTTTTTCCAAGGGACCGGCAAAAGGTCTTGGAGAGGAAAGCGGCCAGTTCCTCAGCGTCCATGTTGTGCATGAGCTCCAGCGTGGTGGGGACCACCTCCGGGCACTCCTGCATACGGAGCTTGTGGCAAGCCTTGCCCAGATAGTTCAACAGGCAAGAGCCAGCCTGGGGGCAGCGGTCACACAGTTTCATTGGGCTGCCTCCTCAATGTCATCAAAGATGACCGGCACCTGGGAGCGCATCTGGTGGAGCAGCGGGATGGCTACCTCACGCATCTGCGGGTGCGCCGCCGGGGCAGTCCGCAGCTTGAAGAAATGCCGCCATTCTCGCAGGTTGGCTGTCATCACCACCTCGGTCTTGAGGCATGTGGGCAGAACAGCACGGGCCTCTTGCGGGGTGCAGCCCCAGTCCAGCAGCTCAAAATATGACTTTTCAGCCATTCTGCAAGCCACTTTCCAATACTGCCAGCCCGGTGTGCCCTCCGTCAGGAAAGAGGGGCGGATGACGGTGATTTCACTGCCAAAAACATCCTTGGAATAGTTGCAGTAGCGGGTGCTCTCCTGGCAGTAGGAGGCCATGCGGTGCCGGACAATTTCATGGGACACGCCCCGGTCGCACACAAACTTGACCGTGATGTCAAAGTGTTCCAGGACGGCCTCATGGCCACGCTTGATGATGCCCGCCACAAACTTGGCGGCGCTGGTGTCGGTGATTTTGTCCTCAGACTTGTAGCAGACCCGCCCGCACAGCTCAATGTGCTGGAGGATAGCCTGGCCATCCAGCGGGGTGAGGATTTCGGTATAGGGGTTAATGATTTTCATGTGTCACGGTCCTCTCTTGCAAAGCGTTCATCCAGTTCAAACACGCCACGGGGCTGGCCTTTGTAAAAGCCTTTCATGGGGCGCTCTAACTGGGCTTGTAGGTGTTTCAGCTTTTCCCAATACTCCGGGAGATACTGGCGGATGTTTCTGAGCTCCTTGAGGTTTTTGTTGCAACAGCACCAGCAGGAAACACGGTCCAGAATGTCATAGAGCCGGATGGAGCCCTCCAGCCAGAAATATCCGGCGGAGTAGCAATATTGCAGGCAGTCCGCCTCAGTCATGCCAAACTCCGCAAGCGGAAAGAGCTTGTAGGGCTTGCGCTCTTTTTGGAGCCTGGGCGTTTCATCTGCGGCGATGCCCACATAGACCTTTGCGCCCTGGCGCTCTGCATACTGGTCAATGGTCCGCAGCTTGCAGGTGGTGCCCCAGCGGCACAGGCCGCCACACCAGCCATACCCACGCCGCTCACGCCCCTTGACGGGACGCTCCAGCATGTCATAGAGAAAAGGGTTGTCCGGGTATAGTGTTGTGTATTTGATGCCGTGCTGCTGGAATATCGGGAGCATATCATCCCGCAGGTCATAGATGGCTTGAAACTCCATCCCGGTGTCGTAAAAGACCACCTCATCCAGCGGCAGACCACGCTCTATGAGCATGAGCACCATGGCCAGGCTGTCCTTGCCAAAGGAGCACGATGCAATGTATTTCATGTGTGCCTCCCACGCCCCGCCTCCGCAAACAGCGGGGGGGCTGATTATTAAGTAGTCACGGGCCCGGCCCATTGTTCCGCCATTGCGGCGGCTATGCCGGGGAAAGTTTTGGCCCTGTTGATGGGGTCCCGTTCTCTGCGGCCTTGAAAGCGCCGGTAGTTCCCATGTGCGTCTTTGCATCCGCCATTTACCCATGGGGTGACACCCTCCGTGATGATTTCGGTGGGGACCAGCAGGGGCAGCTCTTTGAGCCACAGGCATGTCCGCTTTGTGTACGGGTGCCCAAACTGCCACGGCTGTATTGCTTGGGTGTAGGGCGGTAGCTCCACGATTTTCAAAGGAGTGGGGTTTTCCACGGCGATCTTTGCACAGTCGGCGCTCAGAAAGCTCATAAAGAAAGCCTTGGCCTCCATTGCTTTGGCGTATCGCTCCGCCACAATCTCACCCTTTACCCTCATGCGGACGGCGCTGGCGTTGGTCAGATAGGTGCACGGCGGGAAAGCAATGAGCATGTCCCACCGCCCCAGTACATAATGTGCGGAGCCGTCACAGGTCTTGAAAAAGCAGTAGCCGTTGAGCAAAGGGAGCACATCTTGCTGGATGTGCCACTCAGGGTGGCCACCGGAGCATGGGATGAGGTCACAACTGTATGCCTCATGACCCAGCTTTCGCAAAGCTATGGTGACCGCCTGGCTTTCCTCGCAGGCAACAAGGATTTGCATAAAAGCCTCCCTCAGCCCACCACCGCATTGGTAGCGGGGGGGCTCGTCAGTTATTTAGTCTTTCTTGAAGAATGTGCCCACCCAGCCATCAGCGTTGAGCGGCAGATCAGCGGCCCACGGGATGGGCTGGCGCATGATGTTGACCACCGTGTCCAGCATGGTGTCCTCATCAGCCCAGGGGGCAATGTCAATGACCACCTCATCATGGATGTGGAACACCACCGGCAGGCCGGATGCCTCCAGGCGCTCAATGGTGTCCGCCAGACAGTCACGGGCAATGGCCTGGACGCAGTTTTCCACCAGCTTGCCGCCGTAGGTTTCGATGCGTTTCCACCGTTTGGTTTTCTGGTCCATGCCCATGTAGGAGATGGAGGGATTGCCCCATTGGTTTTCACCAATGCCAGGGCTCACATAGTAGAGCTTGCGGCCAGAGGGGAGTTGGATGGTGAAACAGTCGGTGCCCTGGTTGTAGTCATACTCACGGGCCAGCAGCAGGCCATTGATGCCCACACTGCCGCCCTGGGTGATGACCTGCACAGCGGCGTTGTCCATGGAATACCACAGGTCACGGATGCGCTTGTTGGCCTCCCGCCAGCGGCTCACGATGTCCGGCAGGTCCTCCTCCGGGATGCCCATGTCCAGGGCTCCCATGTTGATGAGTGCGCCGGTGCTGCCCTGGTAGCCCAGGGCCAGCTCTGCCACCTTGCCCTTTTGCCGGAGTGCATACTCTGGATTGCCCTTTTTGATGAGCTCAATGGGCACGCCGAACATCTGAGAGGCAGAGGCCTCATAGATTTTGCCGTGAGTGCGGAACACCTCCAGCCGCCATTGCTCACCGGCCAGCCAGGAGATGACACGGGCCTCAATGGCCGAAAAGTCAGCATCAATGAGGACATGCCCCTCCGGGGCCACAAAGGCGGTGCGGATGAGCTGGCTGAGGGTGTCAGGCACGGAGCCATAGATCAGCCGGAGGGCATCCAGCTTGCGGTGCTCCACCAGCTCACGGGCCAGCGGCAGCGGCTCTGTGTAGGTGCGGGGCAAGTTCTGGACCTGCACCAGACGGCCCGCCCAGCGCCCCGTCCTGTTCGCCCCGTAGAATTGGAGCAGCCCACGGACACGGCCATCCGGGCACACAGCGGCCTCAATAGCGTCATACTTTTTGGTGCTGGTCTTGCCCAGCTCTTGGCGTATCTCAAGCATCCGCTGGACCTGGGGGCTGTTGTCCTCCTTGCCCAGCAGGCGGGCCACGGTGTCCTTGCGGAGGTCCGCAAGCTCCTCTCCCATGGCCTCCTGGAGCCATTGCGTGAGCTGTGCCACGCTGTTGGGGTTGTCCAGCTTGGAGATTTTCATAGCCTCTTGGGTGAGGTTTTGGCGGGTCACATTGCCCAGATAGAGGGCACCGCTCACCAGGTCCATGTCCACGGCCACGCCACGGGCATTGATGATGAGGTCCGTTTCCCATTGCTTTTGCACGAAGTCCGGCACGGGGAAAGCGGAGAGCCGCCGCTCAATCTCCATCTCAGTCACAACATCCTGGCGGCAGTATTCTTTGAACAGCTCCCACTTGTCGGTGTCATGCTGGGGCAGGTTGCGGGTGCGGCCTCCATTGGCCTTTGTGGGGGCGCAGGGGACACAGAAATAACGGATGAGTGCCTTGCCGGTGTTGAGCTTGCGCTTGTCCTCAGCAAGCCCCAGGGCCTTGCCAGTGGCATCCAGGCCTGCTGTGTAGCCACAATAGAGGCCGTGGAACATGGTGCAGCGCCATTGGTCCGGCGGCAGGGTGCCCAAAAACTTGGACAGGCAGCCCCACTCAAAGGGGGCGTTGTATGCGTGCTTGATGTACTCCGGGGAGGTGATGGCCTGGACCAGCCACGGGGGGAGGCGTTCCCCCCGTGCCAGGTCAATGATCTCAACAGGCGCACCATCCACACTGTACGCAAAGAGCAGGATTTCAAAGTCCGGGCTGGAGATGTACTTTTGCGCCCCGGCCTTAGCAATCGGCACGCTTGAATAGGTTTCAAGGTCAATGCTGAGATGGTGCATGATGTCCTCCAATTACATGGGCTGGCCGGTGATGGGGTTGATGCCGCCGGTGGTAGCCCAGGGCACCTGAGCAGCAGGGGCGGCGGGGGCCGCAGGCTGGACACCGTAGGCACCGGGGGTGGCGGGCATCGCCGCACCGTAGGTGGGAGTGGCCGCAGGAGTGCCGCCCAGCCCGGCGAAGTCGGAGGCAGCGGAGGCCTGGCCGCTCAGGGGCTCCCCGTCACGGGTCTTGAGAACATTGCCCAGACCACAGCCAATGCCCTTGTTGCCGCTGTTGGAGTAGCCGAAGAAACGGACGGTGACACGGCCATACATGCCGCTGTAAATGTCCGCCGGGGACAGTTCGCAGTTGATGTTGTCGATGCCCACCACCTGGGGCTTGTTCTTGGTAGAGGCGGTCATCACCCAATGGCCCTTGCACTCATCGCCAAAGGGAACACCGGAGGGGCGCACGCCGTCACCATCGTAGATGGGCACCTTGAGCATGGGCGGGCGGGCACCGTTCCACACCTTGGCCATGGCCTCATTGGCGGCGGCCTGGATGGCAGCGTCAATGTCAGCCTTGGTGGCGGCATCGCTCTTGGGGATGAGCAGGGTGACGGAATACTTGGGCTCACCGCCCTGCTGGGCGGCTCTGGGGGTGGTCAGGTTGGCATAGGAGAGGCGGACCTCACCAGTCAGGACTTTCATGGCATCATTCTGATACATAATCTTTTGATCTCCTTTACAGTTAAATTACACTCTGGTGTTTGCATCAGGCTGGGCCTCAGCCCAGCAGGTTTGAAGTTTCACCCAGCGCTCATGCCGGGCTTTGCTCCGCTTTACGGCAGCGGTCAGCCGGTTGTTTTCCCGGAGCTTTTGGCGGTCCTCTTTTAGGCGGCTTTTCTTATTGAACACATTGCGCCAGCCGTTCTGATACTCAATACTGGCCTGTTTCTAGGCCTCTTTGCTTTCAATCACGGCGGCATCCAGGTAGAGGGTCATCTGACGGATGGCTCCCTCATTGCTCCACGGGTCCGCCAGGAGCAGCTTGAAAACCTTGCGGATGTTGGAGAGGGGCATGTCCTCCAGCCGGTCAAAATAGATGTCTGCGTGGTAGTCCCCAGTGTTGATGGTGATGAGCTTGGCGGGGTCTGTGTACTGCGTGCAGCTTTCGCAGACCGCCGGGTCACGGATGATGGCCATACTGCCGCAAGCGTGCTTGCAGAAACGGCCCACGGGGTAGCCCTTTTCCTCATCATCCAGCGGGATGGGAGGCCGCCATGGGGCAGAATGGGCACAGGTCTGGTACTTACTCATTGGCGGCCACCCCGGCAAAGTCAGCAGCGGCGGGGTTGTAGGCCTCACGCTTGTCCGTGCTGAGGGCCAGCGTGGGCTTGCCCAAGGGCTTGGTCACATAGCCGCCGATTTTCTCAGCAAACTCCGCCTTGCCCATCAGTTTCTCCATCTCAGAGAGCGTCTTGGGCTTGCGGTCATAGAGCAGTGCTTCATCATATCCGGCGGCAATGGCGGCTTGGATGGCGGCATCCTGGTCCGTAAAGGTGCGGATGCTCCGGCCAGCCACCAGTTTCCAGCCCTCAATGGGCTTGCCGTCCAGCAGGGCCTTGGTGGCGTATTCCTCCAGGTCTTTGTACCAGGCCACCAGCTCCTTGCCACGGATGAGGAGGTCACCGATCTCTGCATCAGAGAGGAGCGGGTGCACCTCATTCCCATGTGGGCCGATGTGGGAAAACTCCTGGGGGACCATAGCATCAGGCGGGACGGAGGCGGCGGGCACACAGTCCTTGAAGTCCTCCAGAGCCGTGTTGGTGTTGGCACGGGCACGGCACTGAGCCTTGCCACGGCAAAAACGGCAGTGGTCACCGGGGACAAACTCACCCAGCCCGGAGAAAGCCTTTTGTGCAATGGGTTTGATGCTCTCGCCCCAGGCCAGCAGCTCCTCCACGGTGATGGTGTCGGTGGTGTAGCTGTCAAGGCGGGGCTGGTCAATGGACATGCGGACCTGCTTGATGGCATCACCGAACACGGGAGCATAGCGCTTGAGAGCGCCCAGAGCGTAGAGCCGCATCTGCGGGTTGCCCACGGCGGACACCGGGACACCCTTGCCGTGCTTGTAGTCCGTGATGCTGAGGGTGTCCCCGCCAATCATCACATTGTCACAGGTGCCAAAGCCCTCCGGGACATACTCCCCAAAGTCCACTTGCACCTCCGCCGCCACAGTGGGCGTGCTGTCATAGAGCATGGCCTGCTCAGTCAGGTGCTCAATGTAGAGGTCACTGGTCTTGTCCATTTCCTCAGAGTAGAGCGGGTCCTTTTTGAGCTTGTTGAGGCGGGTGGTGTATGTGCGGGAGGTCATCACAGTGAATTTCTTGAGGGTCTTGAGCTCACAGATGGCGTGGGCCAGGCGGCCCTCCTCCGCATATTCGCTGGTGCGCTCCGGCAGGTGCTCCTCAAAGCGGGGGGCAGCCGTGCATTTCAGCCAGCGGGATGCCGATGAGGCAGAAAGCAGGGCGTGCTTTTCGGGAGGCATAGGGCACCTCCTTAGAGCTGTGCGCCCAGCGTCCGCAGTTCAGTGGCAAAGACACCGTACTGGTCCGGCTGGAGCTGGGTGACGGCCTGCACGCCATACTTGGCCAGCAGAGCCAGCAGTTGCTCCATCTTGCCCGCATCCACCAGGCTGGCACCGGCCTTGGCGATCTGGTCAAGGGTGTAGGTGGGGGCCGTGGTCACGGGAACAGCGGGAGCGGGGTTAGTAGGGGCCACAGTCTGGGCAGGTGCCGCAGGAGCCGGGGCAGGGGCAGGGGTTGCCACAGGCGCAGGGGCTGTCTCTTATACACATCTGACGCTGCCGA
>ERZ1026997.688-NODE-688-length-11964-cov-6.321857_pt1 | contig 11964 bp, 9 predicted proteins | sample MGYA00519289_ERZ1026997 | MGnify/ENA primary metagenome ERZ1026997 (study PRJEB26926, sample SAMN06164455) | human gut metagenome | biome: ENVO:00009003; feature: ENVO:2100002; material: ENVO:00002003 | host: Homo sapiens | place: USA | collected 2012 ... | reverse complement strand
AGCTGCCGGAGCGGTGCTTAAGCCGCAAGGCGGGAATTGTGCGGTGTTGCCCAAGAACCGCCACCCCGGCCGGACCGTCAAGTTCAGGACCGGCTTTACTTTTTCTGGCCGTAATAGGCGTTGGGGCCGTGCTTGCGCATAAAGTGCTTGTCCAGCACATGCTGGGGGGCGGGCTCCGCGTTGGGGTTGATCTGGCAGGTCAGCAGGGCCATCTTGGCCACTTCTTCCAGCACAACGGCGTGGTAAACAGCCTGGGCGGCATCCTTGCCCCAGGTAAAGGGGCCATGGCTGGCGCACAGAACGCCGGGCACATGCACCGGGTCAATGCCGCGGGTGCGGAAAGTTTCAATAATCACCTTGCCGGTGTTTTTCTCGTAATCTTCCTCGATCTCTTCGGGGGTCAGCTCACGGGCACAGGGCACCGGGCCGTAAAAATAGTCTGCATGGGTGGTGCCGAACGCCGGGATATCCCGCCGGGCCTGGGCCCATGCCACGGCGTGGGTGCTGTGGGTATGCACCACACCGCCCAGCGCGGGGAATGCCTTGTACAGTTCCAGATGGGTCTTGGTATCGCTGCTGGGGTTCAGGTCACCTTCCACCTGATTGCCGTTCAGATCCATGACCACCAGCATATCAGGGGTCAGTTCATCGTACTCCACGCCGGACGGCTTGATGACGAACAGCCCTTTTTCCCGGTCAATGCCGGACACATTGCCCCATGTGTAAGTAACAAGGCTGCGGCGGGGCAGTTCCATATTGGCTTCGTATACCTGTTGTTTCAGTTCTTCCAGCATAATTGTTCCCTCACATTGTTTCAACGGCGGTGCGCTCGGCGCACAGTGCCTTTTTGTATTCTTTCAGGAATGCGGCAAACCCGGCTTCATCAGCGGCATCCGGGTTCAGGGTGGTGCTGGCGGCACCGGCGAACACGCGGTTCTGCAGGTAGTTTGCCAGCGTTTCGCCATCGGCGTGCTCCACACGGTAAGCAGCCAGCAGGGCCATGCCGTAAGGGCCGCCCTCGCCTGCGGTTTCGGTGCAGGTCACAGCGGTGTGGGCGGCAGCGGCCAGGTAGCGCTGGGCCACGCCGGGGGTCTTGAACAGGCCGCCGTGGCCCAGCAGGGTATCCAGCGTCACATGTTCTTCGTTCAGGATATCCAACCCGATGGCCAGCGTGGCAAACGCGGAGTAAATGTTGGCGCGCATCAGGTTTGCCAGGCTGAAATCACTTTCCGGCCCACGCAGCAGCATGGGGCGGCCTGCATCAAAGTGGGTCACGCCCTCGCCGGAGTAATAGTTCACGGGGATCACACCGCCGCAGTCCGGTGCCCCCTGCAAAGAAAGGTTGAACAGCTTGGTAAACAGCTCACCCTTGTTCACTTTTGCACCGCAGAGTTCGGCGTTCTGGGCCAGCAGCTCCACCCAGGCGTTCAGGTCGCTGGTGCAGTTGTTGCAGTGCACCATGGCAACAGGGTCGCCTGCGGGGGTGGTAACCATATCAATTTCGGGGTAAACTTTGCTCAGGGCCTTTTCCAGCACAACCATGGCAAAAATGCTGGTGCCGGCGCTGACATTGCCGGTGCGGGGTGCCACGCTGTTGGTGGCGGCCATGCCGGTTCCGGCATCGCCCTCCGGCGGGCAGAGCGGAATACCGGCCTGCAAATTGCCGGCGGGGTCCAACAGGCGGGCACCGGCTTCGGTCAGGGTGCCGGCGTCCGCACCGGCGGGCAGAACCTCCGGCAGCAGGGCGTTCAGGTCCACGGCATAGCCCTTGGCGGCGGCCATGGTGTTGAACTTTTGCAGCATGGCGGCGTCATAACCGCCGGTGGTGCTGTCAATGGGGAACATGCCGCTGGCATCGCCAACGCCCAGCACTTTATGGCCGGTCAGCTGCCAGTGCACATAGCCTGCCAGCGTGGTAAAAAAGTCCAGCTTGGACAGATGCTCTTCTTTGTTCAGCATGGCCTGGTACAGGTGGGCAATGCTCCAGCGCTGGGGGATGTTGAAGCCGAACGCCGCAGTCAGCTCCTCGGCCGCTGCGCCGGTGATGGTGTTGCGCCAGGTGCGGAACGGCACCAGCAGTTCACCGTTGGCATCAAAGGCCAGGTAGCCGTGCATCATGGCGGAAATGCCAATGCAGCCCACCTTGGTCAGGGTGCAGCCGTATTTTTGCTGTACATCAGCGGCAAGGGCAGCGTAAGCACTTTGCAGGCCATGCCAGACCTGTTCCAGTGGGTAGGTCCAGATGCCGTTGTGCAGCTGGTTTTCCCAGGTATAATCCCCCTGTGCCAGCGGGGTATGCTCCGGGCCGATCAGCACTGCCTTGATGCGGGTAGAGCCGAATTCGATGCCGAGAGCTGTCTTTTCCGGTACAAAGTTGGACATATTGCAGGACTCCTTTTTGGCAAGCAGAATGCCGTATTTCTTATTTGTTAGTATAGCAAAGTGCGCCCCGGAAAGATAGACCTCTTTACTTAAATTTCTGGACTTTTGTTCAGGAATGCTGCATTTTAGTTATTTGAACAAATCCCCCCGTGCAACTTTGTAAGGTCTGCACAGGGGGATGGATTACAGCATGATAACCAATGCGGTTGTGATCAAAACGATACTGGCAATGATGGAAACCGAATTGATCGCACTGGCAAGGCCGAAGTCACTGCCCATCTGCGCGGTAAAAGGCGGGTTGGCGCTGGCCACCGGGGCCAAAAATACGATCACAAGTGCCTGGCGGTATTCCAGCGGGAGCGGCAGGATAAAATAGGCTGCCAATGCTAACGCAATGCCGATGATGTACCGCACGCCCAGAATTTTAATGATATCCCCGATCTGGGACGGGTCGCCGTTCAGGTGGAACCCCACGCCGATCATCAGCATGGCCATAAAGGCGTTGGCATTGCCCACAATGCCCGCAAACTCCACAACCGGGGCGGGCAGGCTCAGGTGCAGAAGCCCCAGGATCGTCATAAAGATATAGGTCATCAGCGGGATGCTGTGCACAAGGTTATTCAAAATCGGCTTGATGCGGAACTTTCCATCGCCGGATTTGACAATGCTGGCAATGCTGTAAGCCCCGCCCAGGCAGATCATGCTGTTGCCGCAGTCAAACAGGCTGACGGCGATAACGCCCACCGGGCCAAGGAAGCCCTGGGCAAAGGGCATGGCAAAGTTGCCGATGTTGCAGCCGGAGGCATTAAGCATGGCAAACGCCTGGCGCTCCCTCCCCTGGGGGAGATACATAACCGAGCCAACGATCATCATCAGCACGCCGAAGCCGAAGCCCATCAGGGTGAGCAGCAGCATGGAGGTCTGCATCTCCCGCCCGGAAAAGTTTGTCACGATTGCCGCCGTCAGGGTGATCTTGATCACAATTTTGCTGAGCACATGGAAGTCGCTCTCCTTAAAGAATCCGACCCGGCGCAGCGCCCAGCCCAACAGAATGATGCCGATAAAACACCCGGCATGCGTAAGAATTTCTACCACGGTTTCCCCTTCTTTGTCCTTAAAGTTACATGATATCCTTTTATTTGTTTATATCATACTTTGTACATGTCGGCAAGTAATTCTGCATCCAAACCGCATAATTTTTTTGCGGCAGCCCAGTTGTATTTACGGCAGCAAACGATTATTCTATAAGTATCATAAACCATATCATTTCCTGCGTGCCGGATTCTCCGGTACGCAGCATACAGAAAGGACTTGCATTCTAATATGGCTTGTACAACAATTCTGGTTGGCAGAAAAGCTTCTTATGATGGCTCTACCATGATTGCCCGCAATGACGATTCCGGTTCCGGGCATTTCACCCCCAAAAAGTTCGTGGTCGTTCCCCCGCAGGAGCACCCGGCCGTGTACCGGTCGGTACTTTCCCATGTGGAAGTGGAGCTGCCCGGCAGCCCGATGCGGATGACCGCAATGCCCAACGCCGTGGAGGGCAAGGGCATCTGGGCCGCAGGCGGCGTGAACGAGGCCGGTGTCGGCATGACCGCCACCGAGACCATCACTTCCAACCCCCGCGTTCTGGGGGCTGACCCGCTGGTGGAGTACATCCCCGCCAAGGACGGTCAGCCAGAAGTTCCCGGCGGCATTGGCGAGGAGGACATTGTTTATCTGGTACTGCCTTACATCCACACTGCGCGCGAGGGCGTGCTGCGGCTGGGCAAGCTGTTGGAAAAATACGGCACTTACGAGATGAACGGCATTGCGTTCCAGGATGTGCACGAAATCTGGTGGCTGGAGACCATCGGCGGGCACCACTGGATCGCTAAGCGCGTTCCGGACGATGCCTATGTGGTGATGCCCAACCAACTTGGCATTGACCAGTTTGATCTGGAAGACGCACTTGGCGCCAAAAAGAACCACCTTTGCTCCGCCGACCTGGATGATTTTATCGAGAACAACCATCTGGATCTTTCCTGGAACGGGGTACTGAACCCGCGGGACGCCTTTGGCAGCCACGATGATTCTGACCATGTGTACAACACGCCGCGTGCCTGGTTCATGCTGCGCTATCTGAACCCCCACAGCAAGAAGTGGGACGGCCCCAACGCCGACTACACACCCCGCAGTGATGACCTGCCGTGGTGCATGGTACCGGAAAAGAAGATCACGCCGGAGGATGTCAAATACGTATTATCCTCCCACTATCAGGGCACATTGTATGACCCGTATGGCAGCAGCCAGTCGGACCAGAAGGGCGCATTCCGCTCCATCGGCATCAACCGCAACGACTTTATGGCCCTGATCCAGATGCGCCCCGACCAGCCGGAGGATTCCCGCGTTTTGGAATGGATCGCCTTTGCTTCCAACGCGTTCAATGTGATGGTGCCGTTCTATGCCAATGTAACCACCACCCCTGCGTATCTTTCCAACACTACGGGCGCGGTTTCCACCGACAACTTCTATTGGAACAGCCGGATGATCGCCGCCATGGCCGATGCTGCCTACAGCAAATCGGTGTTCCATATTGAGCGCTACCAGCTGGCGGCGGCTTCCGCCGGGCATGCGAACATCAATACTTACGATGCCAAGCTGCGCCATGAACAGGATGCTTCCGCCCGCGCCGCCCTGCGCGAGCAGGCCAACGAAGCCATGGCCGATACCATCCGCGGCCTGGCCGCCGACACACTGGACAAAGTGCTGTATGAGCTGAGCTGCCAGATGAAAAACTGCTACTCCCGCTCGGATGCGTAAAACCGCATAAGTGTAAAGGCAATACCGCATAATTCTAAGTGCCGATACGGCGAGCGAGGTACGGCAGATGCTAAGCCAAAAGCGCAGATAATACTTTGTGTATTATCGAGCATTTTGGCAACGCAGATGCCGTGCCGCAGCTGCCGGAGCGGTGCTTAAGCCGCAAGGCAGGAATTGTGCGGTGTTGCCCTAACCCTTAAAAGCAAATCAGCCCTTGCCATCTCTCAGGCAGGGGCTGATCTTTTGCGTTAATACTGGTACTTTTTCCGGTTTTCAACCAGGAAGAATGCATTGACAAACAGTGCGGCGATTTCGGCTGCCACAACGGAAAGCCAGATGCCGTTCATGCCCAGCAGATGGGGCAACACGAGAATGGCGGTAACCTGGAACACCAGGGTGCGCAGGAAAGAAATAACGGCGGATACTATGCCGTTGTTGAGCGCGGTAAAGAATGCCGAGCCAAAGATGTTAAAACCGCAGAGCAGGAAGCTGAGGGAATACAGCTTCATGCCGAGGGTAGTCAGTTCCAGCAGTTCCGCATCATAACCCACAAAGAAGCGGGAAAGCGGGGCGGCCAGCAGCTCACTGAAGCAGAGCATCGCCACACCCCCCACGGCAATGACCCGCAGGCTGATACGCAGCAGGTTTTTTAGCTCGTCCGTGTTGTCGGCACCGTAATGATAGCTGACAACCGGGGCACAGCCCTGGGCATAGCCGATAAAGATGGCGGCAAAGATAAAGCTGACATACATGATAACGCCGTAAGCGGCCACGCCATCGGCACCGCCCAGGCGGAGCAGCTGCCAGTTGTACAGCGCGCCTACCAAAGAGGCGGACAGATTCGTCATCAGTTCACTGGAGCCGTTGGTGCAGGCCTTAAGTAGCGCCTTGCCGCTGAACACCGGGCGCACAAAGTGTAGCAGGCTGCCGTTGCCGGGGCGGGCAAAATAGAACATGGGGCCGATGCCGCCGATCAGCTGGCTAATCACCGTTGCAGCTGCGGCACCGGTGATGCCAAGCCCCATAACACCGACAAACACAAAGTCCAGCACCATGTTGGTCAGGCCGGCTGCCACGGTAAAGAAAAGGCCCAGCTTGGGTTTTTCGGCCGTGATGAAAAAGCTCTGGAACAAAAATTGCAGCATAAACGCCGTCTGGAACACCGTGATGATGGTGCCGTACAAGATGCAGTCATCCAGCAGTTCCGCAGTGGCCCCCAGCAGAACAGCCGCGGGGCGCAGCACCAGCAGGGCAACCACCGTAAAAATCACGCCCAGCACCGCAGTGGCGCAGACCAGCATGGAAAACAGCTCATTGGCGCGCTTTTTGTTGCCGGTGCCCAGCGTCATAGCAACCAGAGCGCTGCCGCCGGTGCCCAGCATAAAGCCGATGCAGCCAAATGCCTGTAAAAACGGCATAATGAGATTGACGGCAGCGAATGCCTGTTTGCCGGCAAAGTTGGAAACGAAAAATCCATCCACCACACTGTAGATGGAGGTAAACACCATCATGATGATAGGGGATGCTGCAAAGCGCAGGATGCGCGATGTGGTAAAATGGTCCGATAATTGGATGCGCTGATTCATACTTTCTCCTGTTGTAAAATTTTGTTGAATTCCGTACGGATGGCGTTCAGGTGTTCCTGGCCAAGGCGGACGAAATGTTCAGCCTCCGCCATGCCCAGCTGTTCCAGTGCCGCCTGTTCTGCGCTGTACACGGGTTTGGCAGTTTTGGCTGCCAGTTCCCGCCCGGCTGGCGTCAGGTGCAGCAGTTTGCCGCTGTAACGGCCCGGCGCGGGTTCCAGTTCCAACAGTCCTTGCCTGACCATCGAAGCCACGGCTGAATTCATCGTCTGCTTCGGCAGGTTCCATTCCATGCACAGGCGGTTCTGGGTCTGCGGTTCGCTGCTGTTATACAGTGTATACAGCAGCCAGAACACGGTATCCGAAACACCGTAATGCACGGCAAGCTCATGATAAAGGGCGTTGCATTCATTGAACTGGCGGTTCATCTGTTCCAACAGATTTCGGGCAGTGAGATGGTGTTCTTCCGGCATTACACTATCATTCTCCTATTCTTCACAGCAAAACGGCGATGCTTTATTTGTGCACCGCTGTGTGCTGTGTTATAATCCGATTTCGGATTTACATTATAGTCCGGGTTCGGATTTCTGTCAAGCATTTTGGCACAAAAATACCGCACAGCGTTTGAACTGTGCGGTATGTGCGGGTTTTCAGGCGTTATCAAACCCCTTGCCGAACACTTCGGTGGTGCTCAGCATGGACATAAAGGCGTTCAGGTGTTCCTTGTGGATAAACTCCCGCAGCTGCATTGCTTCGTGCCGGGTCAGGGTGGTATAGATAATGTAGCGCGGCTGGTTGGTGTATGCACCGTTGCAGGGGGTGTATGTTGCGCCGCGGTTCAGTTCCTTATTCACAAAGTCGCAGATCGGCTCCTTGTCGTCGCAGACGATCAAGATAGCTTTGCACATCTTCATGCGCTCCAACACCACGTCGATCATCAGGGATTTAACGGTAAGGCCGACGAAAGAGTAAAGCGCGGTGTGCAGGTCAAACACAAAGCAGGCCGCCACCACCATGACCAGATCGGTCAAAAACAACGCCGCTGCAATGCTGTGCAGGTGGGTGTATTTTTCCACGATCAGGGCAATCACATCGGTGCCGCCGCTGGAAGCCCCCACGCTGAAGAGCAATGCCGAAGCAATGGCAGGCAGCGCAATGGCAAAAATCAGTTCCAGCATGGGCTGGTCCGACAAAGGCTCGTTGAGGGGGGCAGGCCTTTTCCAACAGCATCAATTCCGCCGAAAGCACCACGGTGGCATAACCGGTGGTCAGTGCAAACTCTTTGCCCAAAAAAATCAGACCCAGAAGCAGCATCAACATATTGACCACGGCGGAAAACTCACTGGCCGAAATCGGGGTCAGCTTGGCAACCAGTGCCGCCGCGCCGGTCACACCGCCAAAGACAAAGTTGTTGGGAAATTTGAAGAAATACACCCCCACCGCCATCATGCTAATGCCGAGCGTGATGATCGTATACTGCCGTACTATTTTCATCCATTTGCCTTTCATGGTCGGTTCCTTTCCGCTGGCTTTCCAGCGTTCTTACTCCACGGAAATTATAACACCAAATCCGCCGTTTGCCATCCCCTGCCCCGCCGGGTTTGAGGTTGGCTGTGCGCAATTTGCTTTTTTTATCGGATACAGTTTCGGGGGAACGCGCACCTTGTTTGGCCGTTGACGCGCCAAATGCTGAGTTTTGGCGGAAATTTGTTCGCCAGCGGCAGGCAGGGCAACTGAGCAAATTTGGTGCGCCGGGTAAACAGTTTGCTATGATGCAAACAAAAAGACATGTGCGGGATTCCGGCACATGCCTTTGGGTAAAATCGTTATCCTTTTAGGTTGGCGGGCGCAGAGTGCGCCCCTACGGGGTGGGAGGCACGGCAAATGTTGATTGCCCATTATAAAATACACTGCAGGGAGACGGGCATCCCACAAATTCTTACGCCTTTTTCTGGCTGGTGGCCAGAATCTTGTTAAAGCGGATAAAGAATGCGCTGCAGGTTACGGTTGCCGCGATGATATCGCTGACCGGCTCGGCCAAAAAGACAGCAAAAACCTTGTCCTGCAAAATCAGGGGCAGGATAAAGATCAGGGGAATCAGCAAAATCAGCTTGCGCAGGCAGGCCATGAACAGACTGATCTTGGCTTGGCCCAGCGCCACAAAACTCTGCTGGCAGGAAACCTGGAACCCGGTGGAGAAAATACCCGCCATGTAAACGCGCATGGCCCAGGCCGTGTACCGCACCAGTTCCGGATCGGTGGAGAAGATGCCCGCAAACATCTGGGGCACCAGCATACAGGCGGCCCAGAACGCGGCTGCATATGCCACGCAGATGATGAACTGTAACCGAAACGCCTGTTTGACGCGGTCACCCTTGCCCGCGCCAAAGTTAAAGCTCATGATGGGCTGTGCGCCCTGGCAAAGCCCCTGCACCGGCATGCTGAGCAGCTGGGTGGCGCTGGTGATGATGGTCATGGCGCCGACGGCGATATCACCGCCATAGCGTGCCAGGCTGGAGTTGAAGCTGATGGAAAGGATACTTTCGGTGGCAATCATCACAAAGGTGGAAACGCCCAGCCCAAGGCAGGGGCCGATGACTTTTCCCACCAGCGGCATGTTTTTCACGCTCAGGCGCAGCCTGGTGCGGCTGCCGGTCAAAAAGCGCAGCACCCACACCGCGCCCACCGCCTGGCTGATGACAGTCGCCGTGGCGGCACCGCGCACCCCCATATTGAGGGCAAAAATCAGGATGGGGTCCAGGATGATGTTGCACACAGCGCCGATCACGGTGGTCATCATGCTGAACGTGGCAAAGCCCTGAGTGGTGACAAAGGGGTTCATGCCCATAACGATGAGCACAAAAATGGTGCCGATGATATAGATGCGGGCGTAATCCAGCGCATAAGGCAGCGTTTTTTCGCTGGCACCGAACAGCACCAGCAGGGACGGCGCGGCGAAATAGAACACAACGGTCAGCACAGCCGCCAAAATCAGCAGCAGCGTAAAGCAGTTGCCCATGATCTTTTCGGCGGCATCGTCATCGCCGCGGCCCATGGCAATGGCCGCGCGGGGCGCGCCGCCGGAGCCGCACAGCATGGCAAACGCGGTAATCAGCATCAAAATGGGGGTAAACAGGCCAACGCCCGTCAGCGCGGATGCGCCGACCTCCGGCATATGGCCGATATAGATGCGGTCCACAATGTTATACAGCAGGTTTACCACCTGCGCCACCACCGCGGGCAGTGCCAGCTGGGCCAGCAGCTTGGGAATGCTGCCGCTCCCCATATCCCTGTTTTGCGTTGCAGCCATAATCAAAGTACCTCCTGCGTTTTTGTTGTAAAAAAGTGGAGCAGTTCCCTGCTCCGCTTATTGTGTTGAAAGAATGGGTTCCGGATTGATGTTTTTATATTTTAGGTTGCCATTCCACGCATTTAACGATTTACTTTGCCCCCCGGCCGGCAAAGACGACCCATACGGTCTTGAAGAGGATTTTTATATCGCCCCACAGGCTCCAGTTATCAATGTATTGAACGTCCAGTTTGACAACGTCCTCAAAATCCTCAATATCGCTGCGGCCGCTGACCTGCCATAGGCCGGTGATGCCCGGTTTCATGGAAAGGCGGCGCTTGTGGTGGCTTTCGTACTGTTTATACTCGTCCAGCGTGGGCGGGCGGGTGCCGACAAGGCTCATATCTCCGCGCAGAACATCAAAGAACTGCGGCAGTTCGTCAATGCTTGTTTTGCGGATAAACTTACCCACCTTGGTAATGCGGGGGTCATCCTGCATTTTGAACATCAGGCCGTTCATCTCGTTCTGGGCCATCAGTTCCTTTTTGCGTTCCTCGGCATCCATATACATGCTGCGCAGCTTATGGATGTAGAAAACACGGCCATTGCGGCCCACTCGCTTCTGCTTAAAGAAGAGCGGGCCGGGGCTTTCCAGTTTCAGGGGGATGGCTGTAATGGCAATGATGGGGATGCTGATGATGCAGCCCACCAGGCTGCCCAAAATATCCATCAGGCGCTTCAGGATCTGGTCCCGCAGCTTGGGTTCAATGGTGGCCATGGTAACCAGGTTGCCGCCAGCGCAGCGGCCCAGATCGCGGCACAGGCGGGCGGAGCTGGTTTCGTTGCAGCAGCTTTCCTCGATGCGGTCCAGCAGCGGCATGCGGAAATGCACGGTCAGGCCCATGCTTTCCATCTCTTCCAGGTACGGGATAAAGGATTCGCCGCTGTCCATCGGAACATCGATATACACTTCATCCAAAGCGGCGCGGCGCAGCCAGTTCATAAAGGTATCATAATTGGCTTTTATCTCAATATTCTCCACCTTGGTACCGATTGCATCCCCCGTGGCTTCCAGCAGGGCCACACCGCACACACGGCGGGACCAGTCGTTGCTGATCTCACGGATCATCTTGCCTGCATGGTCACCGGTGGTAACAATGCCAACCAGCGTTTCGTTCTGGAGACTGTCAGGGGCTTTTACCAGCAGCTTTTTGAGCAGGCCATGGGCCGCTGGGAGCAGGAAGAGGTTAAACGACACGACCCCCACCAGAAAATAGCGGGAATCCTGCAAAACCGCTTTGGACAGCGTCAGAAAAGCAGAATAGATCACCATCATCAGCAGGTTGGACTTGATGGAAAGTTTGGCTTCCTGCCCGCGGGTACGCTTGACAATGTTTTCCGTCTGGTCAAAACAGAAAAATGTAACGGTATAGGCCAGCACCAGCAAAACCAGCGCCTGAACCCAATCCAGAACACTGTAAGGCAGCAGCTGCCCCATAATGCCGCCAACAATCAGCCATGCCAGAATCACACTGGCGGCCAGAGCTGCAATGTCTGTTAAAAAGACATAGACATACTGCAGCTTTTCGCGCTTTGTAATCATACCCTGTTTCCCTTTTCTTCCAAGTTTTCTTCATATCCCAGGCCCGCCGGCCTGCATACCACTGCGCCCCGTTGATAAGGCAGCACCAGTATTTTGCGGCAAAGCTACCGCAATGCCGTTTTGCCTGCAAGCCCGCAAAGGCCTTTTCCCCACAGGGCAAAACCAGCTTTTTTCTTTCCTCTTTATGTCATATGAATATTTACATTTTATCATATTAAGATGTGGCTTTCAATCATTTTAGCTATAATTATCAAAGGCAATACCGCATAATTCTAAGTGCCGATACGGCGAGCGAGGTGCGG
>ERZ1026997.674-NODE-674-length-12235-cov-6.995977_pt1 | contig 12235 bp, 10 predicted proteins | sample MGYA00519289_ERZ1026997 | MGnify/ENA primary metagenome ERZ1026997 (study PRJEB26926, sample SAMN06164455) | human gut metagenome | biome: ENVO:00009003; feature: ENVO:2100002; material: ENVO:00002003 | host: Homo sapiens | place: USA | collected 2012 ... | reverse complement strand
CAATACTACGATTTACAACACGGCGCTTTATATGAGATTGAGCCGGGACGATGAAAACTATGGTGACAGCGTAAGCATTGAAACACAGCGGACAATCCTGCAACAGTACGCAAAGGAACAGGGACTTCATGTAGTCGGTGAGTATGTGGACGATGGCTGGTCGGGGACGAACTTTGAACGCCCGGATTTTCAGCGCATGATGGACGATGTGGAAGCCGGAAAAGTAAACTGCATTGTCACGAAAGACCTTTCCCGTTTCGGGCGGGAACATGTGATGATGGACTACTATCTTGAATTTCTGTTCCCGGAAAAACGGGTGCGCTACATCGCCGTTGCGGAGAATGAGGACACAGAGAAAGGGCTTTCCGATTTTGTCCCGTTCAAAAACCTGTTCAATGAATGGTTTGCGAAAGATACGAGCCGCAAGGTAAAGGCCGCTTTCAAAGCGAAGTTTGCCACAGGGCAGCGTATCGGTGCCTATGCTCCCATCGGGTACAGGAAACACCCGGAAATCAAAAACAAGCTGATAATCGACGAGGAAACCCGCTGGATAGTGGAGAAGATTTTTGACCTTGCCATTCATGGCAGAGGGGCGGCCAGTATCACAAGAATACTGATTATGGAAAAGGTTCCCACACCGGGATTTATCAATTTCCAGCGTGATGGGACTTTTGCAAACATCTATGCGGGTGCGCCGGAGGAAAAAAGCTACGCATGGACGATAGCCCAGGTCAAGAGCATTATGAAAGATGAAACCTATATCGGCCATACCATCCACTACCGGGAAACGAACATTTCCTTTAAGAACAAGCGGAGGGTACGCAAGCCCCAAAGTGAATGGGTGCGGGTGGAGAATACGCAGGAGCCGATTATCAGCGAACAGGTTTTCCGGCAGGTACAGGAGCAGATAGCAAACCGCCGCAGGAAGTGCAAGGATGGTACAACGCAGATTTTTTCCGGATTGGTAAAATGTGCGGATTGCGGCTGGTCGCTGTCCTATGGGGAGAACAGGCAGAACAGCAAGCCTTACGGCCATTATCATTGTAGCAAGTACGGACAGGGCACACGCCAATGCTCCATGCACTATATCCGCTATGATGTGCTTTACGCCTATGTCCTCTCCCGTCTGCAATACTGGTCGGGGCTGGTACAGCATGATGAAGAACGGCTCTTGAAGCGGCTGTTAAATGCCACTGATAAGGGACAGGCCGCCGCAAGAAAGAAGCAGGCCGCAGAACTGAAAAAGGCAGAGAAGCGGAAAGCCGAAGTCGATACCCTGTTTGCCCGGATGTATGAGGACTGGGCGGCGGGGCGTATCACGGAATACAACTTCTCTATGCTGTCCGGGAAGTATCAAAGCGAACAGGCTGAACTGGACGAAAAGATTGAGCGGCTTCAATCTGCTATCGCCACTGAAAGCCAGAACGCCGCAGACGCAGAAAAATGGATTGCCTTGATGAAAGAGTGCGTCAATCCAACGGAACTGACCGCCGAACTTTTGAATACGCTGATTGAAAAAATCGTTGTCCATGAAGCGGTCAAAGGTGAGGACGGAAGCCGGGAACAGGAGGTAGAAATCTTCTACCGCTTTATCGGCAAAATTGATTAAATGACATCAATATCTTTAACTATGTGATACCGGGCTATCTCACTAAGAGACAGCCCCTTCTTCATGTACCTATTTTGATTGCTATTTAGCCACCGGCAGCATATCCGCCGCCAATATCCTCACCCAAGCCTACGCAGGTATACATCCAGCAAATTTCGTCCCCCTGCTGCAGCGCATAGCGGGAACAGCCGTAGTTGGGGAACCAGCCATTGACCTTATACATCCATCCGGACTGACTGCCGACATCGAATTCATACAGATTCGCAATTCCCTCGACGTAGGCACTGTTGTAAATGGGTGTCCAACTTGATTCCATGTGTATGCCCCGCTCCCGGCAGGTACGTTGAAGAACATCGTAGACGCTTTCCCCCTCGGAAAATGTTACCGTCGTCGTGTCGAGAATAATGCCGTTGGAGGGAACGATGTCCTTTTTGGATTCCTTTACCTTATCCATATTGTCAAGGATAGTTTTGCAGGTGATGGAGATCGTGCAGGTATATTTCGTCGATGTATCGACCTCCGTATCTTCCGGTTCTGCAGGCGCAGGCTTTCCATCCGGCACCGGGTCCGTTTGGTATTTATCCTTTCCCGTTGATGGGTCAATATTCTGCTTGCCGCTTGTAGAAGGCGTTTCCTGCGTACTGTCGGACGGTGTCGTATCTTCCGGTTTCTCTGTATCTGTGGATTCATCTGGCGGAATATCCGTATCCGCAGGCGTCTGAATTTCCTCCTGCTGCGGTGCATCAGGGATATTATCAGATTGTTTTCCACTCTGGCCAAACGAGAAGGCCAACACAGACGTGACCAGCACCGCAACGATCAGTGCAGCGCCGATTCCAATGGACAGCAGTTTTTTCTTCTTTGGCTTCTCCGGTTCCGGCTGTGGTTCCAAATGCGGTTCTTCAAACAAGCTCATGCTATGTCTCCCTTCTGCAGGTGGATTTTCTGCTGCGCAGATGATCTTGAATACTGGCAGCGGTTAGATTCAATAGTTAATTACTATTATACATATTCTAATAATAAAATCAATATTGGGGCTGCGGTTTACGAAGATTATCAGCGTGTACCACATTGCAGATAGAAATTTTTTCAAATCGTGCCTTGTAAAATGGCTTTTGAGTGAGGAAGAAGGTAGAGAGACAGAAACTCTCTGCCTTCTTTCCGTTTATACGGCGAGTTGGTCAAGTGTACCTTGACAACCCCATACCCATTCATCAAGTACATTCCCATAGGCGATGCGATGAGCAAAAGCTACCTTAGCAGCTGCGCCATGACCTGCCGGATGAAGCAGCCAGACCGCACCTTATATTGATTTTCTGTCTGTGTTTTGCTTCTGCCAACAGTGAGCGAGAAACAGCCGCTATCAGCACACGGCGGCTCCGTGTGTGGCCATGACCGCCTGTGGGGGCGATACTCCTGTCCGGCCATAAAGTCGAGCGTTGAAGCGGTTTCTGCCGTGATCCGTCGTAACAAGTGGGGGCAGCTCGGAGCGATCCTCGGAGGGGGGCGATTCCCGTGGAGCCGACAGCCATCGGCCGCTTGATGATTTCCTGTGCAGGTGGGGCGTCGAGGACAAGTAACCTGCAGATAACGATTATGACAGGCCGGGGAAATGCTATGTTTTCTCCCGGCCTTTACTTAGCCGCAGCGAATACGACATCATTTATGAAAGCGGAGGTGAGCCAGTGTGACCAATGAAGAACTGAACACAGCCTTATATGAAAAGATGTTTGCCGAGCAGGAGACTTATCGGGCGTGGCTGCTTGCGCAGGCACCGGAAGAAATTCTGAATCACACCTATGAATATACCGTGCGGGAAGATATTCTGATGTCTCTGGAATATAACAGCCTACCCAACGCACAGGTGCGGGCCTTACTGAAATCACACAGCCCTCTTGCGGACGTGTTTGCGGCGTGGGAGGACCGTGAGACAAGCTATATGGAGGAAATCTGGCAGACTGTCACAGACCGGGCCAGAGAGGAAGCACAGAAGTCCCGGAACACGCAAAAGGAGCGATGAGAACGAAGTCCGGTTGGATTGCCCAATCGGACTTTTTACATAGCCGCAGCAAACGGCAAAGAAGGAGGTTTTACATGAGCCGCACATATTTACGGGGCGAGATCTACTACGCAGACCTTGACCCTGTGGTTGGATCGGAGCAAATGGGAACACGCCCTGTGCTGATTCTTCAAAACAATGTTGGGAACCATTTTGCAAGGACGGTTATCGTTGCACCAATCACCAGCCGCATCCATACAAAATCAAAGATACCCACACACAGCTACATCGGCATAATCGGCAGAATGAAATATCCCTCGGTGGTCATGCTGGAGCAGCTGCGCACCCTGGACAAGCGCCGCATCGGTTACTATATCGGAAAACTTCCCGAAGAAAAAATGCAGGATGTAACCAGAGCGCTGTGCGTCAGCCTTGCCATCCGCCAGAATACAGCGAAAGGAATGTGAACCGCAATGGAAAAATTGTTTACCCGGAAGGAAGCCGCCGAACTGCTGGGAATCAGCATCACAACTCTGGATGCGGCAAGGAACAACGGTCTCATCGCCTATGTGCAGTATGTTCCCAATGGCTGCGTTTTCTTTACCAGCGCCAGTCTCCAGGAATACGTTGCCAAATGTACGCACAGAGCAAAGCCTATGGAGAAGAAAACGACCTACCGCAATGTGCGGAAGGACCATCGGCACGACTGATGCCCAATTACCTGCGCCCGCCCTTCCATAGTTTTCTCCATTGAAATGCAGCACGTTAAATTCGGAAAGTTTTCAGTGGAAGATGATGTCAGTCCATAAGGCAAGCCTACTATTCCTTCTGCCCCGTAAAGTTCAATCCCAATTCGATGTAGAGATAAACCGGAGCGATTGATTAAGGGAATATCTGTATCAAGAAATATTTTTTATTTTTCTTCATATAATGGTGAAAACAGTATGTTCTCTTAAATCTTCTGGAGCAAAAGTGTGAATTTGACGAAAAATTTTTATAATTTTTTGTACCAATATATTGCATAAAAAATTATGATGTGATATTATTACGGTGAGGTGATGACTATGCTCCTGAAATTCACAATTGAAAACTTCGAAGTCTTTCAGAAGCCAGTTGAATTGAGTATGGAGGCAAATCTGCATACTCGGAAGTTTCTTTCTAACGTCATACAGAGCAGTCAAGGAAACGCACTAAAAGCATTGGCCATATATGGGCCGAATAACACAGGTAAAACCTGCACCATTGAAGCTATTGTAGCTTATCGTGATGTGCTGCTCAACCGCCCATTCCGATTTAGTGCCAACGTATTCTCAGGATCTAACGTAGTGAGGCTTGGAGCTGAATTTCTATCAGATGGGACAAGGTTTACCTACTCCTTTGATTACGACACAAACGCAGAAGCATATCAAAGAGAACATTTTGGGCGTATTGAGATTGATGAATATGGCAACAGAAAAGAGATCGTGTACTTTGAACGTGACACCCAAAGTAAAACATCCTATAGCATTGATGCCAAGCTAAGAGATATCATTGGGTTATCTTCAAAAGACAGCATTCTAATTTATGCCTTTGACACAAGCGATTTTCCTTTACTGGACGAGGCAAAACGTGTGCTTAGAAAACTTGCAGATAGCATTGTATTTCTGAACATGAACCAGATCAGTCCACTTAAAACAATCGAGGTCCTAAAAAAGCCGGATACCATTGAAGCAAAAAAAGTTGTCAGCTTAATCAAAGCTGCAGATTTGGATATTGACGATTTCCAGTATGCCGAATCTATCGAAATTGAATTCAAATCTGATGACGATAAGGACGAGCGGTTGAAAAAGGCAATTCAAAATGCAGACCAACTGATGGATCAGTTGCGGCTTATTTCTGTTCATCGAGGCAAACCGCTGCCGAGTATTAAATTTGATTCGAGTGGAACAAAGAAAATTGTTGCGTTGGCAAGTTATATTGTTGAGGCCCTTGAAAAAGGGAAAATCTTAATTATAGATGAGCTTGATAGTGGATTGCAATTTAAGATCTCCAGAGAGATCATTTCTTTGTTTAATAACTATATTAATGCGTCCGCACAATTGATTTGCACGACTCACGATGTCAGTTTGCTGGATATTAAAACGCTGTTCAGGAAAGACCAAATATGGTTTACAGATAAAGATATTCATCAGGCTTATTTGTACTCCCTGGCCCAATTTACAGCGGAAAAAGATGGCGTTCGCTCCGAAAGTGATATTATTGACAAATACAGCAAGGGGGCCTTTGGCGCATTGCCAGATCCTTCCTTAGTAGAGGCATTGCTAAGCGTCAGCGAAGAGGGGGAATAACAATGGGGACGCTTCCTCCGACTTTGCAAGAGAAAAAGCTACGTAACATTTGTCTTATTCTGGAAGGTTTTGAAGAATACTATTATTTTAAGCGTATTTTAGAGTTCCCCTGTTTTAATGGCACATATAATGTGGATATTCGCAATGCAAAAGCTGCGAGCAACATACCAAGTTTTTTTCAAGCAGCGTATGCTAAGAATTTTTATGAGATCGTCTTTGTTGTATGTGATAAGGACAGAAATCCTGAGCAATATGTGAACATTATTTCAAAGCTGGATGATATTCTGGGACCTGGCAAAGCGAAAGAAATTGTGATTTTTACGTGTCCATGTACATTGCAAGTCATTCTGTCCCACTTTGGAGATGTCCAGTTGACCACCCAAGCAAAAAAAGCAGCACGAGATGATGTGCAGCGACTTACCGATGTGGCAAACTATGATGCTCATCAGGATCAGCTGAAAACGATTTGCAGTAAAATCCATTATCGCTCGTATGAGAAAATGAAGCAAAGGATTGCCCAGCTAAGCACTTGCCCGGATGACATTCCATCGACCAATATATTGTCCCTATTTGGGTATCTTGAATCCCAGAATCCACAGTGGATCGACGGTATTAATGAGCGTCTTTCTGCCGAAGACTGATTCAACTATGCATGGAAGCCATGCTGCTAACAAGAGCGTATAGCAATACCCCTTAGTCGAACAAAGCACCCTGGAATCAGCCAGGGTGCTTTACTTTTACAATTTTCTGCATTTTAAGAAAAACCAGTTCAACAAAAATGATTGTACCACCATCCCTTGTGCCCCGTATCCCATTTTGGCAAAAAAATAACGCCCACATTTTCTGTGAGCGTTATTGTTGCCATATTGATTTCAGATACAAAATGCGGCATAGAGAGGAACGATTTTTTTATTGTCCTCGAAGCCGAAGTTCTTGGCAGAGAGCTTGATTGCATAAGCGGGTTTGTAGGTGTCCATATAGACCCGCAGGCTTTTGGCCTTGGTATTGTCGGCAGACTTGACCTCAATGGGAATGAGCTGCCCCTGGCGCTGAATGATAAAATCAATTTCAGCCCCACGCTCGGACTCCCAATAATAGGTGTGGTAGCCGTTAATGGTAAGCTGTACATTCACATAGTTCTCCGCCATACCGCCCTTAAAGTCGTTGATTTCCTCGACCATATAGAGAATGTCATTGGCGGCTAAATCCTTCTTGGCGCAAAGCAGTCCTAAGTCAGACACATAAATCTTGAACGCATCAATATCACGGTAGTTTTCAAGCGGCTTTTTGATTTGCTCGACCTTATAGACCTGTGACACGATACCAGACAGGCAGAGCCATTCAATGGCATTTTCAAATTCGGAAGCCCGTCCGCCTTTCTTGATCAGCTTATATTGGAAACGGGTATTCTTCTTTGAGAGCTGAACGGTAATGTTATCGTAAGCAAGTCTGGTTTTCTTGATTTCATTCAAGTTGTTATACTTGCTCATATCGTTGAGATAGCTTGCAAGTATTGTATCCTGCGTATGACGGACAAGGATATAATCCTTGGTTTCGGCAAACTGCATCACGCACTCTGGCATACCGCCGACCACAAGATACTGACGGTAAAGCTGCATTGCGGCATCGTGCAAGGCAGACGGCAGCGGCGTGTCGGTTTGGAAGCATTTTTTGATCTGCTCTACCAAATCGTCCTCACCGAGCGCCAATAGAAACTCCTCCATATCCATAGGATAAAGCGTTTTCATATCGACCTTTCCTACGGGGAAAGAGAATTTCGCTCTGTTGACCGCAACGCCGAGCAAGCTGCCTGCGACAATGATGTGATAATCTGGAGCGTCCTCGCAAAAGTACTTTAGCGAGGTCAACGCCCTTTCGCAGAGCTGCACCTCATCGAATACAATCAGCGTTTTTTCCTTTACGATAGTCTGTCCTGCGATATGGGACAAAATCGGTATCAGATAATCGGGGCTGATGTTTTCCTCAAAGGTTTCGTTCAGCTTTGGATTGGTTTCAAAGTTGAAGTATGCCACATTTTCGTAGTGGGTGCGCCCGAACTCCAGAATGGAATAGGTCTTTCCGACCTGTCTTGCGCCCTGTAAAATAAGGGGCTTGCGGTGTTCGCTTTCCTTCCACGCTTCCAGGAAGCCCATGATTTTTCGATACATAAGCAGTCCTCCTTAAAGGTACTGACCATAGTATAGCAGATATTCGTGTAAAAATCAATGAAATTTCCTTGAATTTTTGCACTAATCAACACGATTATTTTCGTCAACCTCTCACGATACGACACGAACACCGCAATTTCTGCATTTTATACCTCTCCAAACTTGGTCGTCATCAGCTTGTAAAACTCGGTATTTCGAGGGACGACCATTACCAAATGTGCGAAAGGATAATTCGCACATTTGAAGAATTGCCGCCCATCTGATAAAACAAAAGCAACGCAGCAATGCGTAATACTTGGAGGTGAGATAATGGCAGGAAAACGAAGCAGGATCCCGAAGTACGGCACGGTCGAGATCAATGGACACACCTACTATCGGACGAACATAACGGATAGTGAGGGAAAACAGCGCACCCTCTATGCCAAAACACGGGAGGAGCTTTATGACAAGGAACTGGACACGCTGTCACAGATGGATGATGACCGGCAGCGGAGAAAATCACCTACGGTGGCGGACTACTGCGAAAAGTGGCTGGTGATGCAGTCCGCCCATGTACGCACAACGACGCTGACAGATTATAAGTCTAAGGTACGTCGAAACATCATCCCGTACCTTGGAGATAAGAAGATCGCAGAAGTGACTCTGGATGATATTCAGCTTGCCCTTGTGCCGGTCTCCAAAAAATCCGCCTCGGTGTATAAATCGGTCATTGTAATTTATAAGTGCATTTTCCGGGCAGCAGAGGAAAGCCGGATCATCAAAAAGAATCCCACGGTGTACCTGTCCCCAAAGGGAGGCGGCGTACCGCAGGCGGAAAAACAGCCTTTGACAGACGAGCAAGTACAGCGGCTGTTGGATGCGGTCCGTGGATTGCCACCCTATATCTTTATCATGCTGGGGCTATACGCCGGTTTGCGGCGGGAAGAAATCCTCGGACTGCAATGGGATTCGGTCTACTTGGACAGTGAAGCGCCGTATTTGGCTGTACGCAGAGCGTGGCACACGGAGCACAACCGGCCTGTTGTTTCAACGGAGCTGAAAACCGCTGCCGCAAAGAGAAATATCCCCCTGCCGGATCATCTGGTGGCTTGTCTGAGAGAAGCAAAGAGGAATTCGACCTCGGATTATGTTGTGGCGAATCGGGACGGCGGACCGCTCAGCTATACGCAGTTTAAGCGGCTCTGGCAGTATGTTGTGACCCGGACAGCAAAGCCGAGGAGTGCCCGCAAGCTGGTGGACGGGAAATATGTGAAGTATATGCTTTACCCGGAGCTGGGAGAAAAGGCCCGGAATAATGGCCATGTGGTGTACAGTCTGGACTTTGATGTAACGCCGCATTTGCTTCGACATACCTATATCACCAACTTGATCCACGCCTCCGTCGATCCTAAGACCGTGCAATATTTGGCGGGACATGAAAACAGCCGGATCACTATGGACATCTACGCCAAGGTAAAATACAATCGACCTGACGATGTGGTAAAGGCTATGACCGGCGCCTTCGCTGAATGGGATGCCTCATAAATCGAGGCGGCAACACCGCATCAAGGAAGGACGATAAAATCCATTATAGATGATGAATGGCGGTCTTGTCAGCCGCATTGAACACCTCTTATTCCGGCCAATTTAATATTCAATGTTAAATCAGCCGGAGTTCTTAGACCGGTAAATGGCTTCATAAATCAAATGCGCTAAGGGCGAGGAAAGATTTCCTCGCCCTATTTTCATGCCGGTTTGCACCTTTGCATCCACCGATGATTTCTGATAAAACGAATACGCCAATACATAAGGCTAAGAAAGGAAGGTACTTATGGCGAAGAAGAAACAGAACATACCGGCATACGGCACCGCCGAGATCAACGGTGTCACCTATTTCCGTACCAGGATTACTGACGCCGATGGCAAACGGGTTCCCATTTACGCTTCCACCTGTGAGGAGCTATACAAAAAGGAACAGGACGCACGGCAGCAGGTACAGGACATCCTTTTTCGGAAGCAAAACCCTACCGTAGAAGATTATTGTGAAAGATGGCTGCTCATGCGTTCAGCCACGGTAACACAAGATACGCTGCGGAATTATCGCAGGGAGATGTATAAGTATATTGTCGAGCCGCTTGGGAACCTGTATCTTTCCGATGTGACGGCCGACGACATCAAGCTGGCGCTTGTTCCTGTGTCCAAAAGAGCAAAGCACACTTTTGATACCGTCAATATGCTTATTAAAAGCGTCTTTTACTCGGCAGAGCGCAGCGAGGTCATCGACTACAATCCTGCTGCTAAGATCAGCGCCAAGGGCGGTGTTCCGGGCAAATCATTGGACGCTTTAACGGATGAGCAGGTAAAGACGCTGGTAGATACAGTCAAGGGCCTTCCCCCGTATGTGTTTGTCATGCTCGGCCTGTACGCAGGTCTACGGCGTGAGGAGAGTCTTGCTCTGCAATGGGACTGTGTGTTCCTGGACACGCCGACCCCATATATTTCTGTCCGACGGGCATGGCGGGGAAGCCACCGGAAAGAGCCGGAGATCTCTACCGTATTAAAAACTCCGGCATCCAGAAGGGATATTCCCATTCCAAAGTGTTTGGTAGAGTGCCTGCGAGAGGCAAAACGATCTTCCAAATCTGCCTTTGTGATTTCAAATCGTAAGGGTGGCCCCCTTTCTGAGGGCGAATTTGTGGGAGTTTGGTACCATGTTAAGAACCACACCGCAGGAGAGAAAATCAGCTACAAGTATGTGAATGGGGAACACATCCGTTATACGACCTGCCCCGTTCTCGGAAGCCATCGGAAAGGCTCCCCGAACCATGTGTATAGTCTGGACTTCCATGTGACCCCGCACCAACTCCGACACACTTACATTACGAACCTTTTATACATGGGCGTAGACCCCAAAACCGTACTGGGCTGAAAAAATCCCAATTTCTCTTGATATTCCAACACTTTTGAGGATGTCGCAACTGGACTTAGCCCGTACATTAACAGAAAGTATCGTTAAAAACGGGTACTTTCAAGACATTGCGACAGGCCGTAACGCAGCGTTTACGACAGGGAGAAGTTCTTGGGGCTTATTATACTTGATTTTTGCATAAATGTCCATCGTTGTTTTACTATTCTTATGCCCAGCGAGATATAGTACGGTCTGAAGGCCGCCCGTCGTGCTCCCCAGTTCAGCAAGCGATAAAAAAGTTATCCTTTTCCCCGGAAAGCTTCGGTTTTCCGGGGTTTTCTTTCGGCTTTTGTTACAAAACATTGACATACCAAAATCCGAGGGGACAAAATTCTGAAATGATAGACCACAATATCTTGCGGTTTGACGCAAAATGCCTTGATGTCAAAGGGATTATTGTTGTACTCTGCCAGTATTTGCAGCCCTCTGCTCTGGTTGCCGCATAGCCGATGGTGATTTGTTCTTGAACGGACTTGCCTGTTTCTGGGTTAACATGCCACCCTACCGTTTTCCTCACTGCATAGGGCCTTCTTCGCTTTCCGGGCATTTTCTTGACGCTTCCATATCCGTTGGGTAATCTCAAAAAATTTCAAACTTCCTTTCCCCCCAGCGTTTGAATTAAATTTGATAAAGGGTATGTGTTTGACCTGTCCGACGGCGGCATCCACCATGTCCGGGGCACCGTGGAGGTCACGGGCCAGGCCGGAGGTCTTTTTTTTGACAGCATGACAAAGAGAGCCGCACGTCTGTGCGGCTCTCTTTGTTTGAGGATAGAAAGGAAAAGCAATTCATGTCGTAGGAATTACTGTGGACAAGATACACCATGAGAAAAAATTTGTAAAGCGACAAAATCTCATTTTAACATTAAACGATGTCATGGAATCATCCTATTTTTGCACAATGCACGGAATATCTCCTTAAAAATTGGGCAAAATACATAGAATCCCTCTCTTGCCCGGGGAAAAAGTACGTTGTATAATAGCAGTATGAAATGGTTTCATAGCTGGAGGATGGCATGGATACGAAAAAACTGGAGGCTCTGGCGGCGGCCGTGCAGTATGGCAGCTTCACCCGGGCGGCGGAGGCCCTGGGTTATACCCAGTCCGGTATGACCCACATGATGAACAGCCTGGAGCGGGACATCGGATTTCCGGTGCTGCTGCTGTCTCTTATACACATCTGACG
>ERZ1026997.662-NODE-662-length-12445-cov-4.356497_pt1 | contig 12445 bp, 7 predicted proteins | sample MGYA00519289_ERZ1026997 | MGnify/ENA primary metagenome ERZ1026997 (study PRJEB26926, sample SAMN06164455) | human gut metagenome | biome: ENVO:00009003; feature: ENVO:2100002; material: ENVO:00002003 | host: Homo sapiens | place: USA | collected 2012 ... | reverse complement strand
CGAGATGTCTTAGGGTCTCGTGGGCTCGGAGATGTGTATAAGAGACAGATGGTGTACAGCTGAATGTTGTTGTTGGCGATGTAGCGCTTGGAAGCGGCATCCAGATGATGCTCCAGCTCCTCCAGATTCCACTGGCAGTTGATCAGGAACACGCCGCCGGGCTTGACGTCCTGAACGATCTTGAAGCCCTTGGTGATGTAGGAGGGGTTGTGGCAGGCAACGAAGTCAGCCTTGTTGATGTAGTAGGGGGACTTGATGGCCTTGTCGCCGAAACGCAGGTGGGAAACGGTGACGCCGCCGGTCTTCTTGGAGTCGTACTGGAAGTAAGCCTGTACGTACTTGTCGGTGTGGTCGCCGATGATCTTGATGGAGTTCTTGTTGGCGCCGACGGTGCCGTCGCCGCCCAGACCCCAGAACTTGCACTCGATGGTGCCTTCCGCGGCGGTGTTGGGGGAGACCTTCTCATCCAGAGACAGGTGGGTCACATCGTCCACGATGCCGATGGTGAACTCGTTCTTGGGGGCGTTTTTCGCCAGCTCTTCGTAGACGGCAAAGACGGAAGCGGGGTGAGTATCCTTGGAACCCAGACCGTAACGGCCGCCGATGACGGTGACGTCGTTCCGGCCGGCCTTGGCCAGAGCCATGACCACGTCCTGATACAGAGGCTCGCCCTGAGAGCCGGGCTCCTTGGTGCGGTCCAGAACGGCAATCTTCTTGGCGGTGGCGGGGATGGCCTCCAGCAGCTTCTCAGCGCAGAAGGGACGGAACAGGCGAACCTTGACAACGCCGACCTTCTCACCGTGGGCGTTCAGGTAGTCGATGACTTCCTCGGCCACGTCGTTGATGGAGCCCATGGCGACGATGATGCGGTCAGCATCGGGAGCGCCGTAGTAGTTGAACAGCTTGTAGTCGGTGCCCAGCTTCTCGTTGACCTTGTTCATGTACTTCTCGACGACTGCGGGCAGTGCCTGATAGTACTTGTTGCAGGCCTCACGATGCTGGAAGAAGATATCGTCGTTCTCGTGGGAGCCGCGCATTGCAGGACGCTCGGGGTTCAGGGAGTGCTTGCGGAACGCCTCAACGGCATCCATGTTGCACATTTCCTTCAGATCCTCGTAATCCCAGATAGCGACCTTCTGGATCTCGTGGGAGGTACGGAAGCCGTCGAAGAAGTTGATGAAGGGAACGCGGCCTTCGATGGCGGACAGGTGAGCGACAGCGCCCAGATCCATGACTTCCTGCACGTTGGTCTCGCACAGCATGGCAAAACCGGTCTGACGGCAGGCGTAGACGTCGGAGTGGTCACCGAAGATGTTCAGAGACTGAGTAGCGACGGTACGGGCGGAAACGTGGAAAACTGCGGGCAGCAGCTCACCGGCGATCTTGTACATATTGGGGATCATCAGCAGCAGACCCTGAGAAGCGGTGTAAGTGGTGGTCAGAGCACCGGCAGCCAGAGAGCCGTGGACAGTACCGGCGGCACCGGCCTCGGACTGCATCTCGACGACCTTGACGGTGTTGCCGAAGATGTTCTTCCGACCGGCGGCAGACCACTGGTCCACGTTGTCAGCCATGGGGCTGGACGGGGTGATGGGGTAGATGCCAGCGACCTCGGTAAAGGCATAGCTGACGTGGGCGGCAGCGGTATTGCCGTCCATGGTTTTGAATTTTCTAGCCAAAATGAATACCTCCTAAAGTATTTCTAATTTTGTCGACCCCATTGTACCACTTTTCATGCAATTTGTAAAGCCATCAAACGACACTCATACAAAAAATTCACGCTTTTCCACGGGAAAGATATGGAAAAGCTGTAAAGTCCGCGGCCGGGGAAACCAAAAAGGGATTGCCTTTTCCCGAAGAATGGAGTATGATGAAAAACAAGAGAGAAAAGGGGGACGGAAACATGATCTGCAGCGTCCGAACGCTGGGTATCTCCGGGATACAGGGCAGCGCCGTCACGGCGGAGTGCTACATTTCTCAGGGACTTCCCGGCTTTGATATCGTGGGACTGCCTGACGCGGCGGTGAAGGAAGCGCGGGACCGGGTGCGGGCAGCGGCGAAGAGCAGCGGACTGTCCTTTCCCGTGAGCCGCATTACGGTGAACCTGGCGCCCGCAAGCCAGAAAAAGGCGGGGACGCACTACGATCTTCCCATTTTATTGAGTATTCTCGCGGCCAGCGGAAGCGTCCGTCGGCCGAAATCCACCAGCGCTTTCCTTGGGGAGCTGAGTCTGGACGGCACCATCCGTCCCATTTCCGGCGTGCTGCCCATGGCGCTTGCCGCCAAACGGGAGGGGATTCAGGCGCTGTTTGTCCCGGCGGAGAACGCCCCGGAGGCGACGCTTGCCCGGGGGCCTGCGGTGTATCCCATCCATACGGTGGCGCAGCTGGCGGCAGGACTGAACGGGGAGACGACGCTGGAAGAAGAACCGCTGTGGGTGCCCTCCCGTGAGGACACCGTCATGCCGGATTTCAAGGACGTGCTGGGGCAGGAAAACGTAAAGCGGGCGCTGGAGGTCGCGGCGGCGGGCAGTCACAATGTGCTGCTCATTGGCCCTCCCGGCTCCGGCAAAAGTATGCTCAGCAAGCGTCTGCCCTCCATTCTCCCGGATATGACGTGGGAGGAATCGCTGGAGGTCAGTCAGGTGTATTCCGTCATGGGAATGCTGACGCCCCGGAATCCCCTTGTGACCCAGCGGCCGTTCCGTTCGCCCCATCACACGGTGTCCAACGCCGGGCTCGCTGGCGGCGGCTCTAACCCAAGGCCGGGTGAAATCTCCCTTGCCCATAAGGGCGTGCTGTTTCTGGACGAGATGCCGGAATTCCGGAAGGATACGCTTGACTTGATGCGCCAGCCGTTGGAGGACGGAAAGGTCACCATCTCCCGGGTTTCTGGGGCGGTGACATACCCGGCGGAATTTATGCTGGTATGCGCCATGAATCCCTGCAAATGCGGCTGGTACGGTGACCCCTCCGGGCGCTGCCGCTGCTCCCAGCGGGATGTGGAAAATTATCGAAGCCGCATTTCCGGGCCGCTTCTGGACAGAATTGACATTGTGGTGGAGGTTCCCTCCGTCCATTTTGAGGATTTGCGGGAGCGGGCGGAGGCGGAACCGTCGTCGTCGGTAAAGCAGCGGGTCAACGCCGCCCGGGACATTCAGAACCGGCGCTTCGGTTCCGGCGGAATGTGCAATGCCCGGATGGGGCCGGAAGAAATGCGCCGCTACTGCACACTCAGCGAGGAATGCGCCGAGCTGATGAAGGGCGCGTTTGAAACCATGGGATTGACCGCGAGAAGCTACGACCGTATCCTCAAGGTAGCGCGAACCGTGGCCGATCTGGACGGAAGCGAAGACATTCAGCCCCAGCACATCGCCGAAGCGATTCAGTACCGGGCGGTGAATCTGGGAAATCGATAAACAGGAGAACGAAAATGAAGGAAATTTTTCTATTGAAGCTGGGCGAGATCGTCCTGAAGGGCGCGAACAAGCGCCAGTTTGAGAACAAGCTGCGGCAGAACGTCCGCCGCCGCATGAAGAAGTACGGCAATTTTGACGTGTATATCCTCCAGTCCACGGTGTACGTAGAGCCGATGGACGAGGAAGCGGACGTGGACGGGGCATGGGAAGCCTGCCGCTCCATTTTCGGCGTGGTGAGCCTGTGCCGCTGCCGCCCCTGCGAGAAGGACTTGGACGCGATCTTTGCCGCCATCGAAAACTATCTGGGAGACGATCTGGACTGCGCCCAATCTTTCAAGGTCGAGTCCAAGCGCTCGGACAAGCGCTTTCCCCTGACCTCCATCCAGCTGTCTCAGGAGATCGGCGGACGGCTGGCGGAAGCCCACCCGGGAGTAGAGGTGGACGTGCATCACCCGGACTACACCGTGTACGTGGAGGTGCGGGACCTGTCCGCCTACGTCCATGGCCCCGCCGAACCGGGAGCGGGCGGCCTGCCCACCGGCGTTGGCGGACGGGCGATGGTGCTGCTCTCCGGCGGCATTGATTCCCCCGTGGCGGCCTATATGATGGCGAAGCGTGGCGTGGAGGTGGAAGCCGTTCACTTCTTCTCCTATCCCTACACCTCCCAGCTGGCCAAGGACAAGGTCATCGAGCTTGCCCGGCTGGTGACCAAATACTCCGGGCGGATGACCGTGAACGTGGTGTCCTTCACGGAGATTCAGGAAGCCATCCGGGACAACTGCCCGGAGGAGTTCTTTACCCTGATTATGCGCCGGTTCATGATGGAGATTGCCCAGCGTATTGCCAAGGGCGACGGCTGCGGCGCGCTGATCACCGGCGAAAACCTTGGTCAGGTGGCGTCCCAGACCATGGAGGCCATGACCGTCACCGGTGCGGTGGTGGACATTCCCATTTTCATGCCGCTGGTCGGCATGGACAAGAAGGACATCATTTCCATTGCCCGGGAAATCGGGACACTGGACACGTCGATCCTGCCTTATGAGGACTGCTGCACCGTCTTCACGCCGAAGCATCCCAAGACCAAGCCCACGCTGGGACAGGTCGTGAACGCGGAAAAGAAGCTGGACAGAGAAGCGCTGATCGCCCGCGCGCTGGAAAATGTGGAAAAGATCAAGGTGACGTACCATGATGAGCCTTTGCTGTGATGTGCTGAAAGCGCTTCAGGGGAAAACGCTGGTCACCGCCGAAAGCCTCACCGGCGGCGGCATCGGCGCGGCGCTGACGCAGGTTCCCGGCAGCAGCGAGGTCTACAAGGGCGGCGTCATCTGCTATACCAACTGGGTCAAGGAAAACATTCTGGGCGTGCCGGGAGAGATTCTGGCGCAGGACGGCGCGGTGTCTCTGCGCACGGCAGAGCATCTGGCTTCCGGTGTCCGGGCGCTGCTGAAAGCAGACGCGGCCGTGGCGGTCACGGGTCTGGCCGGCCCCGGCGGCGACGAATTCGGACACAGTGTGGGAACGGTTTTCATCGGCTATCAGGACGCGGCGCATTCCGACGCGAGGGAATATCACTTCTCCGGCGACCGGGAAGCGGTGCGGAATCAGACCATCGAAGCCGCACTGAGACTTGTTCTGGAACACCAAAAGTAAAAAAGCCCTCTGTTTTAGTGGGTGGTCGTAAAACAGATAGTGGAGCGTATCGGTACAGATACGCTCCACTTCTCGTGCCGAAGTACAGCCCCTTGGCTCCCCCTCTGAGGGATGTCCACTTTTCAGGGATACCCCTCACCCTCCTTGTCCATTTTTATGGGTACAGTTTACTTCGCTCAGCCGCCTCTCCCAGAGGGAGAGGCAAGAGAGGTGCGATGCAAAGATAAAAATTATGCCCGCTGCTTTCAAAGCAGCGGGCATTTGCTGTGCTCAGGTCGGGTCGTAGTTGACGATGATGTCGTGTTCTCTCAGGGACGCGACGTCGGAAATGGGATTGCCGAACACGTTCACCTGCACCAGACAATAGCTGTCGGCGAGAGAATCAATGTTGCTGATCTGGTTGTAATCCATATAGATATAGGTCAGGGCTTCCATCTTGCTCAGATTGTCCAGACTGGTCAACGCATTGTAAGAGCCGTCAATGGTCTGGAGCTTGCAGCCCTCCGGCCAATCGGGGAGCGCTGTCACCTGATTGGAGGCAAAGCTGAACCGCTCCAGATTGACCAGCGTGGAGAGGGCGGAGATGTCCGTCAGGGTGTTGTTGGAGATATCCAGTTCAACCAGCGTCGTGCAGACGGAAATGGGAGAGACATCCGTCAGCGCATTGTGGTTCACGGACAGACGGGTCAGCACCTGTAAGCTGCTCACGCCGTCCAGACTTGTGATCTGGTTGTTGTCAGCTACCAGCGTCGTCAGTCGGGCGCAGCTGGAAACGGGGGCGAGGGTAGTCAGGGCGTTGTAGGAAACGTCCAGCGTTTGCAGATTGCTCAGACCGTCCAATGCGTCGAGACTGGTCACGGCGTTGTGCTGGAGATTCAGCTCGGTCAGCGTGGTCATGGAGGACAGTACGTCCAGATTCCGGATGGTGTTCTCGCCCAGATTCAGATAGGTAAGGCTCTTTGCGCCGGACAGCTTTTCGATGGTGCTCAGGCCGCATTCTACCATGCTCAGCTCGGTCAGGGCGGGAAGTCCCGCAATGACGGTCAGATCGTCCGGGCTGAACCGGCTGCCGCTGAGGTCAAGGGACGTAAGCTTGGTCAGAGAAGACAGGCTCTCAAGACTGTCGATGTCCTGATTGGCGATGGTCAGCTTTTCCAGATAGGGCATGAACGTCAGGTCGGTGTAGACCTTCGTGTCCTCGGGGACGGTGAATTCCGTGATCTGCCATAGCTGGCTGGTGTAGACGCTGTCGCCGTCTCTTGTGCCGGTCAGCTCCCGCAGAGCCGCTTCCACGGCCGGGTCGGCGAATTTGACTTCCTCAATGACGCCGGTCACAGTGTAGCCCAGAACCGTCAGGGGACTGACAAGGCCGTTATCGCCCACGGCGATGGCGTAAATGGTCGTCTCACCGGCGGGGAGGGTAATGGGGCTTTCGTAAACGGGGTCCTTCACGGAGGGGTATTCACCGTTGGTGGTGTAGTAGAGCTTCCCGGCGGCGTACAGGGTGACGTCGATATACTGGCTGTAGTAGCCCGGCTCGTAGTTGCTGATGGGGGCATCGGGCCGCTGCGCCTCGATCTCGGCCTTGATATCCGGGTTCGTGATCTTGTCCAGCAGAGAGACGGCGTCCAGCAGTTTGTCCTGCTCCACGTAGGTCTTGCACAGGGCGGTGAACAGCTCGGCGCTGGGTTCGGAGTTGATGGCATTGGTCAGGGTGTACTCGGCTTTCGTGTAGTTGTCGTCGGCCTTATACAGGTTCGCCAGCTCGATGGCCACGTTCTCGTCGTGGTTGGAGAAGTTGTAGGCAAGGTCATAGAACCATGAGGACAGGCGGGAATTGCCGTGGAGGTCATTGTATCGAGCCTGGGTCAGCAGGAAATCCCGGGTGAACCCCCGGTCATAGGTAAACAGGTACCAGCCGATGCTGGCGATGATCAGCACCGCAAGCAGGAGCGGCACCAGAACGCGGATAAACTTCTTCATAAAACTGCTCCATTCCAATGGAATTTCAAGAAATTATACAACAAAACGGCGATAAAGTCAAGCATAGGGGGAAAAGTTGCGGTTTTACGGAACTTCCGGGAATAATGAAGCTGAAAACGGACGGCTTTGGACGCTTGACAGGGATGACAAAATATGCTATAGTAGCATAAAGTAATACTTTATGGAGGAACTATGGAACAGCATACGATTATCCGTCTGACCGACAGACCGGAATATAAGGAATCCATGGCGCAATGGTTCCACGAAAAATGGGGCATTCCCAAGCAGGCGTACCTCGACAGCATGGATGCCTGCCTGAAAGGGGAGAGCGCCGTCCCCCAGTGGTACGCCGTGGTGGAGGACGGCAGAATCATCGGCGGTTTGGGCGTCATCGAGAACGACTTCCACGACCGTAAGGACTTGTCGCCCAACGTCTGCGCGGTGTACGTGGAGGAAGACCGCCGCTGCCGGGGCATCGCCGGGGAAATGCTGCACTTCGTCTGCGAGGATATGAAGGGCAGGGGCGTGCCGGTACTGTATCTGGTGACCGACCATACGTCTTTCTATGAGCGCTACGGCTGGCGCTTCCTGTGCATGGCGCAGGGCGACGGGGAGCCGGAGCCGACCAGACTCTACATCCACGAAGCATAAGGAACCTCTGACTAAATCGTCTGCGACTGTGAGCGGATCTTTTCCGCCCACTCTTCGGTATCGAAAACGGGAAATATAGCGCAGCCGTTGCCAGCGCAAGCTGGCTTACGGATGCGGCATACCCCTTGCGGGTACACAAAGTATTCCTCCGTTTCCGATACCTCGATTGGTCGAAAAAATCTCTCGCTCACAGTTCTTGCCGGTTTAATCAGAGGCTCCTAAAATTTCGGCTGCCGCGGGTTTCCCACGGCAGCCGATTGATCATTTTGCCTGTTTCATGGAAAGGCTGATACGGTGGCGCTTTTCGTCCACGTTCAGCACGACCACCTTCACCACGTCGCCGACCTTGACCACCTCGCTGGGATGGCGCAGACGCCGGTCGCAGACCTCGGAAATATGCACCAGACCGTCCTGATGGACGCCGATGTCCACGAAAACGCCGAAGTCAATGACGTTGCGCACCGTGCCGATCAGCTCCATGCCGGGCTTTAAGTCCTTCATTTCCAGCACGTCCTTGCGCAGAATGGGGGCGGGCAGCTCGTCACGGGGGTCGCGGCCGGGCTTGCTCAGCTCCTTCGCAATGTCAAGCAGCGTCGGCTCGCCCACGGCGCATTCCGCGGCGGCCTTGCTCAGGCCGTAGGCGTTCAGCTTTTCCGTCAGGGCAGAGAAATCGTCGCCCTTTTTGCAGCCCAGAAGGTTCAGCAGCGCCTTTGCGGCGGCGTAGGACTCCGGATGGACGCCGGTGTTGTCCAGAATCTCCTTGCTTTCGGGGATACGGAGGAAACCGGCGCACTGCTCAAAGGCTTTCGGGCCGAGCTTGGGAACCTTTTTCAGCTGAGCGCGGCTGGTGAAGGGGCCGTTTTCTTCCCGATAGGCGACGATATTCTTCGCCGTGGTGGCGGTCAGACCGGAAACCTGCTGCAAAAGGCTCCGGGAAGCGGTGTTGGCGTCCACGCCCACGGCGTTGACGCAGTCCTCCACCACAGCGCCAAGGGCGGCGTCCAGCTCCTTCTGGGGGCAGTCGTGCTGGTACTGTCCCACGCCGATGGCCTTGGGGTCGATCTTCACCAGCTCGGCAAGGGGGTCCTGCAGCCGCCGGGCGATGGACACGGCGGAGCGGAGATTGACGTCGTAATCGGGGAATTCCTCCGCCGCAAGGGGAGAGGCGGAGTAGACGGAAGCGCCCGCTTCGCTGACGATCATGTAGCTGGCCTCCGGGAAGGATTTCAGCAGCTCCACGGTCATGGCCTCGGTTTCACGGGAAGCGGTGCCGTTGCCGATGGCGATGTGCCTGACGCCGTATTTGCGCATAAGAACGGACAGGGAGGAAATGGCTTCCTGCTTTTTCCGCTCATTGAATGTGGGGTAGACCACGGTGGTGGCCAGAACCTTGCCGGTGGCGTCCACCACGGCGACCTTGCAGCCGTTGCGGTATCCGGGGTCAAGTCCCATGGTGACGAAGCCCTTGACGGGGGGCTGCATCAGCAGCGGCTTCAGATTCAGGGCAAAATTGCGGATAGCGCCCGCGTACGCCCGGTCGGACAGGTCGCTGCGCACCTCCCGCTGGATGGAGGGGAAGATCAGCCGCTCATAGGCGTCCTCAGCGGCGGCGCGGACGAAGGCGGAGACCTGCATGGTGGGCTTCAAAGCGGCGCGGCACACCAGCGCTGCGCCCTCATTGCCCGCGAGAATGACGTTGGGCTTGAGAACGCCCTCTTTTTCGCCCCGGTTCATGGCGAGGATCTGATGATCCAGCACCCGGGAGATGGGCTGGGAGAAATCGTAGTAGAGCTTGTAAACGCCGTCGGCCTCCGCGTCCTCGGCGGCGGTGCAGGTCAGCATTCCCCGGCGCATCACCAGCTCCCGCAGAGACTTGCGGATGTCGGCATCGTCGGAAAGATCTTCGGCAATGATGTCATTGGCACCCTGTAAGGCTTCCTCCACGGAATTGACGCCCTTTTCCGGGTCGATATAGCCCTCGGCCAGCACGGCGGGGTCTTGTCCGTCCTGAGCGAAAATGGCCTCGGCCAGAGGCGCAAGCCCTTTTTCCCGGGCGATGGAGCCGCGGGTGCGGCGTTTCTGCTTATAGGGGCGGTACAGGTCTTCCACCTCCGCCATGGTGGCGGCGCTGTCGATGGCGTCGGACAGCTCCTGCGTCAGCTTGCCCTGATTTTCGATGGACTTTTTTACCTCGTCCCGGCGCTCCTGAAGATTGCGCAGGTAGGTCAGGCGGGTCTCCAGATTCCGCAGCGTCGTGTCGTCCATGGCGCCGTGCATTTCCTTGCGGTAGCGGGCGATAAAGGGAATGGTGTTGCCCTCGTCCATGAGGTTCACCACATTCTGAACATATTCCAGCTTCTGACCCAATTCCTCGGCCAGAATTTCGGGGATCGATTTCATGTTTACTGCTCCTTTGCGATCGTTGGGTGGCGTGAAAGAGATGATCGGAAATTCTATCCCGGGAAGTATACCATGGATTTGAAAATCCCGCAAGTTTTTTCTTGACAATCTTTTCCCACCGCGCTATAATGTGCAAGTAACCTATGGGCCTGTAGCTCAGCTGGGAGAGCGTTCGGTTCGCATCCGAGAGGTCGAGAGTTCGAGTCTCTTCAGGTCCACCAAACATAAGAAATCCGAATCTTAGACCGCAATCGGTCAGGGGTTCGGATTTCTTGTTTTTCCCAATGATAGTCGCGAAGGTTGGCAGACAAGGCGGGCAGGCACTGATTGTGCCTGCCCGTTTGTATGGATTTGGAGATTTCTCTTACGGCTTGGTGAGAATGGCGCTCACGTCGGTCATTTTTTCGCCGAGCGTGAACGTGACGGCCTTGCCGTCGTGGGTGAGCCGGTAGGCTTCGCCGCTCTCGCCCCTGCCCAGCAGATCGGAGAGCAGGAACGCGGACGCTGCGCCCTTGGTGACAAAGACGATCTTTTCCACGCCCTGCGCCTTGAGAGTGCGGATACCGCTGAGCTTGCCCGTGAGAATGGCGAAGTCCTCGTCAACGGTGACGGTCAGCACGCCGCCCGTTTGCTCCGCCGTGTAGGCGATGTCCCTGCCGTCCCTGTCGGTCACGCGGTAGAGGGGGCGTTTTAACCGGCTTCCCTCATCCGGTATGGTGTGGATCTCCCCGCACTGGTCATACCGCACACACTTTGCGGTTTTCGTGCCGTCGCGCGCATAGGTCGCATCGTTGTTGGAAATATAGTCCTCAAAGAGATGCCCCAGCTTGCTGTCTGTGTCCGTTACCGTGTCTGTTGCCATACAGCCGCCTTCGCCGTAGCGCACGCACTTAGCTGTCTTGGTGCCGTCCTGTTCGCAGGTGGCATTGTTGTCGGAAACATAGTCCTCAAAGAAATGCCCCAGCTTGCTGTCCGTGTCCGTTACCGTGTCTGTTGCCGTACAGCCGCCTGTGCCGTAGCGCACGCACTTGACCGTCTTGGTGCCGTCCTGTTCGCAGGTGGCGTTGTTGTCGGAAACATACGCCTGCCCTGCAAAGCTGTGGTTCAGGGCGGGGATATCCTCGGTTCTTGTATGGGAGGAGCTGCTGCAGGTGTAAGTCCTAACCCCCTTTTCCGTGCAAGTGGCGGGCTTCGTCACCCTGCCGCTGTCCCATACAAAGTCTCCGGTGGGGTTGGTGACCGTTTTGTTGGGAGTTCCCGTCATGCCACTGCCGGGCGCGTAATATTCGATTTTTCCGCTGGGGTTCAGCGCGCAAATATCCGGCTCCACCTCTGCGCCGTCGGTGCCATAGCTGCCGCCGCCGCCGATGCCTGCGCCCGTTCCGTAATCTCCTTGGACTCTGCCGCCCCGCACCTTCAACTGTGCATTGCCGGAAACGGTGATGCCTTCGCCCTTGCCATATACTCCGCCGCCGATGCCCGCACCGCTCTTGCCGCCGCTGGCACTGACCTCGCCGCCGGAGATCGTGATGTCATTTCCATCCCGATGCATTCCGCCGCCGATACCCGCAGCGAACATGCCGCCGGTGGCAGTGACCTTGCCGCCAGAGATGGTGATGTTATTGCCATTGCCCCAACCTCCGCCGCCGATACCGGCACCGTAGTTGCCGCTATTTGCGGTGACTTCGCCGCCGGTGACAGTGATGTCGCTGCCGTTACCGTAAGCACCGCCACCGATGCCAGCACCATAATTCCCGCCCCGCGTCGTTACCTTGCCGCCGGTGATGGTGATGTCGCTGCCAGCGCCGCTGCTTCCTCCGCCGATGCCTGCGCCGTCCTGACCGCCCTTGGCGTTCAGGGAGCCGTCTTTATCCTTGTCCTGAATGGTCAGATTACCGTCGTTGTTCTTTTCCAGGCCGGCATGAGAGTGACCGCTCTTAAGCGCGTTGCTTCCGTTCAGCTCGATGTTCACATTGCCCTCGCCGGTGGTGGAAACGGCGGCCTTGCCCGCACTGCTCACGTCGATGTTCACACCGGAGAGGGTGACGTTTGCGGTCTGATCCTTCTCCGCGTTGATGGTGACGTTGTTTTCCGTGGAGCTTCCCGTAATGACGGGGGCGCTGTCCGGAACATCGACCTGCGACCCCTGGGTGACCGTCTGCCCGCCGCTTCCGGCGTTTACGGTGATGTCGCCCTTGCTGATGTCCCACTCCGCCGCCAGCGCCGACACGGGCAGGCTGGCGAGAAGCAGCAGCGCAAGGAGCGTTGATACGATTTTCCTTTTCTTCATGTGTAAAAGCCTCCTTTGTTGTTCTGATTGATCGCCTCGATTCCTTTTTGATG
>ERZ1026997.660-NODE-660-length-12459-cov-6.188488_pt1 | contig 12459 bp, 10 predicted proteins | sample MGYA00519289_ERZ1026997 | MGnify/ENA primary metagenome ERZ1026997 (study PRJEB26926, sample SAMN06164455) | human gut metagenome | biome: ENVO:00009003; feature: ENVO:2100002; material: ENVO:00002003 | host: Homo sapiens | place: USA | collected 2012 ... | reverse complement strand
CTCGGAGATGTGTATAAGAGACAGGATATAAAACCTGAAAACATATATGTATATAATAATCATTATGTTTTGGGAGATTTTGGAATAACAAGAGAGTTAAAAGAAGGAAGGGCAGGGACAAGAATTACTCATGTGGGAAAAACAGTTAGTGGAACACCTGGATATCAGGCTCCAGAAGTTTTGTATGGAACAGCTTACTATTTATTAACTGCTAAAACGGATTATTATGCCCTGGCAGTTACAATAGCCTCTCTCTATTTAGGATACTTTGTATTTGCCGATAAGGATGGAAACTATGACGCTGGATTTTTTCAAGAAAGTGCACAGTCAAACCATATTAATCTAAAAAATATAGATGATAAAAGAACGATCTTCTTACAAAATCTTATAGATGGGCTATTCCAGTTTGACAAGAATAACAGATTTGATTATGCAGATGTATGTAAGTGGCTTAGTAATCCGAATTATAAGGGTGGCTTGGAAGCGGTATTGAAGGGTAAGAACGTTTGGAGTTCTCCTTTTCAAGGCAGTAGCAAAAAAGAACTTTTATATAAAGAAAGAGACCTATTTAATTGGATAGTATATAATTGGGAGGATGCAAAGAAGAGATTATATCGTCATGATTTTGTAATTCACTTTCAGAAAAATAATGAAGCTTTCGTAGCAAGTGCTATAGAAGACATTGTTGAAATTAAATATCCGGATGGGAAAAATGGTGATGGTGATAAAGCGTTATTTGAGATGTGTTTACTTATCTATTCGGAAATGGATACTCCATTAGTATGGAGGGGTGAGAAATGGAATAGTTTGCAGATACTTGCAGATGACATTTTATCAGCTGATAAACCTGAATTTTATTCGGAAATTTTTGAAAATAAGCTGATTTCAATGTGGTTAGAACAAACTGGTTTATTAGCAAATGATGATAAGCAGATGAAATTGATTGTGGATATTGAGGAAAAGGCAAAGATTAATTCTTTTGTAGCAACCTATTGGTTTGCATATACTTATGCTAGTAAACAAGAAATTCAGATTCGGGATAGATATTTCAATAGTCCAATAGAAATAATTGACACTTGTATGGATTCACCAACGGTATTCTATTCGGAGCATGGATATCTCGAGTGGCTGCAAGACATTGATAAGTCTTATGATATTTGGGGATTTATATGCAGTGGTGGTGTTGAACGTTTAGGTTGTGCTGAATATGTGTATGCATATTTGAATGCGGAAGATACAGATTTAACTAAGAAGGTTCATCTGTTATTTGTTCTTTTTGAACAGATTGGCATTGCTCTTAATCAAGAAAGAGTTGTCGATAAAATTCGTAATACATATTTAAAATACGGACCATATGGAGACATTACATATATTCATTTTTTGGTAAAATCTACTGACTATTATTATTCGGATGACAAATATGGAATTGAGTTAATAGATGATATAAGAAATTATAAAGACATATGTATAGGAACCGTATCTGAAATGGGAAAAGAATTGCTCGAACTAAAAAAGATGACGGATAAATTGTATGAGAGAATGCAAAACAATCCATTGCTTGCAAAAGCTGGAATATACGATAGGAAATCTATTAAATGTCGTAATTTACAAGGGTATTTTTTATATCAATTTTTAACAAGAGAAGTACCATTAGGGTACAGAAAATTAGTGGAAGATAGGTGAGAAAAATGGATAAGATTGAAAAATGTATTAATGAATCATCAACTGCAATTGATGAGTATTTGGACTCTTTGAATGAATTGGCTGTCTCGCTAGATCAGAAAAAAGGTAGCGATTCTATAGCATTAAGATTTTTTTTGATAATTATATATTCTATAGGAATGATACTGTGTATTATTTGGGCATTTATGTATAAGAAAATATCTCTTAGTCCATTAGATGAGAGCTGGGGATCATTTGTTACGATTGCGGCTAGCGTTTCAAGCGCCATCTTTTTTCTTATATTGGTAATAAGAAAAATATTGGATGCGAAAGGGGTTAAGTTGATTCAAAGAGGACGACACGATATTTCAAAAAAAATAGCGCGGCTAAATGATGTAAGATATTCAAGTTCTACATTAGAAACATTGACAAATGGTTCGAATAAAAATTTAGACTATTATATTGATTTAGGAGAGGATATAGCATCATTCATAAAAACGACGGATTATGAAATAAAAAAGTAAAAATAGATAAAGCAAAAAAAGTAGATGGTTTCCTTGTATTTACATACTTTGTGGCTGCTTTCGCTGTGGGTGCCTTCATAATTTTATCCCTGCAAAATCTATTTAGAAGTACGTTGAGCGACATAATCACAAATTTTGGTGACGACTTTGAGGCAGCTGAAGCATGGGCAAAAGGGATATATATAGCATGTGCCTCAATTGCTATTATTGGTGGTCCTATATTTGCTTGGTGTTTTTTTGAAAAGATAAAGATGATTGAATTAAGGGAGCGGCTAGTGCTATTAATTCCATCTTCGGCTATTACGGCTTTTATAGCAATTGTAATTGTAGCAGCGGTTATAGCGGGGATTGTCGCATTGGTATGTTTCATTGTTGGAGGTATTTTAGCCATCTTGGCGACTGTGGCCATTATAGCTATTATAGGTGCAATAATTTTTGCGGCGTTGGGTGGGTGAATAAATGAAGAAGGTCAAAGATTATATTATAGTGACTTCCGTTATAATTGTTTTCATTTTTGCTTTTATATTTAGAAAAGATGTTACAAGAATATGAAAATTTGGATATATTGATGTATTTTTACTTCTATATTGATACCGTTACTGCTTGGAATTTTGGAGTCTCTTTTGCAAAGTATACCAAAGTAATATTCTACAAAACACCCTGTGTGACACCAATATCACCTATTGTTCCATCGATACATTCAAACAAGCCTCCGTTTATCTCTTCAAAGGCATCTGTTCCGTCACCGCTTGCGGTACCGATACAATTGGGTACGGTCATTGATGGCAGGTATAAGCTGGAGAAAATTCTCGCTGTTGTACCTCACACAGTATATTTGGCAACGGTTGAGGGTGAAGAAAGTAGGAAAGTTGCTATAAAGGTAGAGTATATTAGGGAATTTGATAGTCAAATGATCATTGACAATATCAAGGAAACTTTTGAGCTGCACAAGGCTATAAAGCATCCAGGTGTACCGTCAATGCTTGATCTGATTCAAACACCAAAGTATATTTACCTTGTGATGGATTACGTTGAAGGAGAGACATTGAATCGTATATTGGACAAATCAGGGCCAATGGAATCCGAACGAGTAGCAGTTGTGGGACTGAATATAGCGAAAATTCTCAAATCAATACACGGACTCAACCCTCCGATTGTATGCCGTGATGTAAAGCCGTCCAACATAATGATCCACAACGGCTTGGACGTGAGTATGTTTGATTTCGGTGTAGCTATGAGATACTATGATGATGGTCGTGAAGATAAGTATATACTTGGAACCACCGGGTATGCAGCTCCTGAGCAATATGAGGGTCATGCTCGACCTGAAACGGATATATACGGCCTTGGCATGACGCTTTATTATATGCTTACCAAAGACGCTCCTAATTCATCAAAGTTTACCCATATGCCTATTAGAAAGTTGAATTCTAAAGTAGCTCCTGAGTTGGAACGCATTGTCGAGAAGTGTATTGAGCCTGATTATAAGGATAGATACAGAAGTTGCGATGCATTAATCCGTGATCTTGATCATTTTATAAGAGGTGACAAACCATAATGATTTTTTCTAGCCAATACGCTAATCGCGCGGATAGAAATATACATATACTTAAAGATACATTAGAGATTCTTAAGAAAAGAAAATATTATAAAGATGGCAGTGCAATCCGCATCAAACTTTCACGAAAGCAAATGGAAGAATGCCATGTGTATTTGCCGGAAGATATTAAAGAAAACAGAAAATTCTCACCGGTTATAAATGGCAGCGGACAAAGGACGCTGGTGTCATGTCGTAATATTGATTCATTTAGCGCAGCCGAGGAGTTGTACAGGGACAGCAGTGTTGACAAAATATTGGTACTGAATTTTGCCAACCCGTTCAATCCGGGGGGCGGTGTACGAACCGGAGCAACGGCACAGGAAGAAGATTTATGTAGAAGAAGTTCTTTGCTTTTATCACTTGAAAGTGATGCGGCGGGTGAGTACTATCGATATAATCGGGCATTGGGTAGCTGGCTTGGTTCTGATGCAATTATTTTGACACCGCATGTGGAGATTATTAAAGCGTCGGATGGAGACCTGCTGGAAGAACCGTTAGTTGTGTCTGTGATGACGTGTGCAGCACCTATGGTCAGAGAAGGTAAGTATGGACTGTCGGAACAGCAGTATTGTGATATGTTTTACAACCGTATATGTTCTATGCTTATGTGTGCGGCAGAATGGCACTATGACGGTTTGGTACTCGGCGCGTTCGGATGTGGTGCGTTTGGTAACGATGCAAGGACTGTTTCAGATTTATTCTATAAGGCTTTAAAGGAGTTTGGTTATATGGGTGGAGACCTCGGAACTTATTTTTCACGAATTGACTTTGCGGTGCTGGATGGTAGTACAGATCAATATAATTATAATGAGTTCCAAAGAAATTTCGGTAACTTTTATTTAGGTCAGCCGGAATGATATGCGACGTAGAAGCAACATTATCTAAATAAGTTATCCCCCGCCCCCATAAATTATTTTATGTCCGGGCGGGGATTTTTTTGAGAAAAAATACAGTTGACAGTCACGGTTAGTTTGGACTAACATAATCGAGAATTAGCTAAAAGTAATGAGTTGACAAATTGTATCGTCCGTCGGACAATCAGTATATGAGGAGCGACATCGGAAGGAGACATATCAATGACAGTTCAGGAATGTTATGAGCAGGCAGGACTCGATTATAATGACGTTAAGGACAGAATTGGAAATGAAGCCATAATTAAGAAATTTGCAATTAAATTTCTCAGTGACAGAAGTTTTAAGGATTTGGAAGACGGGATAGATGAAGGCGATGGAGAGAAGGCATTCCGCGCAGCACATAATATGAAGGGTATATGCCTCAATCTCGGCTTTACACCGCTATATGAGGCTGCATGTGAGATAACAGAGAAGTTAAGAGGGAGAGAAACAGAAGGAAGCGCACAACTGTTTGAAAAAGTACGGGCAGAATACATAAAGCTGACGGACTGCATCAGTAAACTTGCAGCGGAGGATTGACAATTGGGAAAAGATATAGAGATGTCACATTTTGGCATTGACCAGCAGCAGGAGATTAAAGATGGACTTCAGGCGGGACTGGATGTATCCTTATATGCTAAACCTGAATTTTATGCCATACAGATGCGCCAGATAAGACTCGGACTTATGGCAGGATTGCCGGTCGGGATTTATGCGTCCGACAAATACGACTGGTTTCAGATGGAGGAAATCAGACTGGGGCTTGAACATAAAATAGACATTAATAAATATGCAGACCCTTCAGTATCGTTTGATACCATGCGCCAGATAAGGGAAGGTCTTGAGCAGGGAATAGATTTGTCCGCCGCAGGGAATCTTCCGGCAGGCAAATTAAGGGAATTTAGGATGGCAGCCTGTGAGGGCATAAATATCGGAAAATATATCAAAGCAGGTTATGATGAAGAACAGCTTAAACAGATAAGAACAGCACTTGAGGAAGCTCTTGATATAGATCCATACATAAATCCTGCGCAGCGCGGGGCGTCCATAAGAGAAATCGCGCTGGGAATCGGCAAGAATCTGGATGTGAAGACATATGCCGACGAACAGATGAACTGGCAGCAGATGAGGGAACTGAGGAAGGGACTTGAACATAGAATTGATATATCGGTATACAATAACTGGATGTATTCATGGCAGCAGATGCGTGAGATAAGGCTCGGACTTGAAGAACATCTGCCGGTTGAAGAATACAAGAGTTTAATGTACACGGCAAAGGAAATGAATAAGCACCGGCTGAAACTCATGCAGGAAGCCAATAAAGCCAATGATAAGAACGAAGAAACGGGAAAACAGTATGATGATTTTACGCTTCTGATGGACGGAAAGCAGATGGAAGCATTTATTCAGGTATCCGCTGCAGGTATGAAGATACCGAAGGAAGAGATAATGTCGGCACTTGAAGACTGCGGTATAACATATGGAATAGATGAAGCTGCTATTGATGATATAGCCGGTAACGGAGCGCAGGACACTATGATAACCATAGCGAGAGGCAGACAGCAGGAAGCCGGTAAAGACGGATGGTATGAATTTCTTTTTGACAGTGAAGCCGGGAAACATCCAAAGCTTAATGAAGACGGTTCTGTGAATTATAAGAATGTGAAGTGGTTCGAGATAGTCAGAAAGGGTCAGAAAATAGCCATATATCATAAGGCAGAACCGGGTATGCCTGGCTGCCGTGTGACAGGAGCGAAGTATGACGGCAAGGCGGGAAAGGAAATACCGCCGGTCAAGGGACATGGATTTTCCATAGCACCTGACGGAGTGACATATGTAGCAGATATTGATGGCAGAGTTGTGTATAAGGATGGGATGCTTGAAGTCACAAGTGTGCTTGTATTGGGGGAAGATGCAAGTACTGCCGGAAATATTAATTTTAACGGCTCGGTATATATACGAAACAGCATCGGCGAAGGCACTGTTGTGAAAGCAGCAGGTGACATAATTGCTGACGGATTCATAGAGTCCGCACAGCTTGAGGCGGGCGGCGATATAATCCTGAAGGAAGGCACCAATGCGGGAGGCCGCGGGCTTTTAAAGGCAGGCGGTAATGTGATGGGCAAATTTTTCGAGAATGCAACGATTGAGGCCGTTGGAAGCGTAAAAGCCAATTACTGCCTTAACAGCAATATTGTTGCGGGCAGGAATATCATCATATCGGGAAGATACGGTATGATAACCGGTGGAAATGCATATGCCGGCAGGAAAATAGAATCATATAATATAGGCGATGCGGATGGTACGGCTACCTTATTAAATATAGGCAAACCGAATAATTTTGCCACGAGATTGAAAAATGTCGAAGACCGGATGAAAGCAGTGGACCGGGAACTTCACATGCTTAATAACATATATGATGAATTTGTGGAGAAGATGAAGCCGGAAGAAAGAAATGTCAATCCGGTGTATCTTAAGGTTGAAGATGCCATATATACCAAGAATAAGGAAATGTCTGAACTTAAGAAGGTCAGGGAACAGATAATCAGTACAGAAGAAATGTATGGGCATGGGAAAGTAGTCGTAAACGGAACCATATACAGTGGAACCAGCGTTTACATAAAAGGAGTCAGATGGGATGCCGGTACGGCTCGTAACATTAACATAAGAAAAAACGGAGACAGTATATCCGTGTATAGAAATTGAGGTTGAAATCCATGAATAAAATATTAATTGTAGATGATTCAGAAATAAACAGGGAACTTTTAAGCGACATACTAAGCGATGAATATGAAGTGCTTGAGGCAGAGAACGGACTTAGCGCCACAGACCTGATCAACCGCGAGAAAGACGAAATTTCAGCCATTCTTCTTGATCTGGTTATGCCTGTCATGGACGGATTCCGTTTCCTGGAGTGGATGAACAAGGAGAATCTTATATCCACGATTCCCGTGCTTGTAATAAGCGGTGAGAATACAGTCCAGAATGAAAAAGCATGTTTTGATGCCGGGGTATCCGATTTCATTGCCAGACCGTTCAATTCAATTCTGGTAAAGAAAAGAGTACAGAATGTGGTCAGTCATTTTGCATATAAGAACAGACTTGAAGATAAGGTAGCCGAGCAGACAGAGGTTCTGAATAAAGCATACAGGACACTCAAATATCAGGCGCAGAAACTTGAAAAACGTAACGAAGATATTATAGATATGCTCGGTACGATTGTTGAATACAGAAGCCTCGAAAGCGGGGAACATATCCAGCGTGTTAAGAATTACACAAGAATACTTGCTGAAAAATATGCCGAATTATATCCGGAATGCGGTCTGGACCGGAAGCATATCGATATGATAGTATCCGCCAGCTCTTTGCATGACCTCGGCAAGATATCAATTCCTGACAGTATTCTTATGAAACCTGGAAGACTTACCAAGGATGAGTTTGAATATATGAAATCACACACAATAAGGGGATGTGAGATTCTTGACAGCATGAAAATAGAATGGGAGCCTGAATCCAGACAGATAAGCTATGATATCATACGCCATCATCATGAGAAATATGACGGAGGTGGATATCCGGATGGACTTAAAGGAGATGAGATACCGTTGCCTGCCCAGTTAGTATCGGTGGCTGACGTATATGATGCGCTTGTTAACGAGAGATGTTATAAAGACGCATATTCGACTGACGAGGCATTCCGAATGATCGTTAATGGAGAATGTGGAGTTTTTTCTCCCAGACTAATGGAAGTATTCAGAAATGTAAGAGACCGGTTCGAGGAATTGGTCAAGTCACCGGTATAAGTATGTACGATAAAAGGATGGTTAAATGTCAAGTAATATAGAAAATATAGCAGAACAGGTTGGACAGCTGAATAAAGCACTGGAAAATCAATATGATATATTAAAAGCATTGTGTGCGGATTATATATCTATATATAAGATTGATTTTAATACAGGTAAGTATGAAATATATCAGACCGGAAACCTGCATAACAAGGAAATCGCCGAAAAGACAAGAAGTCTTAATGATTATAAAGCACTTGTGCGTTGGTACGCTTCAGAATACGTGATTCAGGAGGATATGGATTATTTCTGTAATGCTACATCTGAGGAAACCATTATGAAGCATCTTCTGGAGAAAAGAGATTATGTTATAAGATATCGTGCAAAGGGCCTGAAACAGGATTTTTGCTATTTTGATATCCAATATGCGGATGTAAGCCATAATCCTGGCGAGAAGAATGTTATAATGGCAATCCGTAACGTGGATGCAGTCGTGCGCACAGAAGAAGAAATGCGGCGGAATACGGCGAGTGCCCACGAGGAGACTCTTAAAGGGTCGGGCATAGGGATGTGGATGATCGTAATTGAGGAGGGTGTCAAGCCCAAAATGTATACCGATTCAATGATGCGCGAACTGCTTGGAGTTGATGACGAAATATTACCGGAAGACTGTTATGCATGGTGGTATGACCATGTTGATAAGAATTTTGTGTCACAGATTGATTCAAACATGGAAGAGATTCTTGCGAAAGGCAGAAGCGAAGTCAGCTATCCTTATAATCATCCGGATAAGGGAACTATGTATATCAGATGTGGCGGATGCAAGTCATATGACAGTGTACATAACAGAATACGCATCAAGGGATATCATCAGGATGTAACCGAGATTATGACGATTAAGCAGAAACAGGATAAAGAACTTATGGATGCCCTTGTTGTGGCCAAAAGGGCGGACAGATCAAAAAGCGAATTTATATCACATATGTCACATGATATCAGAACACCGATCAACGGAATTATCGGTATGGTTGATATCGCATCTAAGAATCCCGAAGATGCAGAACTCCAGAAAAGAATGTGCAACAATGTGCGGGAATCGGCGGAGCGCCTTCTTAATTTCATGAATGATGTTATCGAATACAGCGAAATGGAAGGCAGTAGGATGAAGCTTACGCATGAACCGGTTGATATCGCGAATATCATCGGAAACATACTTGAATTGACGGACAAACAGATTAATGACAGGAACATTCAGGTTGTTACCGATTACGGAAACGATACATATAAGCTTACGGGAAGTCTGAAACATATAAGACAGGTATTGTATAATATTATCGAAAATGCTATCAAATATAATAAACAGAACGGAAGTATATCGATTTCTGTGCATAATGAGAAGACAGATGAAGAAAAGGCAGAGTGTTTCGTAACTGTTGCCGATACGGGCATAGGAATGAGCCGGGAATATGTAGAACATATTTTTGAACCTTTTACCCAGGGCTATGAAGATGCACGCACCAGTTATAAGGGAACGGGTCTTGGTATGGCCATATGCAAACGTATTATGGACTATATGCAGGGTACAATAGAAGTTAAGACCAATCCGGGCGAAGGCAGTGAATTTACGGTTAAATTTCCGTTGGATATATATGAGGAAGATACCGTAGCTGATGAGAATGCAGAAAACGGTAATTTTGCAGGATATAAGATCCTCATTGTGGATGATAATAATATGAATCGTGAGATAACACAGTTTATGGTTGAGGAACTTGGTGCCAAAGCGGTAACCACATGTGACGGAAAGGAAGCGCTTGATACATTCCGAAAGTCAGAAAGAGGTGATTTTGACTGCATAATTATGGACCTCATGATGCCGGTGATGGACGGTTTTGAGGCATCGGAATGTATCCGTAATCTGGACAGGGAAGATGCGCGCACGATACCGATTATTCCACTCTCTGCAAGCTCTTCAGAAGAGGATATGGAGAAGGCGGTTGAATCCGGAATGAATGGTTATCTCGTAAAGCCTGTAAGCATAGATTTGCTGAAACATACTTTACAAAATATGATATAAGTGCTAGTATATCAGCAGTTAAATATCAGCACTGGTAACAGGAACGTATGTTTTCGTAACGTGAAGAAGTGGCAGCGGAGATGTAGGTTCCTTTTGTGTAATAGCTGATATGGGAAAGGAAAGAGATACAATGAATGGCTTGGTTATTATTCTGATCGGTATAGTGGTTCTTGCAGCCGCATATATTTTCTACGGAAGATGGCTTGCGCGCAAATGGGGTATAGATCCTAAGGCAAAGACACCGGCTTATACCAAGGAGGACGGAGTGGATTATGTCCCGTCATCCAAATTTACTGTTTTTTCGCACCAGTTCTCGTCGATAGCGGGAGCAGGACCTGTTACGGGACCGATACTCGCGAGCGTGTTTGGCTGGGTTCCGGTGCTTCTCTGGCTGTTAGTCGGAGGTATTTTCTTCGGAGCGGTACAGGATTTCGGTTCGCTCTATGCTTCCGTCAAGAACGAAGGCAAATCAATAGGAATGATTGTTGAGAAATACATAGGCAAGATAGGCCGGAAACTTTTTATGATTTTCTGCTGGCTGTTCACACTTCTTGTTATAGCGGCATTTACCGATATGGTTGCCGGAACTTTTAATGCAAAAGGCCTCGGCGACGGCGTTGCCGACGAACAGTTATTTGCCAATGCATCAGCGGGCTCAATATCAATGATGTTTATCGGAGTTGCGATTATCCTCGGTGTTATAATTAAATTTACCGGAGACAAGTTAAAAGAATGGATGAAAGCGATAATTGCAGTCGCACTTCTTATAGGTATGTTTGCGCTTGGCATGAATCTGCCGATATATGCGACAAAACAGACATGGGTATTTATCGTAATGGCATATCTTTTCTTTGCATCAATATTGCCTATGTGGCTGATGATGCAGCCAAGGGATTATCTGACTACTTTCATGCTGCTCGGCATGATAGGCGGCGCGGTAATCGGTGTGTTAGCGGCTCATCCGTCAATGAATCTTAATGCGTTTAACGGTTTTAAGGTTAATGATTCATATCTGTTCCCGACACTGTTTGTAACCATAGCGTGCGGTGCCGTTTCGGGCTTCCACAGCCTTGTGTCATCAGGAACATCTTCAAAGACCGTAAGCAACGAGAAGGATATGCCGTTTATCGGCTTCGGTGCGATGCTTTTTGAGTCATTGCTCGGTATCGTGGCACTTGTTGTTGTAGGTTCGGTTGCCGTAAACGGCACGAAGCCTGACGGAACACCTTTTGCGATTTTCTCATCGGGTGTTGCCGGATTCCTTGAGAAGCTCGGCGTAAGCAATACTATCGCCACTGTATTCATGACGATGTGTGTATCGGCACTTGCCCTTACATCACTTGATTCCGTGGCGCGAATCGGAAGAATGTCATTTCAGGAGATTTTTGCCGGAGATTCAAAGAATCCTCTGGTCAAAGTCCTTACGAATAAATATTTTGCAACTGTAATCACCCTCGTAATAGGTTATCTGCTTGCAATGGGCGGATACAGCAAGGTCTGGCCGTTATTCGGTTCGGCTAACCAGCTCCTCGCGGCGCTTGTACTTATAACACTTTCCGTATTCCTTAAGACGACCGGCAGAACAGGATGGACACTCTACGTTCCGATGTTTGCGATGCTCGCCGTAACATTTACGGCACTTGTCCAGAAAACAATCGCACTCGTTCGGGCAATTGCGGCGCACAACGCGACATTCCTTTCGGAAGGTCTCCAGCTGATCATTGCGGCACTGCTTATGGTACTCGGAATATGCGTGGCAGTCGGATGCCTTAGAAAACTGTTTACCGCTAAGAAGCAGGAAGCATAAATTTATATCTGCGATTTATATGGCACAGTCAGTGATTGATAAATTCATTGACTGTGCTTTTTTTAGTTTGCGCGCCATGGGCGCGCTCTAACGGGTGTAAGTCCCGAACACGCC
>ERZ1026997.649-NODE-649-length-12609-cov-4.919070_pt1 | contig 12609 bp, 10 predicted proteins | sample MGYA00519289_ERZ1026997 | MGnify/ENA primary metagenome ERZ1026997 (study PRJEB26926, sample SAMN06164455) | human gut metagenome | biome: ENVO:00009003; feature: ENVO:2100002; material: ENVO:00002003 | host: Homo sapiens | place: USA | collected 2012 ... | reverse complement strand
ACGAGATGTCTTAGGGTCTCGTGGGCTCGGAGATGTGTATAAGAGACAGAGCTTCTGGAGGACGGCATGAGCCTGCCAGACTTCTACGACGAGCTGCTCATCCGAACCGGGTATGTGGATATGCTGGAAAGCAAGGACACCGAGGAAAACAAGACCCGGCTGGAAAACGTGCGAGAACTAAAATCCAGCATCAATTCCTATGTGGAGAATGCGGAAACGCCCACTCTGGCGGGATTTCTGGAAGAAATCGCCCTGTATACCGATCTGGAGCAGTACAACGAAAACGACGACGCCGTGGTGATGATGACCATGCACTCGGCCAAGGGACTGGAGTTCCCCCATGTGTTCCTCGTTGGCTTTGAGGACGGGCTGTTCCCCGGAATGCGCGCCATCGGCGACGCGGAGGAAATGGAGGAGGAGCGGCGGCTTTGCTACGTGGCCATCACAAGAGCCAAGCAGAGCCTGACCATCACCCACGCCCGCCAGCGTATGATCTATGGCCGCACGTCATCGGCACTGCCCTCCCGGTTCCTTCGGGAAATCCCGGAGGAGTGCATCGTGAAGAAGGGCGGCTACCATCGGGTTTCGACCAGCGAGCACAGCGGTTATTCGGCCTATGGTTCCCATACTTCTCAGTCCAGAAAGCCCAGAAGCAGCATTCTTTCCGCCGCCCCGGCCGCTCCCGCGCCCTGTCTGGAGCTGAATCAGGGAGACATGGTCATGCACGCGGCCTTTGGCCGGGGACTGGTGCTGTCCGTGCGGAAAATGGGCGGCGACGCGCTGCTGGAGATCGCCTTCGACGACATCGGCACAAAGAAGCTCATGGCAAAAACGGCCTCGGCGCACATGAAAAAGCTGTAAGGAAGTTCTGATTAAATCGGCAAGAACTGTGAGCGAGAGATTTTTCGTCCAATCGAGGCACCGGAAACGGAGAAATACTGTGTGTATTTCCCGTTTCCGATGCCGAAGAGTGGGAGAAAAAGATCCGCTCACAGTTGCAGACGATTTATTCAGAGTTTCCGTAATGCTTTTCGTTTTCCCGCATATCCTCTACAGGAGGGATGGGTATGCGCTGGCGGCTTCGGAGATTTTTTTACACGCTGCTGGTTCTGGCGGTGATCGTTCTGGTGGCGTTTCTGATGCTTCGCAGCCGCTACCGGGAGATCGTCACGGAGCTGGCGGAAACGCAGGTGAAAAACGCCACGTCGGACTTGACCAATGACGCCATTGCCAAGCAGATTGCCAACGGCACCATTCAATACGACCGCATCGTCTATTTTGAAAAGAATCTGGACGGCCGCATCACCGCTCTGAAAACCAACATGAGCGAGATCAACCACCTGAAAACGGATATCCTGAACATTATCAACGACGAAATTTTAGCCCTTGACACCGCGGACATCGGTATACCCCTGGGGAGCCTGTTCCTGCCGGAATTTTTTTCCGGGAAAGGCCCGGCAATCCCGGTACACATCCTGTCCATCCGCAACAGCGACGCCACGTTTGAAAGCAATTTTTCCCAGGCCGGCATCAACCAGACGCTTCACCGGCTGAACATGATCGTCAGCGTGGATGTGTCGGTTCTGGTCATGGGGGAGACGGACAGCTTTACCATCCATTCGGAGGTCGTGGTGGCGGAGACGGTGATCATCGGCGACGTGCCCAGCACTTATTTACAGACCGGAGGATACTATGGATTCCAAAGAGAGAATTGACCAGCTGACCGATCAGCTGAAGGAAGCGGGCTACCGCTATTACGTTCTGGACGACCCGACCATGGAGGACTACGAATACGACCGGCTTTACCGGGAACTGGAGGAGCTGGAAAACGCCCACCCGGAGCTGGCAAGGGCGGATTCTCCCACGAAACGGGTGGGCGGGGAAGTGTTGAGCCAGTTTGAAAAGGTGTCCCACCCCGTGCCGCTGATGAGCTTACAGGACGTGTTCAGCATGGAAGAGCTGAACGATTTTCTGGAAAAAACCATCGCGGCAGAGGGCAATGCGGAATTTTCCGTAGAACCGAAGATCGACGGTCTTTCCGTGGCGCTGGAATATGTGGACGGGAAATTCGTCCGGGGCGCGACCCGGGGCGACGGTACGGTAGGGGAGGACGTGACGGAAAACCTGAAAACCATCCGCTCCATCCCCATGACCCTGACCGGCGCGCCTGCACGGCTCATCGTCCGGGGCGAGGTTTTCATGCCCAAAAAGAGCTTTGAAAAGCTGAATCAGCGTCAGGAGGAGCTGGGAAAGCCTCTGTTCGCCAATCCCCGGAACGCCGCCGCCGGGTCGCTGCGGCAGCTTGACCCCAAAATTGCGGCGAAGCGGGGGCTGGACATTTATGTTTTCAACGTCCAGCTTGCGGATGGCGTGGAGTTTACCGGACATACCCAGTCTCTGGAATACCTGAAAAACTTGAAATTCAAGGTGATTCCACACAAAAAGCTGTCCAAAGTTTCGAAAATTGATGCAGAAGTGCTGTCCATCAACGAGAACCGGGAAAAGCTGATCTGCGATATCGACGGCGCGGTCATCAAGGTAGACGATCTTTCTCAGCGGGAACGGCTGGGCAATACCGCTAAGTTCCCCAAGTGGGCTGCGGCCTACAAGTATCCCCCGGAGATCAAGCCCACCGTGGTGGAGGACATCGTGGTGCAGGTGGGAAGGACCGGCGTGCTGACCCCCAAGGCGGTGGTGCGGCCTGTCCGTCTGGCGGGCACGACGGTGACGAACGCCACGCTGCACAATCAGGATTTCATCCGGGAACGGGATATCCGCATCGGCGATACCGTCCTCATTCGCAAGGCAGGGGAGATCATCCCGGAAATTCTGGAAGTCGATCTTTCCAAGCGCCCGGAGGGGACGGTGGCCTACCATCTGCCTGACCGCTGCCCGGTCTGCGGCGCACCCGTGGAGCAGGACGAGGACGGTGCGTTCCTGCGCTGCACCGGGGCGGAGTGTCCCGCCCAGCTCAGCCGGAACATTGCCCACTTCGTCAGCCGGGACGCCATGGATATCGACGGCCTTGGCGCGGCCATTGTGGACGCGCTGATCGAAAAGGGGCTGATCAAGTCCCCGGCGGATATTTACTATCTGACCCTTGACGACGTAAAGAGCCTGTGGAAAGCCGGTTCCACGGCGGCGAAAAAGCTGCTTGCCGCCATTGAAGCCAGCAAAGAGCAGGACGTCAGCCGCCTGATCTACGCTTTGGGCATCCGTCAGGTGGGCGCGAAAACCGGCAAGGTGCTTGCTTCTGCCTTTAGAAATCTGGACGGCCTGATGGCCGCGTCGGTGGAGGAGCTGACGGAGGTTCCCGACGTGGGCGCTGTCACCGCCGAGAATATCTATCAGTGGTTCCGGCAGGAGCAGTCCGCGCATATGGTAGAGCGTCTGCGGCAGGCAGGAGTCAATTTTGAAAGCAAACGGGTGATAACCGACGCCCGTTTCGCCGGGAAAACCTTCGTGCTTACCGGTGCGCTGAGCAAATTCACCCGGGAAGAAGCCACGGAGAAAATTGAGCTGCTGGGCGGCAAGGCATCCGGCTCCGTGTCGAAAAAGACCAGCTTTGTGGTTGTGGGCGAAAACGCCGGTTCCAAGGAGCGCAAGGCAAGAGAGCTGGGAATTCCAATCCTCACAGAAGACGAATTCCTGGAAATGATGCAATAAACAGAAACGCTGCAAAGGATTTTTCCCTTGCAGCGTTTTCATATGTAGATATTGGGGGGCAATCATGCGTAGGTCTTGATGATCCCCAGCGCGATCTCCCGTCTGGTCGTGCAGCGATCCATGGCCTGCTTTTCGATGTGGCGGTGGGCTTCGGCCTCGGTCATTTTCAGCTGCTCGATGAGCAGCCACTTTGCCCGGTTCACCAGACGGATTTCTTCCATTTTTTCTTCCACGGAGGTGGCCTTTTCCTCCATGCGCCGTAACCGTTCCCGGGCGGAAACGAGCCATTTCAGGCTTTGGTTCAGCAGCAGAGCGGACGTGGGCTTTGCCAGCGTGAACACGCCCTGACAGGTGAGTTTGGCTTCCATCTCATCGTAAACATCCGACTTTGCCAGCAGCAGCGCCACGGTGCCGGACTGGTTGCAGGCGTCGATGGCGAAGCGGGTGCCGAAGTCGTCGGGCAGGGGGGCGTTGATGATGACAAGATCATAGGTCTTGTTCACCATCTCCCGCCGCGCCGCCGCAATGTTGCCCACGAAGCGAACCGGATAATACTCCGAACCAGGGAGCATCGCGGCGAAGGCTTCGTTGAATTTCTGCGCGGCGGACACCACCAGAACGCTGTACGTCTGGTCGCTGAAAACCATGGTAATGCTCCCTCCTTTCAGAGTTTTGCGGAGTTTATCACTTGGTAAAGAACTCAATCAGGGACTGGGGAAGGTGCTGGGCAATGAAATTGCTGTCGGCGGCGCACTTTTCCGCGTCGGACAGCGACCTGGGAAGGGTTGCAAGGGTCACATTTCGGGAATCCGCCGTGTGGAGATTGACGTTGCAGGCTTCCGGGAGAGCAATGTCGTTCTCGATTCCGGAAAGTCCCGCCCAGATGAGCAGCGCAAAGGCAAGATATGGGTTGGCGGTGCAGTCGGGGCTGCGCAGCTCGAAGCGCCGGTACTCGCCGGAGGCGGCAGGAACGCGAATGAGCTGGGAGCGGTTGTTGCTCGACCACGAAATGTACTTCGGTGCTTTGTGTGCGCCCAAGCGGCTGTAGGACTGCTCGGTGGGGTTGAGGAATAGGGTCATGTCCGTGATCTTGTCCAGAATCCCGCCCATCGCCCGGTGCATGAGCGCTTCCGCACCGCCCTGAACGGACATATTGATGTGAAATCCGCTGCCGGGGCGTCCCTCCAGAGGTCTGGGGGAAAAGTCCGCGTACAGCCCGTTCCGGGCGGCGATGGTTTTGACGACGGTGAGGAAGGTAACGGCATTGTCCGCGGCGGACAGGGGATCGGAATAGCGGAAATCCACCTCGTTCTGGCCGGGGCCTTCCTCGTGGTGGGAGGATTCCGGCTGAATGCCCATCCGCTCCAGCGTCAGGCAGATTTCCCGGCGGACATTTTCACATCTGTCCTCCGGCGCGACATCCATATAGGTGGCCTGATCGTAAGGAACGTCCGTGACCTCGCCGTTTTCGTCCAGCCGGAACAGGTAGAATTCCAGCTCGGAGCCGAAGGAGAAGGCGTAGCCCGCCTTCGCGGCGTCGGCAACGGCCTGCTTGAGAATGCCCCGGGTATCGTGGGCAAAGGGCGTGCCGTCCGGATGGGTGATGGAGCAGAACATCCGCACCACGCTCCCGTGCTCCGGCCGCCATGGCAGCAGGGCAATGGTGGAAGCGTCGGGATGGAGAAACAGGTCGGAATTCACCTCGTCGCCGAAGCCCGCGATGGCGGAAGCGTCGATGGCAATGCCGTACTTGAAGGCGCGTTCCAGCTCGTGGGGCATGATGGAGATATTCTTGGGTCTGCCGAAGCAGTCGCAGAACGCAAGGCGGATGAACTTCACGTCCTCCTCCTGAATGAATTGTATGACCTCCTGAGGCGTATATTTCATACAGCAACCAACCTTCCTGCCCGATACGCAGTAAAATTCAAACAAATGAAGTCAGATTAAAAGGAAAAGCAACGGGATTCTCCCGGAAAAGCCAAAACTTCCCGGAAAGCCTATGCTTCCGAAATTATTATATTCAATTTATCGGGCCTTGTCAATCTGTCCAAAGACAAAAAACTTTTTTTGTGCAGGGTGTTGACAAATGGGGAAAGATGGTGTAGAATGCCCACTGTGAAGGCAAGGACGTCTCCGAGTGTATGCTCAGCGCGTCCTTGCCGTCTTTTTTTATTTTCGGCGGTTCGGGCGGGGCATTCCCGGAACCCAAATTTCAAAAAGGAGCGTTTGTTATGAGTACTGTTTCTGACTATTTCGGCTGTCTGGTATTTGATGACCGGGTGATGAAGGCCAATCTTTCCGCCGACGTGTATGCGTCGCTGCGCAGAACCATCGACGAGGGTGCGAAGCTGGACGCTTCCGTCGCCAACGCGGTGGCCGCTGCCATGAAGGACTGGGCTGTCGCCCATGGCGCGACCCACTATACCCACTGGTTCCAGCCGCTGACCGGCATCACCGCCGAAAAGCACGACAGCTTCATTTCTCCCGCTCCCGACGGCGGCGTGATTATGGATTTCTCCGGCAAGGAGCTGATCAAGGGCGAGCCTGACGCCAGCTCTTTCCCCTCCGGCGGCCTGCGCGCCACCTTTGAGGCCCGTGGCTACACCGCCTGGGACCCCACCTCCTACGCATTCATCAAGGGCAAGACCCTTTGCATCCCCACGGCGTTCTGCTCCTACGGCGGCGAAGCGCTGGATAAGAAGACCCCGTTGCTTCGCTCCATGGAAGCCCTGAACCGTCAGGCCATGCGTATCCTGAAGCTCTTCGGCAACACCGATGTCAAGTGTGTCCGCACCAACGTCGGCCCCGAGCAGGAATATTTCCTTGTGGATAAGGAAATGTACGAGCAGCGCAAAGACCTGATCTTCACCGGCAGAACCCTGTTCGGTGCCAAATCCCCCAAGGGGCAGGAGATGGATGACCATTACTTCGGCGTCATCAAGCCCCGCGTTGCTGCTTACATGGAAGACCTGAACGAGGAACTGTGGAAGCTGGGTATCCTTGCCAAGACCGAACATAACGAGGTCGCCCCCGCTCAGCACGAGCTGGCGCCCATTTACACCACCACCAACATCGCCACCGACCACAACCAGCTGACCATGGAGATCATGCAGAAGGTCGCGGCAAAGCACGGTCTGGTGTGCCTGCTGCATGAGAAGCCCTTTGCCGGCGTCAATGGCTCCGGCAAGCACAACAACTGGTCCATGGCCACCGATACCGGCGTGAACCTGCTGTCCCCTGGCGAAACCCCCTATGAAAACGCCCAGTTCCTTCTGTTCCTGTGTGCGGTCATCAAGGCCGTGGACGACTATCAGGATCTGCTCCGCCTGAGCGTAGCTACCGCCGGTAACGACCACCGTCTGGGCGCCAACGAAGCGCCTCCCGCCGTGGTCTCCATCTTCCTTGGCGACGAGCTGATGGGCATTCTGGACGCCATCGAGAACGACGCCCCTTACAGCGGCACAAAGAAGACCACCATGAAGCTTGGCGTGGACGTTCTGCCCCGCTTCCCCAGAGACACCACCGACCGGAACCGTACTTCGCCCTTCGCCTTTACCGGCAACAAGTTTGAGTTCCGTATGCTGGGTTCCTCCAATTCCATCGCCTGCGCCAACATCATGCTCAACGCCGCCGTGGCCGAGTCCCTGAAAATTTACGCCGACCGTCTGGAAGGCGCGGAGGACTTTGAGACCGCCCTGCATGACATGATCAAGAAGACCATCAAGGATCACAAGCGCATCATCTTCAACGGCAACGGCTACGATGCCACATGGATCAAGGAAGCCACCGAGGTTCGCGGCCTGTGCAACTATCCCACGACCCCCGACTGCATGCCCCATCTGCTGGACAAGAAGAACGTGGATATGCTCACCGCCCACAAGATCTACTCCGTATCCGAGATTCAGGCGCGGTGCGACATCATGCTGGAGAACTACTGCAAGGCCGTCATCATCGAGGCCAACACCATGGTGGACATGGCGAGAAAGCAGATCCTCCCCGCAGTGGAAGGCTATGCCGCCGAGCTGGCCGCTTCCGTGGCTGCGAAGAAAGCCGTCGCGCCCAATCTGGCCTGTGCTTATGAGACCGGCCTTGTCACCAAGCTGTCCGGCCTGACCGACCAGATCGCCGAGAAGACCGACGAGCTGGAATCCGCCGTTCTGGAGCTGAAGAATGCGGAGAGTGTCAAAGAAGAGTCCTTCGCCATCCGGGACACCATTCTCGGCAAGATGGCAGCCCTCCGGGCTGTCGCGGACGAGGCGGAGACCCAGACTTCTTCCGATTACTGGCCGTTCCCCACCTACGGCGAACTGCTGTTTGGCGTGAAGTAAATCTTCTTTTCACGGCTGCCCATGCCGATCACGGCGGCAGAGGAGGGGACTGACCACCCCCTCCGGGCGGGCAGCGGGGAACAGGAGATGAAACGTTAACTGAATAGAGAGAATGAGGAGGTAACCACTATGACACTGAGTTCTGTAAACACCATTTGGGTACTGTTGGGCGCTGCAATGGTCTTCTTCATGCAGGCGGGCTTTTCCCTGTGCGAGGCCGGCTTCACGCGGGCGAAGAACACCGGCAACATCCTGATGAAGAATCTGATGGACTTCTGCATTGGCACGCCATGCTTCTGGCTGTTCGGCTTCGGCATTATGTTCGGCGCGGGAAGCGCGGTCGTGGGCTGGCTGGATCCCGGCATCACCAAGGATTACAGCTTTATTACCCCGGCCGGTGTTCCTCTCTGGGCGTTTGCCATTTTTCAGACCGTATTCTGCGCGACCTCTGCCACCATTGTTTCCGGCTCCATGGCAGAGCGCACCAAATTCAGCGCCTACTGCATTTATTCCGCCTGTATTTCTTTGTTTATCTACCCCATCTCCGGACACTGGATCTGGGGCGGCGGCTGGCTGAGTCAGCTGGGATTCCATGATTTTGCCGGTTCCACGGCAGTACATATGGTCGGCGGCATCTGCGCCTGCATCGGCGCGTCCATGCTCGGCCCCCGTATCGGCAAGTACGACAAGGAAGGCAAGCCGAAAGCCATTCTGGGACATAATATTACGTCGGCCGCGCTGGGCGTGTTCATCCTTTGGTTCTGCTGGTTCGGTTTCAACGGCTGCTCTACCGTGGCCATGGATTCCGACGACGCACTGATCAGCGCCGGTATGATTTTCTTCAATACCAATATGGCAGCTGCGGTTGCCTGCTGCGTGACCCTTGTGTTCACCTGGATTCGCTACGGGAAACCCGACGTGTCCATGACCTATAACGCGGCTCTGGCCGGTCTTGTGGGCATCACTGCCGGATGTGACGCGGTTTCTCCCCTTGGCGCTGCCATCATGGGTGCGGTATTCGGCATCGTTATTGTCCTTTCCGTCGAATTCTTTGATAAGATTGCCAAAATCGACGATCCGGTTGGCGCTGTCTCCGTACACGGTGTATGCGGTGCGCTGGGCACCATCCTTACCGGCCTGTTTGCCACGGGCGTTTCCACGGAGAAGGGACTTTTCTACGGCGGAGGCTTCCATTTTCTGGGGATTCAATGCCTTGGCGTCATCTCCGTAATGGCCTATGTGGCAGTGATAATTACTGTTGTTTTCATGATCATCAAAAAGACCATCGGGCTGCGGGTCAGTGCCGACGAGGAGATCGCCGGTCTGGATGTCTGCGAGCATGGTCTTCCCACCGCTTACGCAGGTTTTGCCACACTGCCTGACACCGCTACGGCGGATGAGGCTCCCGTGGTCGTTTCCGGCGACGTTCCCGCTGCCGAGGCGGTCCCCGTGAAGAAGGTTCCCGACTTCCGGGAGGAGGGCGCGCCCAAGTTTACCAAGGTGGAGATCATCTGCAAGGAATCCCGTCTTGAAAACCTGAAGAACGCCATGATCTCCATTGGCATCACCGGCATGACTGTATCCCATGTTCTGGGCTGCGGCATCCAGAAGGGAAAGCCTGAGTATTACCGCGGCGTGCCGGTAGAGACGAATCTGCTGCCCAAGGTGCAGGTGGAAATTGTGGTCAGCAAGGTGCCTGTCCGCACCGTGATCGAGACCGCCAAGAAGGTGCTGTATACCGGACATATCGGCGACGGCAAGATCTTCGTCTACGATGTTGAAAATGTCGTCAAGGTTCGCACCGGGGAGGAAGGCTACGACGCGCTTCAGGACGTTGAATAAAAAGAGAACCCAAGGGAGAGCCGCAAGGCTCTCCCGCGGGCTATTTGAGGAGGAATTCCTATGTGTTCCATCATTGGGTATTGCGGCAGGCCCGCCGATCTGACCGCGTTTCAGGCAGGCTTCGCCAGAACGGTTTCCCGAGGCCCTGACGATTCCCGCGTCATCGACGTGGGGCAGGGGATACTCGGCTTTCACAGACTGTCCATCATGGGGCTTCACCCGGAAGGAATGCAGCCCTTCGGCCTGAACGGCAGCTGGGTGGTCTGCAACGGCGAGATTTACGGCTTTGAAAAGCTTAAAAAGGAATTGTCCAAGGACTACACCTTTACCAGCGAGTCCGACTGCGAAGTGCTGCTGCCCATGTACGAAAAGTACGGCGTCGGCATGTTTGCCAAGCTGGACGCGGAGTTTGCCTGCATTCTCTATGACGGAAAGCAGAAAAAATTTATCGCCGCCCGCGACCCTATCGGCATTCGCCCGCTGTATTACGGCTACGACGGAAACGGCACGATCCTGTTTGCCAGCGAACCGAAAAATCTGGTGGGGCTGACCGACAAAATCCTGCCGTTTCCTCCGGGACATTATTGCTGCGACGGGAAATTCGTCTGCTACTGCGACATCGCAGCGGTAGACCATGTGCTTCCCGATGACTTGGAAACGGTCTGCGCCAACATCCACGACAAGCTGGTCGCCGGTGTGAAGAAACGTCTGGTGGCCGACGCCAAGGTCGGTTTCCTGCTCAGCGGCGGACTGGATTCTTCTCTGGTGTGCGCCATTGCCGCCCGGGAAAGCGAAAAGCCCATCCGCACCTTTGCCATCGGCATGAGTGAGGACGCCATTGACCTGAAATACGCGAAACAGGTCGCGGATTACATCCACAGCGACCATACCGAGGTCATCATCTCCAAGGAGGACGTTCTCGCCGCGCTGGAACCGGTGGTGGAGCTGCTGGGAACCTTCGACATCACCACCATCCGTGCCAGCATCGGCATGTATCTGGTGTGCAAGGCCATCCATGAGACGACTGACATCCGGGTTCTGCTCACCGGCGAGATCTCCGACGAGCTGTTCGGCTACAAGTACACCGACTTTGCCCCATCCGCCAAGGCGTTTCAGGAGGAAGCCCAGAAGCGCATCCGGGAGCTGCACATGTACGACGTGCTCCGGGCAGACCGGTGCATCAGCGTCAACTCTCTGGAAGCGCGGGTGCCCTTCGGTGATCTGGACTTTGTCAAATACGTCATGGCCATTGACCCGGAGATGAAGCTGAACAAATACGGAAAGGGCAAGTATCTGCTGCGTCACGCCTTTGAAAAGGGCGATTACCTGCCTCACGACATTCTCTGGCGGGAAAAGGCGGCTTTTTCCGACGCTGTGGGTCACTCCATGGTGGACTATCTCAAGGAATATGCCGAAACCGTCTATACGCAGGAAGAATTTGAGGAAAAACGGGCAAAGTATACCCATGCCCAGCCTTTTACCAAAGAGTCCCTGCTTTACCGGGAGATTTTCGAGAAATACTATCCCGGACAGAGCCAGATGATCGTGGACTTCTGGATGCCCAACAAATCCTGGGAGGGCTGCAATGTGAACGACCCCTCCGCCCGCGTCCTTGCCAACTACGGCGACAGCGGGAAATAACCGGGTTTCCGCGGCTGCACGGGCAGACAAAAGTTCCAATTTTCGCCCCGCAAAAGCGGCACATATCGTGGAAATGATGATTGCGTTCCGCCACATATTGTGGTATTCTAAAGAGTGTGAGATGGGGGCCGCAGTGGGCTGCCGCCGTTTCCTGAAACCGACAATGAATACACATATGGAGGTAAACACAAATGGAAAAATTGCAGCAGCTGTATGAGGGCAAGGCCAAAAAGGTTTTCGCCACCGACGATCCCGAACTCCTGATCGTGGATTACAAGGACGACGCCACCGCCTTCAACGGGCTGAAAAAGGGCACCATCGCAGGCAAGGGCGTCATCAACAACCAGATGAGCAACCGCCTGATGGCTTATCTTGAAAAGCAGGGCATTCCCACCCACTTTGTCAAGGAGCTGTCCGAGCGGGAAACGCTGGTAAAGAAGGTCTCCATCGTTCCGCTGGAAGTCATCGTCCGCAACATCGCTGCCGGTTCCTTCTCCAAGCACTACGGCGTGGAGGAAGGCGTTGTGTTCGAGCAGCCCACCATTGAATTCTCCTATAAAAACGACGAGTTGGGCGACCCGCTGCTCAACACCTATCACGCCCTCGCTCTGAAGCTGGCGACCCCCGAAGAGATCAAGACCATTGAAGACTACTCCTTCCGGGTCAACGACGCGCTGAAAGCCTTCTGGCTGACCTGCGGCGTGACTCTGGTGGATTTTAAGCTGGAATTCGGCCGCCTGTCCGACGGCACCATCGTTCTGGCTGACGAGATCAGCCCCGACACCAGCCGTCTGTGGGACAGCAAGACCCACGAGAAGCTGGATAAGGATCGTTTCCGCCGCGACATGGGCGGTGTGGAAGAAGCCTACGCCGAGATCATGAAGCGTCTGGAAGAACATCTGAAATAACCGTATTCTACAGGACGGAGGACCCCCTCCGCCCTGTAAACGTGCTGTCATCGATCCTTACAACTTTAGAATCGGAGGAAATCCAAATGGCTAATACAGTAATCGTCGGCATCAACTGGGGTGACGAGGGCAAGGGACGCATGGTCGATCTGCTGACCGAACACTATGACCTGTCTCTTATACACATCTCCCAGCCCACGAGACCCTAAGACATCTCGTATGCC
>ERZ1026997.646-NODE-646-length-12626-cov-7.618805_pt1 | contig 12626 bp, 8 predicted proteins | sample MGYA00519289_ERZ1026997 | MGnify/ENA primary metagenome ERZ1026997 (study PRJEB26926, sample SAMN06164455) | human gut metagenome | biome: ENVO:00009003; feature: ENVO:2100002; material: ENVO:00002003 | host: Homo sapiens | place: USA | collected 2012 ... | reverse complement strand
ATCTACACGCGTAAGATCGTCGGCAGCGTCAGATGTGTATAAGAGACAGAATGTATAATGGACGAAATCCCATACGAAGGTAAACTGACCATCGGGCACAACGTACAGATTGGTTATTTTGCTCAGAATCAGGCTCAGATGTTGGATGAAAATCTGAGTGTCTTTGATACGATTGATTATGTGGCAAAAGGGGATATTCGTTTGAAGATTCGTGATATTCTGGGAGCATTCATGTTTGGAGGTGAGGCTTCTGATAAAAAAGTAAAGGTACTGTCGGGTGGGGAGCGGAGTCGTCTTGCCATGATAAAACTTTTGTTAGAACCGGTGAATTTCCTTATTTTGGACGAACCTACTAACCATCTGGATATGCGCTCAAAGGATGTATTGAAAGAAGCTATCAAGGAATTTGATGGAACGGTGATTGTTGTTTCTCATGACCGTGAGTTCTTGGATGGACTGGTGACCAAAGTTTATGAATTCGGAGGTGGAGTAGTAAAAGAACACATTGGCGGCATTTATGATTTTTTACAGAAAAAGAAAATAGAGAGTCTGAATGAGTTGCAGCTTTCGGCTTCTCCTACTGTGTCTGCCACTAAAAAGGAAGAACCCGAAACGGTTAGTGAGAACAAATTATCTTATGAGGCGCAAAAGGAATTGAATAAGAAAATTCGCAAATTGGAGAAACGAATTGCGGATTGTGAACAGAAAATAGAAAAGCTGGAAACTGAGATTGGCGAGGTGGAAGCTGATATGGCTACTCCCGAAGGTGCATCGGATATGGCTTTGTATGAAAAGCATCAGAAACTGAAAAAGGACTTGGATCAGACGGTAGAAGAATGGGAGACCGTTTCTATGGAATTAGAAGAGATGCAGGGAAGTTAAAGTATGTATCATATATATAGAACAAATGAAAGCAAAACATTATTTACCAATGGCTGTATTGGCTCTGGCAGTAGCTGCCGGATGCGACAGTAAAAAGGAAGCCGTCATGACTTCGGGTATAGACTTGACAAATTTGGACACTACGGCTGTTCAAGGAGCTGATTTTTATCAGTATGCTTGTGGCGGATGGATGAAGAAACACCCTCTGACCAATGAATATTCCCGTTTTGGCTCATTCGATATGCTTGCTGAAAATAATCGGGAACAACTGAAAGGATTGATTGTGGAAATTGCTGCCGGGCAGAATGCGCAAGGTACAATAGGTCAGAAAATAGGGGATATCTATAATTTGGCTATGGATAGTGTGAAACTGAATGCGGATGGAGTAACTCCTATTCAAGCTGATTTGGAAAAGATTGCTTCAGTGAAGGATAAATCGGAAATAGTTCCTTTGATGGCGGAACTGGCTCATAGCGGTGTATTCCCTTATTTCAGTTTCTATGTGGGTGCCGATATCATGGACAGCAAGAGCAATTTGTTTCAATTGTATCAAGGGGGTATCAGTCTGGGTGAAAAAGAATATTATCTGGACAATGATGATGTGACTGTCAATATCCGTAATAAGTATAAGGAACATATTGTAAAGATGTTCCAATTGGCTGGTTTTGATGAGGCTGCCGCTAAAAAGAAAATGGAGGCTGTAATGGATATCGAAACCCGTATTGCAAAAGCTTCTTTCAGTGCGGTGGAACAGCGTAACCCTGCGGCCAATTATCATAAAATGTCTTTGGATGAATTAAAGAAAGAGATTCCGGGCATTGACTGGGATGCTTTCTTGAATGGTATAGGCGTGAAAGGGGTGACTGAACTGAGTGTTTCTCAAGTGGAGCCGATTAAAGAGGTTGAGAAAATTATCAATAGCTTGCCGGTTGAAAATCAGATTGCTTATATGCAATGGAGTCTGATAGACAGGGCTGCCGGTTACTTGAGTGATGATTTGGTGGCACAAAATTTTGATTTTTATGGAAAAACACTATCCGGCAAACAGGCTAACCAACCTCGTTGGAAGCGTGCTGTAAGTACTGTAAATGGAGTACTGGGTGAAGCGGTAGGTCAGATGTATGTGGAGAAATATTTTCCGGCAGCCGCAAAAGAACGTATGGTGCAGTTGGTAAAGAATCTGCAGACCGCATTGGGAGAACGTATTCGGAATTTGGAATGGATGGGTGACAGCACAAAGATTAAAGCTATTGAGAAGTTGAATTCTTTTTATGTAAAGGTAGGCTATCCTGATAAGTGGAGGGATTATACCGGTTTGAATATTGAAAAAGATTCTTATTGGGCCAATGTGAAGCGTGCTACAGAATTCGAACTGGATTATATGTTATCCAAGGCAGGAAAGCCGGTTGACAGAGATGAATGGGGAATGACTCCGCAGACTGTCAATGCATATTATAATCCGACCACGAATGAGATTTGTTTTCCGGCGGGTATTCTTCAATATCCGTTTTTTGATATGAATGCTGATGATGCATTTAATTATGGAGCTATTGGCGTGGTTATCGGTCATGAAATGACTCATGGATTCGATGATCAGGGACGTCAGTTTGATAAGGATGGTAATTTGAAAGATTGGTGGACAGCCGAAGATGCCAAACGTTTTGAAGAACGTGCTCAGGTAATGGTGAATTTCTTTGATAGCATCCAGGTTTTGCCGGGACTCAATGCCAACGGTTCTTTGACTTTAGGTGAGAATATAGCCGATCATGGTGGTTTGCAGGTTTCTTTCCAGGCGTTCAAGAATGCGACAAAAGATGCTCCCCTACCGGTAAAAGACGGATTTACTCCGGAACAGCGCTTCTTCTTGTCATACGCCGGAGTGTGGGCTGGCAATATCCGCGACGAGCAGATTCGTTTGCAAACCAAGTCTGATCCACATTCATTGGGCAGATGGCGTGTGAACGGAGCACTCCCTCAAATAGGTGCATGGTATGATGCTTTTGGCATTAAAGAGGGGGATCCTATGTATTTGGCTCCTGAAAAACGTGTCTCTATTTGGTAAGCTTTGTATGTAAATTCCAAAAAGAAAGCATGGTAATTGCTGAGAATTCGGCATTTACCATGCTTTCTTTTTGGAATTTACATGATAAACACCTATTTTTGTGCCCGATGAAACGGAGACGATACATAGCATGGGTATTGATGTTGGTCAGCATTATCATGTTGACAGCATCTGTTCTGCCTCATCATCATCACCGGGAAATTCTTTGTTTGCAGCATGATATGACTTTGTGCGGCTGTCAATGTTCCGTGCAGCATCAGCAGCATAATAATAGTTCTGATGAGAATCATACATGTAATGCCGGATGTGTGACCAAGTTTAAAAGTGTAACTCCGGATCGGGCCCAAGACAGTGTTTCTCCTGATTATTCGTTTTGTTTGCTGTTATATACGGTGACGGATGTATTGGCGCTTTCATTGCGGTTGACAGAACACAACACATTACCTTATAATTACTATTTAGAAAAACTGCATTCTACGTGTCTTCCCCACGTAAAGGGGTTGCGTGCTCCTCCTTGCGATGTTCTTGCTTAACAGATAGAAAGTTTATCTTTTTATCCGCAACTTTGTTGCATTTTCTTTACACTAATTTTGCATTTAATAAAAAGTAAGAACAAATAATATCATCATGAAGAAACTTATCTTTATGGGAGTCTTAGGCTTGTTCCTCTTAGGCTCTTGCAACAGTAAATCGGGTCATGATCACGAAGGACACGATCATGGAACGGAGGAAGCACATAATCACGACCACGAAGGGCATGACCATGATCACGAAGGGCATGACCATGAAAAAGAAAACCACGACCATGAGAATGAAGGTCACGAAGGGCATAATCATGAAGCGGAAGCTTCTGCAGCCGGACATTCCGATGAGATAATTCTGGCTCCAGAAAAAGCAAAAGCAGCCGGGGTAGAATCGGAAATAATCCGGCCTGAATCATTCCGTCAGGTGATAACGACCAGCGGTCAGGTGCAGGCAGCACAAGGCGATGAAAGCGTAGTAGTCGCCAATGTAGCCGGTGTGGTTTCTTTCCGCCATCCGGTAACGGACGGTATGAGTGTGAGCAAGGGGGCTCCCATTCTGAATATCTCTGCTGAGAATATGCCGGACGGAGACCCTGTAAAACGTACCCGTATCGCATATGAAACCGCCAAAAAAGAATATGAACGTGCCGCCAAGTTGGTAAAAAGTCAGATAATATCGCAGAAAGATTTCAATGCCATTAAGGAGAGTTATGAAAATGCATTATTGGCATACGAGGCTATTTCAAAGAACCAGACCAAAACAGGTGTGTCCGTTACAGCTCCTTTAGGTGGCTATATCAAGAATTGTCTGGTGCAGGAAGGTGACTATGTGTCGGTAGGCCAGCCTTTGGTGAGTATCACTCAGAACCGTCGTCTGTTCCTTCGTGCAGATGTTTCCGAGAAATATTATGGTTATCTGCATAGCATCCAGTCGGCAAACTTCAAGACTCCATACGATAATAAGGTATATGAGCTGGGTGAGTTGAAAGGGCGTCTGCTTTCTTATGGTAAAGCATCCGGTGGTACTTCTTTTTATGTGCCTGTAACTTTCGAATTTGATAATCGGGGAGATGTGATTCCCGGTTCGTATGTGGAGGTGTATCTGCTCTCGTCGGAAATGCCCGATGTGCTGGCCTTGCCTGTTACGGCACTGACCGAAGAACAAGGTTTGTACTTTGTTTATCTGCAACTGGATGAGGAAGGATATAAGAAACAGGAGGTAACTTTGGGAGCGAGCAACGGAAAGAAAGTGCAGATTCTGACCGGTTTGAAAGCCGGTGACCGTGTGGTAACAAAGGGAGCTTATCAGGTGAAATTAGCGTCGGCCAGCAATGCGATTCCGGCTCATAGTCATGAACATTAATCAGCCGTCCTATGCTAAATAAGATTATACATTTTTCCCTTCAGAACCGTATATTGGTTCTGGTGGCGTCGGTTTTGCTGCTTATCGGCGGTACTTACACGGCTTTTCATACGGAAGTCGATGTGTTCCCCGATTTGAATGCGCCGACTGTAGTGATTATGACCGAAGCGAATGGTATGGCCGCCGAAGAGGTGGAACAATTGGTAACCTTTCCTGTAGAAACTGCCGTGAACGGTGCGACCCATGTGCGCCGGGTGCGTTCATCTTCCACCAATGGCTTTTCCGTTGTGTGGGTGGAATTTGAATGGGATACCGATATCTATCTGGCCCGTCAGATTGTCAGTGAGAAATTGTCCTTGGTCAGCGAGGAGCTGCCCGAGAATGTAGGTAAACCTACCATGGGACCTCAGTCTTCTACTTTAGGTGAGTTGCTGATTATCGGTCTGACTTCGGATACTACTTCCATGCTCGATCTCCGTACACTGGCAGACTGGACTATCCGTCCGCGCCTGCTCTCTACGGGAGGTGTGGCACAGGTTGCCGTGCTGGGAGGTGATATCAAGGAATATCAGGTGTTGCTTGACCCTGCCCGCATGAAACATTACAATGTTACGTTGGCAGAGGTGATGAACGTTACCCGTAACATGAATCAGAATGCCAATGGCGGAGTGATTTATGAATATGGAAACGAATATATTGTTCGCGGGGTGCTTTCCAGTCATGATGTGGCTCAGTTGTCACGTTCCGTCATCAAGACGGTGGAAGGGGTGCCCGTTACATTGGAGGATATTGCCGATGTGAAGATTGGTTCGCAGGAACCCAAACTGGGTACTGCTTCGGAAAGAGGAAAACCTGCCGTACTGCTGACCGTTACCAAACAACCCAAGACCGGGACTATTGAACTGACAGAGCAGTTGGAAGCTGCATTGAAGGATTTGCAGAAGAATCTTCCGGCTGATGTACACGTTTCTACAGATATTTTCCGTCAGAGCCGTTTTATTGAAAGCTCTATCGGTAATGTGAAGGATTCGTTGTATGAAGGTGCTGTTTTTGTGGTGATTGTTCTCTTCCTGTTCCTTGCCAATGTACGTACCACGGTTATTTCATTGGTAACCCTTCCGTTGTCATTGATTGTTTCTATATTGACTCTTCACTATATGGGACTCACCATCAATACCATGAGTTTGGGTGGTATGGCCATTGCCATTGGTTCGTTGGTGGATGATGCCATTGTGGATGTGGAAAATGTATGGAAGCACTTGCGTGAGAATCGCTTGTTGCCCGAAGGGGAACGTAAGAGCGTGATTGAAGTCGTGTTCAATGCTTCGAAGGAAGTGCGTATGCCTATCTTGAACTCTACCTTGATTATTGTAGTCAGCTTTGTTCCTTTGTTTTTCCTGACAGGAATGGAAGGGCGTATGCTGGTTCCGTTGGGCATTGCCTTTATTGTGGCGTTGTTTGCTTCTACGGTAGTGGCTTTGACACTGACTCCGGTATTGTGCAGCTATCTGTTAGGTAATAATAAAAGCAAAGGATTGCCCAAAGAGGCATTTGTGGCCGTATGGATGAAAAAGCATTACCGCAATGCCTTGTTATGGTCCTTGAATCATAAATCCGCAGTATTGGGTTTTACGGGTGGACTGTTTGCGGTGGCATTGGTTATGTTTTTTACATTAGGACGCAGTTTCCTGCCATCTTTCAATGAAGGTTCGTTCACCATTAATATCAGTTCATTGCCGGGAATTTCTTTGGCAGAATCGGATAAAATGGGACACCGTGCAGAAGAGTTGCTGATGTCTATTCCCGAAATACAGACTGTAGCCCGTAAAACGGGACGTGCCGAACTGGATGAGCATGCATTAGGGGTTAACGTGAGTGAAATTGAGGCCCCGTTTGAATTGAAAGACCGTTCCCGCCAGGAACTGGTAGCCGATGTGCGTGCCAAGTTATCTACCATTACCGGTGCGAATATCGAAATAGGCCAACCTATCAGCCACCGTATCGATGCCATGCTTTCGGGTACCAAGGCCAACATTGCCATCAAACTGTTTGGTAATGATTTGAACAAGATGTTTGCCATCGGTAATCAGATAAAGGATGCCATCAGCAGTGTGGAGGGTATTGCCGACTTGAATGTGGAACAACAAATCGAACGTCCGCAGCTCAAGATTGTTCCCAAACGCGAGATGCTTGCCAAATTCGGTATTTCTTTACCGGAGTTTGCCGAGTTTGTATCAGTGAACATGGCGGGTGAAGTCGTTTCACAGGTATATGAAGAAGGCAAAGCGTTTAATCTTATTGTCCGTACCAAGGATGAGGTGCGTGATGAGATGGAGAAGGTGCGCAACCTGATGATTGATACCGGTGACGGTCAGAAAATCCCTGTCAACTATGTAGCCGATGTGGTTTCTGCCATGGGACCGAATACCATCAGCCGTGAGAACGTGAAGCGTAAGATTGTGATTTCGGCCAATACCAGCGGTCGTGATTTGCGCAGCGTGGTGAATGATATACAGGAACGGATTGATGCGCAAATCAAGCTTCCCGAAGGATATCATGTGGAATATGGCGGTCAGTTTGAAAGCGAGCAGGCGGCCAGCCGTACGCTGATGCTCACTTCGTTTATGAGTATCGTGGTTATCTTCCTGTTGCTTTATACCCAGTTTAAGAATGCAGCCCAAAGTGGAGTCATTTTGTTGAATTTGCCTTTGGCGTTGATTGGTGGGGTATTTGCATTGATGATAACAACGGGTGAGATAAGCATTCCGGCTATTATCGGCTTTATCTCGTTGTTTGGCATTGCTACCCGTAATGGTATGTTGTTGATAAGTCATTACAATATGTTGCGCGAAGAAGGTATGGATTTGAAAGAAAGCATTCTTCACGGTTCGTTAGACCGTTTGAACCCTATCCTGATGACTGCGTTGTCTTCCGCGTTGGCTTTGATACCTTTGGCATTCCGTGGCGATTTGCCGGGTAATGAAATACAAAGCCCGATGGCGAAAGTTATTCTTGGAGGTCTTTTGACATCGACTTTCCTGAACGCTTTCATTATTCCGATTGTTTATGAACTGATGAACCGAAAGAAGAAATAATAGAAATAATATGAAACGAATCTTAGTTATAATAGCCCTCTGCTCTCCCTTGCTGATGCAGGCCCAGAGTATTGAGCACATTTTGAAAAGCATCGAGCAGAACAATAAAGAGCTCAAGGCACAGAAACATGCCGCCGATGCGACCAAGATGGAAAACCGGACAAACAACAACTTGCCTGATCCTACGGTGAGCTACAGCTCTTTTTACAGTAATGGTGCCGAAGGTGGTCACGGTACGGAATTCGTTGCTTCGCAAGGTTTTGATTTTCCTACTCAGTATATTGCCCGCAACCGGCAGGCTACTTTGCAGAACGAAGCGGTGGACAAGCAACAACAGGCTGCCCGCCGGGATATTCTGCTGAATGCGAAGAATCTCTGTCTGGACCTTATTCTGTTGAATCAGGAAAAGACATTGATGGATATCCGTATGAAAAATGCAGATGAATTACAGGCACTTTATGAAAAACGTCTGACTACCGGTGATGCGAATATACTGGAAGTCAACAAAATCAAGATGGAGCGTATGAACGTGCAGACGGAAGTTGCCCAAAACAGCGCAGCTCACCGCACTGCCTTGCAGTCTCTGCTTGCCATGAACGGTAACATGCCTTTGGAGTTTGCTGAAACCACGTATCCTGCCATACAGGAAATCAATGATTACAATGTTATGAGGGATGAAGTGATGGCGTCAGACCTTGACTTGCAGGCCGCCGCCGCCACTGCCCGTGCCGCCGAGAAGCAGGTTTCGGTAGACCGCCAAGGATGGTTGCCGAAGCTGGAAGCCGGCTTTCGCCGTAACACGGATGATGCGGTTTCGATGAATGGTTTTGTGGTAGGGGGCTCCTTGCCTTTGTTTCAGAATCGTAAAAAGGTAAAGATAGCCAAGGCACAGGCTATCAGCGCTCAGCTTATGCAAGAAAGTGCTAAAGACCGGGTCGAGGCTTCCCTGATGTCTCTTTTCAATGAGATGCAGCAGTTGAAGGATGCCATGAATGCGTATGATGTCCCTTTGATGTACCGTTCGCTGGATTTATTGAAGCAGGCATTGACCGAAGGACAAATTTCATTGATTGAATATTTTGTGGAAACGGAAAGTATTTATAAGAATCTTCAGGCGTATATGCAGATTGAGAACCAATACCAGAAGGTGATGGCGAATATTTACAAGAATAACCTATAAAATGTTAGGACTCGGTAAAATCTGTCATTTGATTATTATAAGGATGAAGAAATAATCCAAATAATATTAATGATTTGTCTGTTTGGAATACAATAGGATAGGGGTTATGTTATATAGGCATGACCCCTAAAACTATAAATATGGATAACTTGAAATTACTGGCAATAGTAACCGGAGAAGGCGAATTTGTGAATAAGAATTTAAGAACCGGATTATGGCTGAGCGAACTCACCCATATTTATCACGGCGCCAAAAAGCAAGGAATAGAAATTACCGTTGCCAGTCCCAAAGGAGGCGATACTCCTATCGATCCGGAGAGTTTGAATCCCTTACTCATGGATGAGATAACTAAAACCTGTTGGGAAGATTCCATATTTAAGAATGTATTGCAGCATACTAAAAGTTTGGATGAAGTCTCCGAATTTCAGTTTGATTGCGTTTATTTGGCGGGAGGACATGGTTCCATGTATGATTTTCCGGATAATATTGTCTTGCAAGCCATCTTAAAAAAGCAATATGAAAATGAAAAGAAGGTGGCAGCCATTTGTCACGGTGTTTGTGGATTGTTGAATGTGACGTTGGCTTCCGGCGAATATCTGGTTAAAGATAAGAAGCTTACAGGATTCAGCCGGGCTGAAGAAATTCTGGCAAGAAAGGAAAGGGTCGTGCCTTTCGATTTGGAAACCGAACTGAAAGACAGAGGTGCCCGCTACGAGAAAGCATTGATTCCGATGACTTCAAAAGTCGTTATTGACGGTAATCTGTTCACCGGAGAGAATCCGTTCAGTTCCAAGAAAATGGCAGAAGTCATCCTGCAATGTTTCAGTAAGAAATAAAGTTATTAATTTGAATAGGAAATGAATTTAGAAGAGGTATTGAACTTCCGCCGGTCTGTGCGGAGGTATGATAAAAATAAACCGATAGACCCGGAAAAGGTGAAACATTGTCTTGAACTGGCTACGCTGGCTCCCAATAGTTCCAATATGCAATTGTGGGAATTTTATCAAATAACGAATCCCGGACTGATGGCGAAAGTTTCAGAAGCTTGTTTAGGGCAGTCGGCTGCTTCTACGGCTTCGGAAATTGTTGTTTTTGTTACTCGTCAGGATTTGTATAAAAAGCGTGCTAAATTTGTGCTTGACTTTGAAGAAGGAAATATCAGGCGTAATAGTCCGAAAGAGCGTCAGGAAAAACGTATTAGGGACAGGAAGCTGTATTATGGTAAACTGATGCCTTTCATTTATGCAAGGTTCTTCGGGCTTCTAGGGTTTTTCAGGGTGATATTGGCGAGAACCATCAGCCTGTTCCGCCCTATGATGCTGGAAGTTTCGGAATGCGATATGCGTGTGACGGTAAATAAATCCTGTGCCCTTGCTGCCCAAACCTTTATGATTGCCATGGCAAACGAAGGCTATGACACTTGTCCGCTGGAAGGTTTTGACAGCAGGCGGATGAAGAAACTATTGAAGCTGCCCCATGGGGCAGGCATCAATATGGTTATACCTTGCGGCATACGGGATGGGAACAAAGGCATTTGGGGAGAACGGGGCAGGGTTCCTTTCGATGAAATCTATCATAGGATATAAGAGAACAGGGTATTCCTGGCGGGTGATGAAGGTGTATTCCCTTAGATATTCCATCAGCATGCCGAATCGCTCTTCCTGAGTGTGCTTGGAAGAAGACGTCTTGAAACCGTATGTGGGGTCTGCGTGTTCCAGTTCCTTTTCACCCTTTCTGTATACTTCTTTGACAAAATGGCGTGTCGGATTGAATTTGACACTGTCGAAGTGCTTTGGCCGGAAATTATAAGAATGCCGGTTACATCCTTTTTTTGATTCTCGATAAAATCCGGAAGCGGTTGTTGTTCGGACGGCATAAAAAAATGTGCCTGAAGAATTGGGCTGCCTTTTATGACAGAGTGACTTCCGGCACATTTTTTCTTGTTTATTCCTGTTTATTTCTTTTTCTTCTTAGCTTCTTTCGCCCATTCTTTAGCTCCCTGCTCTTTCAGTTTCGCGGTGAAAGCCTTTGCTTTTTCCATGCTTGCGTTTTCGTCTTCGGGTGAAGCGTATGCATGCTTGTAACCTTTGGTCACGTTCCATTCACCTCGTGTGAAGTCCGGGAAGGCTACTGCCGCACAGCCGTTATCCATAGAGATAGCTCCCAGTTCGGCCAAACAGCACCATTCGGCCAGGTCATATACATCCATGTCCAAAGGCAGTCCGTTTTGCAGGCAATATACCAGACGGCTGTCCATGATGAAGTCCATACCGCCATGGCCGCCGACTTCTTTTGCCATTTCACCATATTTCTTTAAAATAGGATGCTGGTATTTCTCAACAAGTGCTTCCATTTCTGCCTGGGGTAAGAATCCGTGAGAGTTCAAATCGTCTACTTTGGGTTGCACACCCGATGCGGTCAGTTGTGCTGCATCCAAAGCATATCCTTCAACGGGATATTTATTGGCAAACCCTTTGCTTCCTGTCAGTTGGTACAGGCGGTTGTAAGGTTGGGGAGTCATTACATTATGTTGGATTTCAATAACTTTTCCATTTGCTGTGCGAAGCAGGGTGGTGGTATGGTCTCCGTTACGGAATTCTTTACATTCTTCGCCGGTTCTCTTCTCCACTAAATCTTTACCAACAACAGATTTGGTGTCCATAGCTACTAAAGTGGTTATACGGTCACCACGATGGATATCCAATGCTTGTGCTACAGGACCCAGGCCGTGAGTGGCATATACATCACCCCGGTGTTTCATGTTATAATCCAAACGCCATCCCAGTTTGTCTTCTTTGCCGTTTTTCCAATAATGATCCCAAAACGGGCTTAAATTGTGAATGTAGGCTCCTTGGGCACGGATTACTTCGCCAAATACACCTTGTTGTGCCATATTCAGTGTATTCATTTCAAACCAGTCATAGCAACAGTTCTCAAGAATCATGCAATGCTTGCGGGTTTTTTCACTCAGGTTGATTAAGTCCCAGCATTCTTGCAGGTTCATGGCCGAGGGAACTTCAATAGCTACATTTTTACCGTTTTCCAATGCGCATTTTGCTACCGGGAAATGATGCAACCAGTCTGCGGCGATATAAACTAAATCTATGTCTGTACGTTTACATAATTCTTCATATCCCTTTTCTCCGGAATAAATGGCAGCTTTCGGCATAGATGCTTTCTTTAGGATATCCTGACATTTTTCTGCACGGGATGCTTCATAATCACAAAGGGCCACAATTTGTGTACCGGGAATATAAGTGAAGCGCTCTACGGCTCCGGGGCCTCGCATTCCCAATCCGACAAATCCTACGCGGACTACCTCCATTTTAGGGGTGGTTAAGCCTAATACGCTTTTCTGGCCGGCCGGACGTTCAGGAGTATCAATCACAATGGTTCCTTTGTCCCATGTCCAGGAATCTCCTGAACTTACGGTTTGTGCTGTCGTGGTTTGTGGTAAGCACATGCATAGGGTTGTACCCATACATAAGCTTATCACTGTCTCTTATACACATCTCCGAGC
>ERZ1026997.610-NODE-610-length-13060-cov-7.503268_pt1 | contig 13060 bp, 9 predicted proteins | sample MGYA00519289_ERZ1026997 | MGnify/ENA primary metagenome ERZ1026997 (study PRJEB26926, sample SAMN06164455) | human gut metagenome | biome: ENVO:00009003; feature: ENVO:2100002; material: ENVO:00002003 | host: Homo sapiens | place: USA | collected 2012 ... | reverse complement strand
GAATAGTGTGGTATGATAATCAGCGTTAGCACTCAGGACTATTGAGTGCTAACGCTGAACTCGTTTATTATGTAAAGATATAAGGAGGAACCAACCATGAAACTGACACCGCTTGCTGATCGCGTTGTTCTGAAGATGACGGAGGCGGAGGAGACCACCAAGGGCGGCATCATCCTCACCGGCTCCGCTAAGGAGAAGCCCTCTGTGGCAGAGGTGATTTCCGTGGGCCCCGGCGGCACCGTGGACGGCAAGACCGTTACCATGACCGTGAAGCCCGGCGACAAGGTCATTACCGACAAGTATGCCGGCACCAAGGTCACCCTGGAGGACGTGGAGTATATCATCGTCAAGCAGGCCGACATTCTGGCCATCGTCGAGTAACGCTCCCATCCCTGTCATTTCCAAAATCAATCTTTCTGCTTTTAATTAGGAGGCAATATTATGGCTAAGATCATTAAGCGCGGGGAAGAAGCCCGCAAGGCTCTGGAGTCCGGCGTCAATCAGCTGGCCGATACCGTCAAGATCACCCTGGGCCCCAAGGGCCGCAACGTGGTGCTGGATAAGAAGTTCGGTACTCCGCTGATCACCAACGACGGCGTATCCATCGCCAAGGAGATCGAGCTGGAGGATCCGTTTGAGAACATGGGCGCGCAGCTGGTGCGCGAGGTGTCCACCAAGACCAACGACGTGGCCGGCGACGGCACCACCACCGCCACCCTGCTGGCCCAGGCCATGATCCGCGAGGGTCTGAAGAACCTGGCCGCCGGCGCCAATCCCATCGTTATGAAGAAGGGCATGGCCAAGGCCGTGGACGCTGCTGTGGCCGCCATTCATGAGCAGAGCCAGAAGGTCAACGGCACCGACGACATCGCCCGCGTGGGCACCGTCTCCTCCGGCGACGCCTTCATCGGCAAGCTCATCGCCGAGGCTATGGAGAAGGTCTCCGCCGACGGCGTCATCACCATCGAGGAGTCCAAGACTGCCGAGACCTACTCCGAGGTGGTGGAGGGCATGATGTTCGACCGGGGCTATATCACCCCCTACATGGTCACCGACACCGACAAGATGGAGGCCCTCATCGATGACGCGTATATCCTCATCACCGACAAGAAGATTTCCGTGATCTCCGACATTCTGCCTCTGCTGGAGCAGCTGGTCCAGGCCGGCAAGAAGCTGTTCATCATCGCCGAGGACGTGGAGGGCGAGGCTCTGAGCACCCTGATCGTCAACCGTCTGCGGGGCACCCTGAATGTGGTGTGCGTCAAGGCTCCCGGCTTTGGCGACCGCCGCAAGGAGATGCTCCAGGATATTGCCATCCTCACCGGCGGCCAGGTCATCAGCGAGGAGCTGGGTCTGACCCTGAAGGATGCCACCGTGGATATGCTGGGCCGTGCCCGCCAGGTGAAGGTCACCAAGGAGAACACCATCATCGTGGACGGCATGGGCGACAAGCAGGCCATTGCCGACCGCGTGGCCCAGATCCGCGCCCAGATCAACAACACCACCAGCGAGTATGACCGCGAGAAGCTGCAGGAGCGTCTGGCCAAGATGGCCGGCGGCGTGGCCGTCATCAAGGTGGGTGCTGCCACCGAGACCGAGATGAAGGAGAAGAAGCTCCGTATCGAGGACGCCCTGAACGCCACCAAGGCTGCCGTGGAGGAAGGTATTGTGGCCGGCGGCGGCACCATCTTTGTCAACGTGATCCCCGCTGTCACCGCCCTGCTGGCCGACGCCGAGGGCGACGAGAAGACCGGCGTGCAGATCGTGGCCAAGGCTCTGGAGGAGCCCATCCGCCAGATTGCCGCCAACGCCGGCCTGGACGGCTCCGTGATCCTGGAGAAGGTCCGCACCTCCGGCAAGAACGGCTTCGGCTTCGACGCCTACAAGGAGGAGTACTGCGACATGATCGCCAGCGGTATCGTGGATCCCGCCAAGGTGACCCGCTCCGCCTTGGAGAACGCCGCCAGCGTGTCCGGCATGGTGCTGACCACCGAGTCCCTGGTGGCCGACAAGCCCCAGCCCGCGGCTCCCGCAGCCCCCGCTCCCGATATGGGCGGCATGGGCGGCATGTATTAAGAGACGCCGCAAACCGTTGAAATTGCTTGATTTTTTGGATGCGCAAAAGCGGATTTACGCCAAACTTATGCCACTTACGCCAAAAATCCAAGCGCATGATCCGGTAACAGAAATCGGCACCTGCCTTAAAAGCAGGTGCCGATTTTTATGATTTGCCCTTGCCGGTGCAGGAGGCGGGGATCATGGCTTGACTTGCTCCGCAGCTTAATACGTCGGGTCCTTCAGCTCCCGGCGGATCTGCGGGAAGGCCGCATCCTCGCCCTGCTTCTTCAGCAGCAGCAGCCACCGGTCCAGCAGGTCGCTGGTCTCCTGGTTGATGAGAATGTGCCCCTTGGAGCCCTGGTAATAGTCATAGGGCGATGCATCGGTATATTTTTCCCCTTGGTACACCCGGCAGGCAGCGATGCGGTCGCAGAACATCTCCGCCACATAGCGCTTGGGCATTTTACACCCGCCCATGTATACGCTGCCGTCCGGCCGCAGGCAGTAGTCGATCCAGTACTCAAAGTGATGGCGGTTGCGGCCCTTATGATGCAGCCACGACAGGCTTACGCCGTTTTCCAGGCGCTCCTGGTCGTTGGGGCTGCGGTATCCCTGGTAATATTTGGCGCTGCGCCAGAACTCCGTGGGGCTGTATTTGCTCAGATCGTGGGTCAGTCCCTGCCACACCAGCCCCAGCCGCAGGCAGTAATGCCGCACCAGCCGCCGGTGGCGGCCCACCGTGCGCAGATGCTCACGAATATGCATGCGCCGTCCCCCCTTTTTTTTCGCTTTTCCTATGATACCACAAAAGGGCTCCCGGCGCAAACGGCAGACTTTGGCGAAATGACGAAAAATGACGGGATTTTTCTACGGCAGATTTTGCTTTTTATTCACACTCCTGTCATAGGTCTATGTTATAATCATAACAAAGGATCAAACGAGAACAAGGAGGCGCATCTTTTTCATGATGATCGAGAAGAGCGGCACCATCCGGCTGAAGGATATCCACATTCCCCAGGGGGGCACGCCGGAGCAGCAGGAGCTGGCCCAGGGCATGGTACGGGTGAATCACCTGTATCGCAGCGCTCTGAAGGTCGCCGTCACCCAGCTGGAGATCCTGGACGAGGAATTTGCCAGCCTGTACGACCACTCTCCCATCCACCATATCGAGTACCGCATCAAAACCGTGGACAGCATCGTGGAAAAGCTGAAGCGCCGGGGGTTTGAGGTCACCATCGACAATATCTATGCCCACATCCAGGACGTAGCCGGCGTCCGGGTTATCTGCAACTATCTGGACGATATCTACTATCTCCGCAGTCTGCTGGCCCGCAATGAGAATTTCAAGATCATCCGGGAGGTGGACTACATCCAGCAGCCCAAGGAGTCCGGCTACCGGAGCCTGCACCTGATCTGCGATGTGCCCATCGTGATCTCTGAGGGAATGCTGCACCTGCCGGTGGAGATCCAACTGCGTACCATTGCCATGGACATGTGGGCCAGCCTGGAGCATGAGCTGCGCTATAAGTCGCAGCGGGACTTTTCCCCTGACGACGCGGCGCGCCTGCGCCTGTGCTCCGATGCCATCAGCGAGATCGACCGGGAAATGCAGGATATCTACCAGGGCAGAGGCCCGGAATACCACGCATAGAACCCCGCTGCAAAAAGAAATGTACTCCCCCATGCAGGACGCTGCCGTCCGCATGGGGGAGCAAGTTTATGCCGCCTGGGCGGCGTTACGCCTTGGGCTGCTGCTGGGTGATGCAGTGGATGTTGCCGCCGCCGAAGGCGATCTCCCGGGTCTGGACCCCCACGATCTGGCGGTCCGGGAACATCTGCTGCAGCTGCTGGATGGCCAGCCGGTCGTTTTCGTCACCGTACTGGGGGGCGATAACGGCCCCGTTGACGATGAGAAAGTTCATATACGAGGCGATGCTGACCTCGCCGTTTTCCCGGGGGGCGGTGCCCTCCACGGCGTCGATGGTCTCCGCCCCCTCCAGATAGCAGGGCTTTTTCGTCAGGCACAGCTTGTGCACCGTCAGGCGGCGGCCCTTGGCGTCGGTGGCCTGGCTCAGGGTGCGGAAGGCGTCCTGGGCCGCCTGATAGAAGGGATTCTCCGGGTCCTCGGTCCAGATGCACGCCACCTCTCCCGGGGCCACGAAGCAGGCCACGTCGTCAATATGGCCGTTGGTCTCATCGGGGTCGATACCGTCCCGCAGCCAGATGACCTTCTCGCACCCCAGATAGCCGCAGAGCTTTTCTTCGATATCCCGGCGGCTCAGCTCCGGGTTCCGTCCCGGGGACAGCAGGCACATCTCCGTGGTCAGCACAGTGCCCTGACCGTCCACATGGATGGACCCGCCCTCCAGCACAAAATCGTCGGTGCGGTAGCTGTCCACCCCCTCCAGCTCGCAGATTTTCCGGGCCACCAGGTCGTCCTGGTCCCAGGGGAAGTACAGCCCGTCATGCAGGCCGCCCCAGGCGTTGAAGGTCCAGTCCACTGCCCGCAGACCGCCCTGGTCGTTTTTCACAAAGGTAGGGCCGCAGTCCCGGACCCAGGCATCGTTGCTGGTCATTTCCACCACCCGGATGTCCTCCGGCAGCCGGGCCCGGGCGTTCTGGAACTGGTCGGGATTCACGCACACCGTCACCGGCTCGAACCGGGCGATGGCCCGGGCTACGTCAATGAATGCCTGCTGGGCGGGCTTGGCTCCGCCGCGCCAGTTATCGGGCCGCTGGGGCCACAGCATCCATACGCCGCTCTGCTCCTCAAATTCCCCGGGCATGCGATACCCGTCCTGCCGGGGCGTGGTTCCTGTGATTCGTTTTGCCATAGCTGTTATCCTCCTGATATGGGGTGATGCCGCCGCCGAACGGCGATGAGCAGCTCGCCCAGCAGCACACTGATGATGGAGCCCACGGTAATGGGCAGAATGGTGGCCAGCGTCTCCCGGTCCGTGGACAGGGGGACGGCGGTGAATACGATGGACAGGGCGATGAGCGCCATGGGGACGTAGGCCAGGCATTTGAGAAAGCCGCCGCCTCCCGGTACCCGGAAGGGCCGCTCCGCATCCGGGAACCTTTGCCGCAGGGCCAGAAACGCCGGAAACACCGGCAGATAGCTCAGCAGCAGCATCACCAGGTTCAGGGCGAAGAAGCTCCAGAACAGGGAGGAATCCGGGCTCACCGCCTGGATGGCAGCTCCCAGCAGACACACCGCCGAGGCTACGATCCCGCTGACCAGCGCCGAGCCCACGGGCATCTGGTTGTCCTTCCGCCGCCGGGCGAACACGGCGGGCATATCTCCCCGCTCCGCGGCATAGGCGGCGGTGGAATTGACGCCCATGGACCAGGAGATCATGTTGCCGAACAGCGTTACCAGAAACAGCAGGGCCACAATGCCCACCAGCACGCCGCCGGTGGCGCCGGTCATCAGGGATACGGCATCGATGAGGCCGGAGTCCACACTGATGTCCCGGGTAGGCACGGCGGCCCCGATGCCGAAGGCCGAAAACAGGTAAATGGCCGCAATGACGATGCCGCCGGCAACGATGGCCTGGGGGATCTGCCGCCGGGGGTCCGCCATGCTGCCGGCATAGGTGCATACCACCTCAAAGCCCAGAAAGTTGAAGATGATGACGGAGATATACGACAGACTGTCCAGGTCGAAGGACGGCAGGAAGGTCCGGGCCGTCATGTCGTTGACAAAGCCATTTTTCGCCACATACACGATGCCCAGCACCCCCACCGTCACCGCCAGCAGAATCTTGATGGCGGCGCTGAGGTTCAGGATGATGATGCTGTCGCACACCGGATAAAAGGCCACCACGGTGACGATCCAGATAAACGCCAGCTGGATCAGCAGGGACCACACCGGCCCCGGCTGCCAGCCGAACACATACCCCAGCAGCTCCGGACACATGACCGCCAGGGATGCCATCCACAGAGGGAAGTTGATCCAGTAGTACCACGAGGACCGGGCGCCCCAGCGGGAGTCGGGCCACGCCGTGTGGATCCAGTCGTACAGGCCGCCGTCCCCGGGAAAGGCGGTGCCCAGCTCCGAGGAGATGAGCCCATAGGGCAGCAGAAACGCCGCGATCATGAACAGCCACCAGAAATACTGGCTGTTGCCGATGGAGGCCACCGGGGCGGCGGCCTCCGCCACAAACACCACGCAGATGACGGACAGCACCACGTCCGCCAGCCGAAATTTGCGTTTTTCCATGTCAGCTCAGGCCCCGGTCCGCCATAAAGCGCTCCAGCTGCTCCCGGGCGGCAGCCATCTCCAGCTCCGTGTGCCTCTGGCGGCACCGGGTGAAGTATACCAGCAGGCCCCGCATGGCCGTCAGCCGGTTTCCGGCCTGCTCCCAGCACAGGGAGGCGGCGGAGTCCGCCACCTCGTCGGTGACGTCCTCGCCCCGGGTGGCGGGCAGGCAGTGCAGGAACTTGCAGCCGATGGCCCCCAGGCTCATCAGCTCCCGGTTCACCTGATAGTCGTGGAACACCTCCACCCGCTGCTCCTTGGGCATCTCGTTTTCATACAGGCCGTACCACACGTCGGTATAGATGAAGTCCGCGTCCCGGACGGCGCTGCGGTCGTCGGTGACCAGGAAGCTGCCGCCGCTTTCCCGGCAATTGCGCTCCATGATGGCCTGGTGGCCGTCGGTCAGCTGATGGCCCTTGGGGCCGTAGTGGACGAATTTCATGCCCAGATGGGTGGTGATGAAGCCCAGGGACGCGCACACCTGGGTGCCGTCGCCCACGAACACCACCTTGCAGTCCGACAGCTTCTTGCCCCGGGGCAGGTTCTCCGCCATGGTGCACAGGTCGCCGATCTCCTGGGTGGGGTGGTTATAGTCGGACATGCCGTTGAGCACCGGAATGGAGCACGCCTCCGCCAGGTCCACGATGGTGCGGTGCTCAATGACCCGGGCCATGACCACGTCCACCAGATAGCTCAGCACCCGTCCGGTGTCGCCGATGGTCTCGTGTCCGCCCAGCTGGATCATGCCGGGGCCCAGATACTGGGCGTGGCCCCCCAGCTGGCTCATGGCCGTCTCAAAGGACACCCGGGTCCGGGTGGAGGACTGCTGAAAGATCATGCCCAGGTTCCTGTTTTTCATCAGCGGCGGGTAATAGCCGCCCCGGATGGCGTCCTTGATGGACAGGCTCAGCTGGATCATGTCCAGCAGCTCCTTCGCCGAAAAGTCGTTGGTGTCGATAAAATCCTTGACCATATGGTTTCCTCCTGCAAGAAATAGTTGGAAAATTTCCGCGTTCGGCCTTATTATGCGCCCGACGGCGCGTCTCTATGCAAAAAAGCTGCCTCTCGCTCCGCCGCCGTGAAAATGACGCAGGGAGGATTATATTTTCTTGCGGAATCAGCAAATTTGCTGTTGCAAAAGTGCGAAGAAAGGCTTAAAAAAGATTCTGAATCAGAGCGCCTGAAAACGTGCGGGGGAGGTCTCCGCAGCCCCTCGTACAGGGCAATGGAAAATCACATACAAAGGAAAGGAATGAACAAAATGAACCAAACGCAAACACGATCTCCGCGGAAGAGATTGCTGTCGCTGATTCTGGCGGTGATTCTGATGATCGGGCTGCTGCCCATCTCCGCATTCGCCACCTCGGCCAGCGCCCAGGCGGGCGACGCGGAAGACACCGGCTACAAGTACAACATCATGTTCTTGGACTGCGGCCGCAAGTATTTCAGCGTCAACAGCATCAAGCAGATCATCGACAATGCGTCGGCGGCTGGATTTAACTATATCCAGTTGGCCGTGGGCAACGATGGCCTGCGCTTCCTGCTGGACGACATGTCCCTGACGGTCAACGGGACGACGTACAGCAGCGAGCGGGTGTCTGCCGCCATCCACGCCGGCAATGAGGCGTATTACAACTTCGATGTGGATGAGCTGACCCAGTCCGAGATGGACGAAATCATCGCCTACGCCGCCTCCAAGGGCATGGGCGTGATTCCATGTGTCAATACCCCGGGCCACATGGACGCCATCCTGTCCGCTGCCACGGATCTGACGGGAAAGACCTGCTCCTATAGAGGCTCCGCCCGTACCATCGACGTGACCAACACCACCGCTGTGGCCTTTACCCAGGCCCTGCTGCAAAAGTACATCAGCTACTTCGCGGGCAAGGGCTGCAAGCTCTTCAACATGGGTGCGGACGAGTACGCCAATGACAAATATACGGATGGTTCCATGGGCTTTGGAAATCTCCAGTCCACCGGCAAGTACAGCTACTATGTGACCTATGTCAACGCTGTTGCCAAGATGGTCAAGGATGCCAAAATGACCCCCATGGCCTTCAACGACGGCATCTACTTCAATAGCAACACCTCCAGCGGTACGTTCGACACCGACATCCTCATCTGCTACTGGTCCAATGGCTGGAGCAGCTATACCCCCATGCCTGCGGCTAATCTCGCCGCCAAGGGTTTCAAGCTGATCAACACCCACGGCGACTATTACTGGGTCCTGGGTAAGAGTGACTGGCAGTGCAGCCCCGAGAAAGCCAAAGGTTTTAACTATAAAACCTTCCAGGGCGGCACCATCAATGATCCTGCCGGTTCTATGTTCTGCATTTGGTGCGACTATCCCGGCGCGGGGGCAGAAGCCACTGTCATCAGCAAGACGGCGGCCACTATCGCTGCCTTTGGCAAAGCGCTGCCGAAGGTTAAGCCGGTGGAGGATGTCAAGAACGTCACCAAGACGGATGACACCACCGGCGTGTCCGTGACGGCACCCGGCCTGACGGGGCTGACCGTAAAGGAAGCTGCGGCTCCCAGCATTGACACGGCGGCCGAGGGCAAGGTCCTGGCTTATGATGTCACCCCCACCACGGAAAGCGGCAATTATGCAGAAGCTGCTTCCGTGAGCTTCAAGACTCCCAGTGGCTGGGACACCTCCCGTGTTCGCGGCTTTGTGGTGAATACGGACGGCACAGTTACCGATGGACTCACCGGTGTGGTGGAAAACGGCAGCTTCACCTTTACTGTCCCCCATTTCTCCGTTATGGGCATCTATCAGCTTTCTGCCGACGCGCCTACGGACATCAACGTAGCAGTCGGCGGCACTGCGACAGTCACCGTGAAGGGTGTGAACCTCGCCGGCACCTACCATACCGCGGACGAGTCCATCGCCACCGTTACCGTCACCGGTCAGAATGAAACCACAAAGCCGCATTATACCGAGGCAACCGTGAGCTACAGTAAGCTTGCTGGCAGCAACACCAAATGGACAAAGACGGACTATTTCTACGAGGTTGACGGTAACTACCATCCGGTATATGCATATTACAGCAACTACCGCTACTACTACTACGGCTATTCTACTACCAACAGTAACAACAATGTCACACAAGTCGGTTATAGTTGGTATGGGCATACATCGGTTACGGGTATTTATGAGCAAACTGGCACGGAGACCGTTCCCGCCTCCAGCACCATCACCTTCACTGGTAAATCTGCCGGCGACACCTCCGTCACTATCGACGGCGTGAAGTATAATATCCATGTCACGGAAAAAGCCCCCGATAATGCCCTGACAGGTACCTCCATCAACCTGGAATACTGGATTACCAACAACAAGGTCTACGATGGAAGCCAGACAGCCGCCAATCAATACCAGAAGATTACCACCTCCACAAATGGGGTAACCACCGCTGAGGGCGTTGCCCTTGCCGACCTTGCCCCCAATCCGGCCTACTCCTTCTTTGACGGCACTGTAACGGTCTATTACTGGCAGGCTATGCGGCTGGATGCAAGTAATCAGCAGACCGATGAAGCCGGTGATGACGAGACAGCAGACGGTACCACCCTGACCCACATCCGCTATCGCGGCGGCGCTTGGCAGTACAAGACCGCAGACGGTGTGTGGCACTACTTTGAAAAGGGCGACCAGCTGGTGGCATATTACCTGCAAAAGACGGAGGTCACCAAGGAGATCGACACCTATGTCAAGGACTGGGGCTATAGCACGACGGGCGACAAGACACCCAACACATCCAGCGGTAAAGGCCAGGTTGCTTTGACGATCGCTGTGGTCTATCCCGACGGTACAGTTTCCCCTACAGAGGGCGAAATGTACAGCAAGTCTACTACCATTTTCAATTATTGGGGTGGTCGTGACATCGGTATCGTGGCTCCTGTGAACAACAGCAACTATAATATCTCCAAGATCACGGTGACGGACGGTACGCGCACAGACAACACCTCCGATATTGTGTGGTATAACAGCGATACTATCAAGTGGAACAAGACGCTCAACGCTGCCGGCAAGGAATGGTATGACGAGACCGAGGTCTGGAACAAGTCCTCCGGCACCACGCCCATGGTCAACGGCAAGAACAGCAACATCACCTGGTCTGCCAAGAATACCGCCAAGCTGGTGCTGATTTATCTGGAGCCTATCGAGAAGGAAACCAACCTGAACGTGCAGTATATTGACCTCAACGCCAACAACAACGTGTTCCATAGCTATCAGATTGTGATGACGTACAATCAAGGTGACCCAGAGCCTACGTTCACCGGCAAGCTGATGCTGGGTAATACAGTAATCGGCGACAAAGGTCCGTGGAATGGCAGCAAAGAGAGCGATGGGAATTACCTGTCAGATGATGCGTATGTTGTCAATGCCGCTGGCACGGAACAGAAGTTCAAGAAGGACATTACCACAATTCCTGGAATCAACGGCATTTATGCAAGTGGCCTGTATCAGTATGCGCGGGCGGACATTTCCAAGGATGGCAAAACCTTGCGCCTGTACTACAACCTGAATCAGGCTGAGGGTAAGACCTTTGTCGTAGACTTTGGCCTGCCGGTTCAAATCCCGTTTAGTGATTTTGGAATTACAAACGTTTTTGGGTTCACAGTGTCTTTCGATGAAAAGGACCCGAATGTGACGAAACGTCAGGGCAACTACGGCAATGGCGAGATCGATATGGTCAATCGGATTGTGACCTATACGCTGACCAAGACGCTGGATGCCAAAGTAGCTGTTCCTATCTATGTGACGGACGCTGTGACGGACGCGCAAGGCAAGAAGTTAGTGCAGAATGTCTACATCATCCCCGCCAGCAATGTGTACTACGAGGACAGCCTGGCCGCCTTTACGAACGGCACGGGCGCGGCTTCGGGCGCGGATTGGAGCATCGTGGATAACGACGGCAATGCAGCCACCGAAAAGACCGGCGTCTACCAGGCTCTGGAAGAGCTTGGCAAGGGAGATCGCACTCCTTACGGCAACGATGGTGCCTACGACAATTCCTCCATGCTCTCCATGGGCACCGCCCACAAGGTCACCGTGACCGCAGCCATGGCCGCAAAATGGAGCAAGGATGACACCGCCTCCGCTTGGCCCACCGCCCAGTTCACCTTCAAGGGCACCGGCTTCGACATCATCTCCCTGACCAATAACAAGTCTGGCGCAATTTTCGTCGATGTCTATAAGGCCGGTGAGGAGAAGCCTACTTACAGCTATATTGTTGACAACTACTACGGCTATAACTATAACAAGGATACTGGCAAGTGGGAGGTTGTCAATAGCGGCACAGAAAACGCTCTGTACCAGATTCCCGTCATGAAAGTCACCGGTCTTGACTATGGTGAATACAATGCCGTCGTTACCGTGTTCTATGATGGACTGTTTAACCATACTGGAGATACCCAGTACAGCTTCTGGCTGGATGCCATCCGCATCTATGACCCCATGGGTGTAGACCGGACTGAATATAAGGATGACCATGAGGGCTATCCCCAGTACATCAAGCTCCGTGACACTCTGGTGGATGGAACAGCCAAGCCTGACGGAACCGACAAGACAGTATTTATTGACGGCGGTTCCACAGCTGATATTATGACGACCTACGCCAACTATGGCCCCAACAACGAAGTCTACCTGATGAAGGGCCAGGCCATTACCTTCAAGATTCCCCAGAATGCCAATGTTGACAGCATCCAGATCGGCGCCAAGGCCCCTGATGGCAAGTCCGCACAGATGGTGGTGAATACGGACAATCCGGTAGAGATTTCCACTGCCACGGAGATGTACTATCAGATTGCCAATGCCGGCGGGCAGTTCACCATCACCAACACCGGCGATGGCATCCTGTCCCTGACCAACCTGAAGATCACCTATTCTGCAAAGGATTCTGTGAGCCTCGGCGCCCTGGATACCCAGGAGCAGGAGAACGCCGTCAGCCTGGTGCGGGCTCTGTTCACCGCACCGGCGGCCACCTTCAGCCCGGAGACCTTTGAGGCCGACTGGGGCCGTGCGGTCCGCGCCGGTAAGCGGGCTACCCTGACGGTAAAGACCTCCGCGGACGTGGAAAGCATCACGGTGGACGGTCAATCTATCACCAGTTACACTACCCGCACCCAGCGCACCGGCTGGGGCTGGTGGTCTCCCAAGGTCACCTATCACGTGTTCACCTACACCATCACCGCTCCCGCCCAGACCACGGACTACGCAGTCTGCGCAGTGAATGCGGAAGGTACTGCCAGCGAAGCGGTCACCGCCACCCTGACGGTGAAGCCCACCACCTGGTGGAACTGGTGGTTCTGAGAAAGGAGCAATCGAAACCATGAAATCCTATGTATCACCCATCGTCAGCTTCGAGAGTTTCGAGTTGAGTTCCACCTATGCGTCGGGGTGTGAGTATAAAACAGGCCATAATATCAATGTGTGCGTGTATGACTTGGTCGGTGGCCGCAACGTCTTTGTCGATTTAACGACGAATTGTCGGGACATTACCGCGCCCGGCGGGGAATATGGTGCAGTTTGCTATCAGGTTCCCAGTGACCAAAACAACCTCTTTACATCCTGACCCAACTGAACACCCTGAAAGAGCCCTGCCCCCATGGGGCGGGGCTCTTTGCAAAGGAGCAATGTATGAAACGAACCATCAAGTGCGCCGCCCTGCTGCTGGCCCTGGTGCTGCTGCTGTCTCTTATACACATCTCCGAGCCCACGAGACCCTAAGACATCTC
>ERZ1026997.608-NODE-608-length-13082-cov-5.057266_pt1 | contig 13082 bp, 10 predicted proteins | sample MGYA00519289_ERZ1026997 | MGnify/ENA primary metagenome ERZ1026997 (study PRJEB26926, sample SAMN06164455) | human gut metagenome | biome: ENVO:00009003; feature: ENVO:2100002; material: ENVO:00002003 | host: Homo sapiens | place: USA | collected 2012 ... | reverse complement strand
CGAGATGTCTTAGGGTCTCGTGGGCTCGGAGATGTGTATAAGAGACAGGTTCACGTCCCGCATGGCGTAGGGGATGGAACCGATGTGGTCTTCGTGGCCGTGGGTGATGAACATGCCCCGCAGTTTTTTCTGGTTGGCCACAAGATAGGTAAAATCGGGGATGACCAGATCGACGCCGTACATGTCTTCCTCCGGGAAGCCCACGCCGCAGTCGATCACGATCATATCTTTTCCGTACTCCAGGACGGTACAGTTCTTGCCGATCTCGTCAAGGCCGCCCAGAGGGATAATTTTCAGTTTTTCTGCCAAATGAATCAATAACTCCTTTCAAAATGTACATGAAAATGCCTTTAAGGCACAACAAGCAGGCAGCCGCTTCCCTCAGAATCCGGCCCCGAATCGCCTTCTCCCAAGAAAACGCCTGCAATGTTTTTCCTCTTGTCTTTGTGGGATACGCGTCCGCGTCTCCCAAATGCCCGGGTAAAGCCCGTCCCCGGCGCTGGCACATATAGTATAACACAATTCCGGGAAAAAGTATACAATTTTTTTGCGGTCTTTTTTACGGATTTGACGGAAAAAGAGTTGCACCTTTTGGCTGGATTTGCTATAATATCGGGTATAGTATGGATATCTGTGGCTGGTCGCAGCCGGAAGGAGGACGTTTGGCAGTGAATCGAAAGCTGGGAAGACTGCTCAGACCCGGGATGGGTGCATACTTTTTCGTGATGGCCGCTTTCTGCGCCGCGGCGCTGCTGGTGGGGCATTACTGGCTGGCTGCCGGAGAAATGACGGTGACGGTGGTCACGTTCCTATTGTACGTTCTGGACAGGACACGCCGGGAGCGGAAAATTCAGCAGTATATCCAGTCCGCTTCCAATACCCTGGAGGCATCCAGCGGCGGGGAAGCGCCCCTGCCTGCGGTGATGGTTCGTCTGGGGGACGGGGACATCGTCTGGGGCAACCATCGTTTCAGCGAGCTGACGGGGTACGCCGACACCATGACCCAGCTGCGGCTGGAAGAGGTGCTGCCGGACTTCACGCTGGACTGGCTCACCGCCGGAAAAACGGAAAGCCCCCATGACGCGGTTCTGGGCAACCGCCGCTACCGGGTATACGGCACCACCATCCGGGCGGAGGACAACCGGGGCACCATGCTGGGCGTGCTGTACTTTTCCGACCTGACGGAGCTGTATCAGGTGCGGGACGAGTATATCCGCTCCCGGCCTGTGGTTGCCATCATCCTTATTGATAATTACGAGGAACTGACCAAAAACCTGACGGAAAGCGCTATTTCCACCATGAACGCCAAGCTCAACGAGACCATCACCCGGTGGACGGAAGGCTACAGCGGATTGCTTCGCCGGTTGGAGCGCAACCGCTTCCTGTTCATTTTCGAGAAGCGGGACTTAGAACGGGCGAAGGAAAATAAGTTCTCCCTGCTGGAAGACATTCACGAGATTGTCAATTCCTCCGGCCTGCCCGCCTCCATTTCCATCGGTCTGGGCGTGGACGGCGAGAGCTTCGAGGAAAGCTACGATTTTGCCGCGCTGGGCATCGAGATGGCACTGAGCCGCGGCGGCGATCAGGCGGTCATCAAAGACCGGGTCAACTTCAATTTCTACGGCGGGCGGAACCGGGAAGCGGATTACCGCAGCAAGGTACGTTCCCGTGTGACGGCCAATTCCCTGATGGAGCTGATCGGCCAGAGCGGACGGGTGTTCATCATGGGACACAAGAACGCCGACTTGGACGCCGTGGGCGCGGCCATGGGCATCAGCTGCCTGTGCCGTAAGCGGGGGAAGAAGGCCAATATTGTCATTGACTTGGAAAACAATGCCGCCGGAAAGCTGATCGAGGAAATTCAGGCGGTTCCCGAATACCGGGATGTGTTCGTGTCCGGGCAGGATGCCCTGCTGATGGCGGACAACCGGAGCATTCTTGTGGTGGTGGACACCAACCGGCCGGATCAGGTGGAGTGCAGACCGCTGCTTGAAGCCATCTCCAAGGTCTGTGTGGTAGACCATCACCGCCGGGCGGCGGATTATATCAACCCCGTGGTGGTCAACCTTCACGAGCCTTACGCCTCCTCGGCGGCGGAGCTGGTGACGGAGGTGCTCATGTACGCCGTGGAGAAGAAGGACGTGCTGCCCATCGAAGCGGAGAGCCTGATGGCGGGCATCTGTCTGGACACCAAGTTCTTCAACGTCCGTACCGGCGAGCGTACCTTTGAGGCTGCGGCCGTTCTGCGCCGTCTGGGCGCGGACACAACGGAGGTCAAGAAGCTGATGCAGAACGACTTCCAGGACACCATGGCGAAGTACCAGATCATCAAATCCTCCCGCCTGTACCGGCAGGAGATCGCCATTGCGGCGCTGAACACCCCCACGACCCGGGTGCTGGCGGCGCAGGCGGCGGACGAGCTATTAAATATTTCCGGCATTACCGCGTCCTTCGTTCTCTATCCGGACGGGGAGCAGGTCATCATTTCCGCCCGAAGCATTGGCAGCGCCAACGTCCAGATGATTCTGGAGCCGCTGGGCGGCGGCGGCAACACCGCTACAGCCGGCGCGCAGATGAAGGACACCACCGTCAAGGAAGCGCTGGACGAGCTGGTGGCGTCCATTGATAAGTTCTACGAAGAATAAACCAGGCCAAACGCCGTTTTAACGGCTGTTTGGCGTACATATCATACCGATTAAGGAGACTGTTACAATGAAAGTAATTCTGCTGCAAGATGTAAAAGGAAAGGGCAAAAAGGGACAGATGATCGAGGTTTCCGACGGCTACGCCCGGAACTATATGCTGCCCCGGAAGCTGGCGACCGAGGCGACCCCTGATGCCGTGAACACCATGCGCATGAACGACAAGGCCAATCAGGAGCGTATTGCCCGGGAAAAGGCCGAGGCCATGGAGACCGCCGGAAAACTGCGGGAGATGACTGTCACCGTGGCTGCCAAGGGCGGCGGCGCGGGACGTCTGTTCGGCTCCGTGACCAACCAGGAAATCGCCGACGCACTGGCGAAGACCGGTATCAAGCTGGACAAGCGGAAGATCACCATTGCGGAACCCATCAAGAACGTGGGTACGTACACCGTCACCTGCAAGCTGGGCTATGAGATTTCCGCGCCGCTGACGGTGAAGATCGTCGAAGCATAAGATTTTACAGCACTATATTCTATAGAGAAAGGAGAACTTGCCATGGATGAAGAACTTCTGTCCCGGCAGCAGCCCCAGTCGCTGGAGGCGGAGCAGGCGGTTCTGGGCTCCATTCTCATCGACAGCCGGTGCATTACGGATGTGGTGGGCATTGTGAAGCCGGAGGATTTTTACCTGCAGCAGAACCGGGAAATTTATGAAGCCATCTATACCATGTTCAACTTCTCCCAGACCATTGACCCGGTCACGGTGCTGGACAAGCTGAAGGAGCTGGGCTACTACCACGACAATTCCCGGGATTACATCCTTCAGTTGATGGAGATTACCCCCACCGCCGCCAATGTGGCGCGCTATGCGGCCATTGTGCAGGAAAAGTCCATGCTTCGGGGACTGAATCAGGCCGCGACGGACATTCAGCAGATGGTGTCGGAAGAGGTGGGCACCCCCGCCGAGATGCTGGAATCTGCGGAAAAGAAAATTTACGCCCTGCGCAAGGGCGAGCGAGGCGACTCTCTGGAGCACATCGGCACGACGCTGCACAAGGTGTTTGACCGCCTGACAGAGCTGAGCCAGTCGGATTCCCTGATTCCCGGCCTGTCCACCGGTCTGCGGGACTTAGACACCCGGATCAACGGACTGAACAAGTCCGACCTTCTGCTTATCGCCGCCCGGCCCGCCATGGGTAAGTCCGCCTTTGCGCTGAATATCGGCGTTAACGTGGCGAAAAAGTACAAGAAAACCGTTGCCATTTTCAATCTGGAAATGTCCCGGGAGCAGCTGGCCATGCGTCTGCTTGCCAGCGAGGGCTTCGTGGAGCTGCAAAAGCTGGCCACGGGCAAGCTCAGCGAGGACGAGTGGAGCAAGCTGTGCATGGCCTCCGCCGCCCTGAGCCAGACGGACATCCGTATTGACGATAACCCCTCCGTCACCGTGGCGGACATCAACGCCAAGTGCCGCCGCTTAGACAATCTGGGGCTGGTCATCATCGACTACTTACAGCTGATGCAGGGTTCCGGCTACGGAAAGAACAGCGACAACCGTGTTACCGTGGTGGGCGAAATTTCCCGTTCCCTGAAAATCATGGCGAAGGAGTTGGACGTGCCGGTGATCTGCCTGAGCCAGCTGTCCCGTGCGGTGGAGAGCCGCACCGACAAGCGGCCGATTCTGTCCGACCTCCGGGAATCCGGCGCCATCGAGCAGGACGCCGACTCGGTGATGTTCCTGTACCGGGACGAATATTATCACGAAAACACCGAGGACAAGGGCGTGGCGGAGTGTATTGTCGCCAAGAACCGTCACGGCGAGACCGGCGCGGTGAAGATGCAGTGGATCGGCCAGTACCAGACCTTTGCCGACCGGGAGTGGAAACATGCGGAATAAGCTCTTGCGGATGATCCGGCAGTATGATATGATCATGCCGGGGGATACGGTCGTCTGCGCCGTCTCCGGCGGGGCGGATTCCGTGGCGCTCCTGTTCGCCATGTATCTGCTGAGGGACAAGCTGGACATCCGTCTGGAAGCCGCGCATTTTAACCACCATCTCCGTGGGGAAGAATCCGATGGGGACGAAGCCTTTGTCCGGGAATTCTGCGGACGCTATGATATCCCCTTACACGTCGGCTCGGCGGTGGTTCGCCCCGGAAAAAAGGGGCTGGAAGCTGCCGCACGGGACGCCCGGTATGCCTTTCTTCGGGGCTTAAACGGGAAAATTGCCACTGCCCACACCGCCGACGACAACGCCGAGACGGTCATCATGCGGATGATCCGCGGCACCGGCCTGAAAGGGCTGGGCGCCATCGCCCCGGTCAGCGGAAATGTCATCCGTCCCATGCTGCTGGTAAACCGGCAGGAGGTGGAGGAATTTCTGCTTGCGTGGGGGCTTCCCCACCGGGAGGACAGCTCCAACGCCTCCGACGCCTTTTTACGAAACCGTATCCGTCATACCGTGATGCCTCTGCTGAAATCGGAGAATCCCCGCCTGGCGGAGAATCTTTCTCTGATGGCGCTGCGGCTGCGGGAGGACGAGGATTTCATCGCCGCACAGTCGGATTTCCCGACGCTGCCCGGTGTACAGACGCTGAGAGCCATGCCGAAAGCTCAGCGCAGCCGCTGCATCGAGAGATTTTTGAAAGACAGCGGCGTGAGGGAGCCGGAGGATTCCCATATTTCTGCGGTGGAAGGGCTGCTGTTTTCCGACAAACCCTCTGCACGGGTCAACCTTCCCGGCGGCGTGACAGTGAGCAGGAAGTATGACCGTCTGGAAGCTCAAGCGCACAGGCCCCGCCCGGAACCGGTGGCACTGACCTGCCCCGGAGAAACGGTTTACGGAGACTACCGCGTGACCTGCGTTCCCGCTGATAAAATCGTCAACGCACCGGACACCTTTACCGTTCGTCCCGTTGGGACGCTGACCCTTCGCCCCCGGGAAAGCGGGGACACTATCCGCCTGAGCGGCGGAACCAAGAGTCTGAAAAAGCTGTTCATCGATCGGAAAATCCCCGCAGCCATGCGGGAGCGGATTCCCGTATTGTGTGATGAACAGGGCGTTTTGGGCGTATATTCCATTGGCGTTCACGCCGATCGCGCCGCCGGGGAGCTACCCGCCGTGACTGTCCATTTTGACGTGGATATTCCGGAAAGCAGCGACGATTAAGCGTGCAAATAGAATGAAAAACACAGCATAAGGGAGAAAAAGCTATGGAAAAGGACATTCAGGAGATTCTGCTGACCGAGGAACAGATCAAGACCCGCATCGCGGAGCTGGGCAAAGAGCTGACGGCGGACTACGCGGGGAAAGACCCCATTATCGTCGGCGTCCTCAAGGGCGTTGTGGTGTTTTATGCGGACATGATCCGGGAGATCAAGACCCACTGCGAGATGGATTTTATGTGGATCTCCTCCTATGCCGGAACCAATTCCACCGGAAAGATGGAGGTCAAGCGGGATATCGCCTCGGACATCAAGGGTCGCCATGTGCTGATTCTGGAGGACATTTACGACACCGGCAATTCGCTGGACTTCACCTACCGTCATCTGCTGGCGCGGGAGCCTGCGTCCCTGAAGATCTGCACCCTGCTGGATAAGCCCGAGCGCCGCCGTCCCGGCATCACCCTGAAGCCCGATTACGTCGGCTTTACCATTCCCAACGCCTTTGTAGTGGGCTATGGCCTTGACTACAACGAACACTACCGGAATCTGCCCTATGTCGGCGTTCTGAAGCCGGAGGCTTACGGAATCTCTGAGTAATCCGGCTTTCCGGAGCTTTCTCATGAAAAATAAGGAGTAACCCCAAATTGAAAAGAACGAGATGGATCCCACTCATTGTATATGCGGCGCTGCTGGTGGCGTTTTTAGGCTGGATCAGCAACCTGTTTACCACCGGTCAGGACACCCTGCCCTATTCCAAGGTCGTTGAGCTGTTCAATAAGGAACAGGTGCGTCAGTTCGTGGTGCAGGATCAGACCATTACGATGCAGCTGAACAAACCCTACAACGGCCAGACCACCATCACCGCACCGTTGGCCGACCCGGAGAGCTTCCGGCAGGAGATGCACGAGACTTTCGCGGAGCAGACGGCCTCCGGCGTGCTGGAAAGCTACAATTTTGTTCCGGACAAGGGTTTTTCGCCCTATACCCTGATTCTTCCGCTGCTGGTGGTCGGCCTGGTAATTTTGTTTGTCTGGGCGCTGCTGATGGGACGTATGAGCAGCGCCGGGAATCCCATGAACGCCTTCAGCAAAGCACGGACGGTTCTGGGCGTTCCCGGAGATAAGAAAGTGACCTTCGACGACGTTGCGGGCGCGGACGAAGAAAAGGAAGAGCTTCAGGAAATCGTGGATTTCCTGAAAAATCCCGAAAAATTTACCGAGATCGGCGCACGGATTCCCCACGGCCTTCTGTTGGTGGGGCCTCCCGGCACAGGCAAGACCCTGCTTGCCCGGGCTGTCGCGGGAGAGGCGGGCGTGCAGTTTTTGTCCATTTCCGGCTCGGATTTCGTGGAAATGTACGTGGGTGTCGGCGCAGGACGTGTCCGGGACCTGTTTGAACAGGCCAGAAAAATCGCCCCTGCCATCGTGTTCATCGACGAGATCGACGCCGTCGGCCGCAAGCGCGGCTCCGGTCTGGGCGGCGGTCACGACGAAAAGGAACAGACACTGAACCAGCTGCTGGTGGAAATGGATGGCTTCACCCGTTCGGAGGGCGTCATCGTTCTGGCGGCAACCAACCGGCCGGACATTCTGGACCCGGCGCTGCTGCGCCCCGGCCGCTTCGACCGGCAGATCCACGTGGGACGGCCGGATGTGAAGGGACGCGAGGAAATTCTGAAAGTCCACGCCAAGGACAAGAAGCTGGATGCCTCTGTCAATCTGAAAACCGTCGCCCGCTCCACCGCCGGATTTACCGGCGCTGACCTGAGCAATCTTCTCAATGAAGCGGCGATTCTGGCGGCCAGAGCGAACCGCCCGGTGCTGACCATGGAGGACATGAACGAGGCGCTGATGAAGATTACAGCAGGCCCCGCGAAAAAGAGCCGCGTTCAGACCCGGAAGGATTTGAAGGAGACGGCTGTCCACGAAGCCGGTCACGCCGTCGCCATGTACAACCTGCCCACCCATGATCCGGTGCGTCAGATCACCATTGTTCCCCGGGGGCAGTCTTTGGGCGCGACCTGGTATCTGCCCAAGGATGATTCTTCTAACCTGACCCGCAACGAAATGTATGAGCAGATCGTATCGCTGCTGGGCGGACGTGTTGCGGAAGCTCTGTTCCTCGGGGATATTTCCGTGGGCGCTTCCAATGACATCGACCGGGCAACGAAGCTGGCGAAGGACATGGTCGCCCGCTACGGCATGTGCGAGAAGCTGGGTACAGTGTCTTATCTTGACGGCGGAGAGGTGTTCATTGGTCGGGACTACCAGACCACAAAGAGCTATTCCGAGAAGGTCGCCGGAACCATCGACGACGAGGTCAGGGCGCTGATCGACAAGGCATACGACCACTGCAAGCAGATTCTGACAGACAACAGCGACAAGCTTCACAAGGTCGTGGACTTCCTTCTGGAAAAGGAGACTATGACCGGCGAGCAGTTTGAAGCGATCATGCAGGGCAGGGAAGTGGGAGACGCTTCCTCCACCTCCATGTTCGACGGCTTTGAGGACGGGAAGGAAGACCCGAAGGCCACCGAAGAATAACGGTCACGGCGCACTGCACAAAACAAATCACCCCGGTATCCGAACGGATACCGGGGTGATTTTGATACTATTTCCTGATTAAAATCTTAATTTTAATCAGGAAGGCATCGCCTGAAGGCGCTGCCTGTTTTGTGATTAATAAGGAAAGAAATCACAAAACATGTCTCATATGAACTCCATGCCCTTCAGACAATTAAAACCTTTTTTAAAGATTTTAATTGGAGTTCAGTATGAGCCTATATAGTCATTATATAAATCTGGCAGGGATTCCATTCGTCCCACAGCGTTGGGAACACTTCCAGTTCCTTGAATCCCAGAGAGAGATAGAAGCGGTTGGTGTCGTCGTAAATAGCATATCTGCCCATCTGGACGGTTTTGACTTGGATAAAGGAATATCCCAGCCGTTTGGCTTCGGCTTTGGCCTGCTCAAAAAGCGCTCTGCCGATGCCTTGCCGGTGATATTCCTGCCGCACCCCCATGACGGTCAGCTCCACGGTATGCCGCCCGGTTTCTTTCAGATAGAGAAAGCCGACGGGAACATTGTCCGCAAAGGCGCAGAAGAATGGGCGGCCTTTGCTGTCCGCGATATACGCCTCCGTGGCTTCCGGGATGCCGAACCAATCCGGAAGCGCTTCCAGAATGGCTCTTGCGATGTCCTTTTTCTCAATATCGCTGTCAATTTTCTGTAATACCATTGGGATTGCTCACTTTCTTCCGCCGCGGCCATTCTTTATCGGGAGCGGCGGCGTGTGTCTGGATCGTTGCGGCCCGCATCCTGAAACGACCCCGGTATCCATTCGGATACCGGGGTGATCGCTTATAAGTTGGAGGCAACGCTCTTTCTGACCAGTGCGCGGTGAAGCTTGGCTTCGGCCAGACGCAGGTCGGTGTCGGAAGCGTTTTGATCGTGGAGAACCTTCTCTGCCTTTTCCCGGGCAGCCTCCGCACGGGCAACATCGATCTTGTCTGCCCACTCAAAGGTAGTGGGGACTAACGTCACCTCGCCCTTTGAGACGCTGACCATACCGCCGATGCATGCCGCTGTCCGGCGCTGTCCGTCGGACACAATGACGGCCCGCCCCATACCCAGAGGGGCGACATAGTTCATGTGACGGGCAAGAATGCCGACGTCGCCGTTGGTGGTGCGAACAAGCAGTTCTTCTGCCTGACCGTCATAAATCAGGCCGTCGGGGGTGACGATTTTCAAGTGGAAGGGTGTCATGCCTTCTCACCGCCCCGGTACTTGGCAACCACGTCGTCGATGGAGCCGGCGAACAGGAAGTAGGATTCGGGAATGTCGTCATATTTACCCGCAATGATTTCCTGGAAGGAGCGGATGGTTTCCTTCAGGGGGACGTACTTGCCCTGATAGCCGGTGAACTGTTCGGCAACATGGAAGGGCTGGCTGAGGAAACGCTGCACCTTACGGGCGCGGTTGACCGTCAGCTTGTCCTCCTCGGAAAGCTCGTCCATACCCATGATGGCGATGATGTCCTGCAACTCTTTGTAGCGCTGGAGGATGCTCTGCACGGCACGGGCGGTCTCGTAATGCTCCTGACCAACGATTTCGGGAGTCAGGATACGGGAAGTGGAGTCCAGCGGGTCAACGGCGGGGTAAATGCCCAGAGAGGAAATGCCGCGGTCAAGAACCGTTGTGGCGTCCAGATGGGCGAAGGTGGTAGCGGGGGCGGGGTCGGTCAGGTCGTCGGCGGGAACGTAGACAGCCTGAACGGAAGTGATGGAACCTTCCTTGGTGGAGGTGATGCGCTCCTGCAGGGCGCCCATTTCCGTTGCCAGAGTGGGCTGATAGCCGACGGCGGAGGGCATACGGCCGAGCAGTGCGGATACCTCGGAACCGGCCTGCGTGAAACGGAAGATGTTGTCGATAAACAGCAGCACGTCCTGATGCTTCACATCACGGAAGTACTCTGCCATGGTCAGGCCGGACAGGCCCACGCGCATACGGGCTCCTGGCGGTTCGTTCATCTGACCGAAGACCATGGCGGTCTTGGAAATAACGCCGGACTCGGTCATTTCGTTGTACAGGTCGTTGCCCTCACGGGTACGCTCGCCAACGCCGGTGAAGACGGAATAGCCGTTGTGGGCAGTGGCGATATTGTAGATCAGCTCCTGAATCAGAACGGTCTTGCCAACGCCTGCGCCGCCGAACAGACCGATCTTGCCGCCCTTGGCATAGGGGCAGATCAGGTCGATGACCTTGATGCCGGTTTCCAGAATCTCGGTAGCGGGCTGCTGCTCCTCGTAGGAGGGAGCGGGACGGTGGATGGGCCAGCGCTCGACGCCCTGTACAGGCGCTTTGTTGTCAATGGGCTGACCCAGCAGGTTAAATACACGTCCCAGGCACTCTTCGCCAACGGGAACGGAGATAGGCGCGCCGGTGTCGGTGGCCTCGGTGCCGCGCTGCAGGCCGTCCGTGGAGGACATGGCGACGCAGCGAACCACATTGTCGCCGATGTGCTGTGCGACCTCCGCCACGATGGTATGCTCGCCGTTGGGAATCTCGATGGCGCTGAGCAGACCGGGCAGCTGGTCGTCAGCGAAACGGATGTCAAGAACAGGACCCATGACCTGGATCACAGTTCCTTTGTTTTTGGCCATTGGGAATTCAACTCCTTCTGCTGAAATATTTGCGGAACAAAACGCGGGGGGAATACCCACTTTTACCCAAAATTCCGGGCTTAACCGACATCAGATACCGCAAATTCGTAACTTCTGGGGATTGGGCGATCAGAATACCGCCCCTGCGGGGACTCAGGAACCTGCGACGATCTCTGTGATCTCCTGCGTGATCGCGGCCTGACGGGCACGGTTGAATTTCAAGCTCAGGTCGTCGATCATATCGTCGGCGTTCTGGGTCGCGGAATCCATGGCAGCCCGGCGGGCAGCCTGCTCGGAGGCGCGGCTTTCGCACAGCGCACCGTAGATAACGCCGCCCAGATACTCGGGGATGATCGCGGCGAAAACCTCTTCGCTGTCGCCCTCGTACAGGATATCGCCCTGATTGGTACTCTCTTTCTTTTCCGGCTTTTTCAGAGGCAGCAGCTGCATGGCTGCGGGCGTCTGGGCAAGGACGGAGACGAAATTGGTATACGCAACGACGATCTGGTCAAATTCTCCTGCCAGAAAAGCCTTGCTTACCTGCTTGGAGACGGAGAAGCAGTCACCCACGGTCAGTTCGGCCGCTTCGGCGTATTGCTCCGTAAAGGTCGGGATCTGCTTGCTCCTGAAATAGTCCAGAGCCTTCTTGCCAATGGGCAGGACTACGGCGTCCTTGCCAGCGATCTCCGACTGAACCAGCTTGAGAATGTTGCTGTTGTAGCCGCCGGCAAGACCGCGGTCACCGGCAATGACGATATACAGTGCTTTTTTCACAGGACGCTCCTGTAAATAGGGGGAGGAGAAATCCCGGTTGGAGGACGCGATGTCCGCAATGGTGGAGTAAAGAATTTCAAAATAGGGGCGGGAGGAAAGCACCTGCGCCTGCGCCCGGCGGAGCTTGGAGGCAGCGACCATTTCCATGGCCTTTGTGATCTGCCTGGTGGACTCCATGCTTCGGATGCGGTTTTTGATTTCCTTGGTGGAAACGCCAGCCATGGCTTATCCCTCCTTATGCCTGAAATTCAGCCACCAGCTCGTCCAGGGCAGCTTTCAGGGCGTTCTCAGTCTCGGTCTCCAGCTTGCCGGTGGAGCGAATTGCCTCAAGAACGTCGGCGTGGTGATTGTTCATATGCTCTTCCAGCCGCTTTTCAAACTCGGGGATCTGCGCCACGGGAATGGAAGTGAGATATCCGTGGGTCACGGCGTAGATGATGCACACCTGCTGCGCCACTTCCTTGGGAGAACCGTTCTTCTGCTTCAGCACGGCCACGATCCGCTCACCCAGAGCCAGACGGGACTTGGTATCCGCGTCCAGATCGGAGCCGAACTGGGCAAAGCTTTGCAGCTCGCGGTACTGGGAGTACAGCAGCTTCAGAGAACCGGCCACCTTCTTCATGGCCTTGATCTGAGCGTCACCGCCAACACGGGAGACGGAAATACCGGGGTTCACGGCGGGCATGATGCCGGAGTTGAACAGCTCGGTCTCCAGGAAGATCTGGCCGTCGGTGATGGAAATGACGTTGGTGGGAATGTAGGCGGACACGTCGCCGGCCTGCGTCTCGATGATGGGCAGAGCGGTCAGACTGCCGCCGCCAAGCTCCGGGGACAGCTGAGCTGCCCGCTCCAGAAGACGGGAGTGGAGATAGAAGACGTCGCCGGGGTAGGCTTCCCGTCCGGGCGGACGGCGGATCAGCAGGGAAATGGCACGGTAGGCCACCGCGTGCTTACTCAGATCGTCGTAAATCACCAGCACGTCCTTGCCCTGATACATGAAGTATTCGCCCATGGTGCAGCCTGCATAGGGGGCGATATACTGCATGGGCGCCAGCTCGGAAGCGGTGGCGGAGACCACGATGGTATAGTCCATAGCGCCGCCGGCGGTAAGGCTGTCCACGACCTGCGCCACGGTGGAACGCTTCTGGCCGATGGCAACGTAAATGCAGATGCAGTTCTTGCCCTTCTGGTTCAGAATGGTGTCGGTGGCGATGGTGGTTTTGCCGGTCTGGCGGTCGCCGATGATCAGCTCACGCTGGCCGCGGCCGATGGGAATCATGGAGTCGATGGCCTTGATACCGGTTTGCAGGGGGCGGGAGACGTGCTGCCGCTCGATGATAC
>ERZ1026997.605-NODE-605-length-13147-cov-4.911549_pt1 | contig 13147 bp, 18 predicted proteins | sample MGYA00519289_ERZ1026997 | MGnify/ENA primary metagenome ERZ1026997 (study PRJEB26926, sample SAMN06164455) | human gut metagenome | biome: ENVO:00009003; feature: ENVO:2100002; material: ENVO:00002003 | host: Homo sapiens | place: USA | collected 2012 ... | reverse complement strand
GCGTAAGATCGTCGGCAGCGTCAGATGTGTATAAGAGACAGGCGCGGATCAGCTTTGCGTAAAGGAGCTGCTGGCCCGCCTGGACGGCACCGTAAAGGAAGTCATCATGGCCACCAGCCCTACGGTGGAAGGCGAGGCGACCGCCATGTACCTGGCCAAGCTCATCAAGCCCCTGGGCATCAAAACCACCCGCCTTGCCTATGGCTTGCCGGTTGGTTCCAGCCTGGAATACGCTGATGAAACCACTTTGTACCGCGCTATGGAAGGCCGCGGCGAAATGTGACGCCCGATTTGGCTTGACAAAACGATTTTACTGCGTTATACTGTATACCCCTTAGCGGAATGGACTTGCGTGCTGCAGGGGATAACGGCTTTGAAAGGAGGTGCGCTTGATGGCACAGGAAAAGCCCGGCAAAAAGGTGATTGCCCAAAACCGTGAAGCGCGCTACGAGTATTTTGTCATCGAAGCGCTGGAAACCGGCGTTGAACTGGTCGGCACCGAGGTCAAAAGCCTGCGCGCCGGCGGGGTCAACCTGAAGGATTCCTGGGCAGATATTGATGATGGTGAGATCATCCTGAAAGGCATGCACATCAGCCCATATGAGCAGGGGAATATCTTTAATAAAGATCCCCGCCGCCCCCGCCGCCTGCTGGCGCATAAAAGCGAGATTCGCCATTTGCAGCAGCAGATCAAACTGCAGGGGTACACACTGGTGCCGCTCCAACTGTATTTCAAGCAGGGGCGTGTAAAAGTGGAACTGGGCCTGTGCAAAGGCAAAAAGCTGTACGATAAGCGTGCTGATGCCGCCGCACGGGACGCCAAGCGCGATATTGACCGCGCAATCAAAACAAGAAGATAATTTTTTCGCGCACACACTTTTGTTTTCCCACGCTGTGTGGTTCTGCCGCATAGCGTTTATATGGGGCTGTAATGGTTTCGACGGGGAGAGAGAGGCGTGAGCAGCGGGCCGTGGCGGTGCACCACGATAAAAGTGCCAAACAAAATTAACTGACAACGATTATACTGTTGCCGTCGCTGCCTAATTAGGCACGACCGTCCTGCCTGTTTTAGTACCGCACAGGGTCAGGGCGTCGATTAGGTACTGAACGTGCACGGGCCTAAGCTTTGCCGCCTGTCATGAATTTATGAAGCTACCAATGTGTCAAGCGTGTGCACTCGCTCGCACTGCGGGAATTTTAATAAATGCACTGCGCCCGGAGATACTCTAACCGCTTTCTTTTCGGACACGGGTTCGACTCCCGTCAGCTCCACCATAGTACGAACATCCGAACCCCTGATAGCAATAGTTGTTAGTTGTTCGGTGTTTGTTTTTTCAGTAAAAATGCCGGAGGCGTAATGCCTCCGGCATTTCTTATTTTTCCACAATCTCCACTTTGACATCTATCCAGCCCAGATACGCGTGTTTGATAGCGACAGGGAATACTCCGTCCTTTGGGCGGTAGACATATGCGCCGGACGGTGAAACATGAATAACATTCAGATCCTCCATCTTATATATCATCGCCTCGCCGCTTTGCCCCACAGCCCGCGTTGTAGCCCGTATGAGGGTATGCAGATTGTTGGATGCCGTGATGTATGCCCCTGCATCATACGGCCCCCGGACGAATTGCGCAGTAAGTCATTTGGAAATCACCTCTTTCAATGCTCCGATTTTTTCACCATTCTATAATGTGATATGGCTCAGGGTAGATTGCAGGAATCGCAGTAATCGTTCCGGTTCTGCCGCATTCCTTCATCCAGCGCTTGCCGTGCCAGATTGCTCGGCTCTCTGTTTTGAAAGCCTCGCCACCTCTAACACCGAGATCATATCCGTTGCTTGCCGCAATATCTGCATCATCAGGTGTGAACAGCCAATCATACATCATCTTTTAGATTTCCTCTCTAGCCTGCCATCATCAGCACCGGGCGGCGTTTCCCGGGTCTTTTTCATCATTCTTGTTTATCCCTCCTAAATAATTTATCATAGCAAGTTGGGCAAATATAACCGGGTGTACACTTTCCACCTATAACGGGAATGGGCTTTATAGCTTGCGAAAATGCCTTGCTACACATATAACAGCGTTTAGGGTTCTGTTCAAATTTCATTATATAGACCTCCTTATATAAGAATACCCCAGCACGGCGGCTGTTCCCGGCGGACACCCTTTGCAGGGGGTTTCGGCTTATTCAACGATGTACAAATCGTACTTGCTCGGCTTATTCCAGTCACCGTTGTTATGTTCGATGACCGTCATCCAGTAGTCGTGATTGTGGAAGAATTCAGGAACCCGGCAATCTTCCATCACCTGATGCGTTTGAACGGTATAATACCAGCCTTCCGGCATCATTGCTTTCTGCGTCATAGCGAAACGATGAAGGTCTTGCGCGTCTTCATGGTTCTTCGTGATGTAGATAATCCAGCTGCTGGAAATGTTCACCTTTATGGCAGTATCGACTTTAGAAAACTTTTTCATGTTCATCCTTCTTTCACCTGATTGGCGGGTTGCAGACCGCCGTTTCATTCGATGATTTAATTATATAGTATATGCTTGCTATATACAATAGACAACGCACACAAAGATTCGGGCAAATATAAAGGGCGCTGTTGTGCAATATGTATATAGCAAGCATATACAAAAGGAAAGCGCCCACGGGATGCCCCGCAGGCGCTGTACAAAACAGAATTATTGGTTATCCACAATTAGCATTGTAATGCCGGAATCATCGTAGACATCATGAATGATGTGCTGAACCTTATCCCAGTCACCGCCGGCGATGCCGCACCCGATGCGGGCAGGAACTGCCACAACGTCATGATTATTGAATACAGCATAGATCCTCAGCAGATCGAGAGCTCGCCACAGATAGCCGTAAGCGGTCAACGTTCCATCAACAGGGGATGGATACTGCGTAAACAGATTGCAGATTTCCAGCCCTTCGCGTTTTGTGTCCATCACTTGGATGCTGCCCATCCACTTGGCTAGAGGGAGCTTTGCATCTTGGCGGCACTTCTCCACATAGGCGCTCTGGGATTCCAGGGTCAGCAGCGGCCAGATTGCCGCCGCGATGCCACCGCCCATCACTCCGAATGCATTCACCTGATGCGCCACCAGTGTGGCCTCGCAATTCAGTACATCGCCTTTGATATATTTCACCATTTCAGTCATCCTCCTCAATGGCCTTGATGGCCTGCTTTGCAGCGTATCTGCCGTTGGCGGTGTTCTGCCGCTGCCATGCGCCCTGTGACGGCGCCCAGCGGAAACCCCACTGCTTGACAATATCGCGTATCTCGGCGGCGGGCTTATCATCAAAAACCAACTGCACCCGCTCCGGGGTAATGCGCAGAATGCCACCCGAAAAGTTCTGCTCAGAATCACCTTGCGCCTGCTGTGCGTCCAGCACGGCGAGGCGGGAGCGCAGGCGGCGAATTTCAGCACCGTTGTTATCCAATGCCCATCTCGGATAGGGCGGCTCAGAACGCCCCGTAGACGCGCTCTGAGAGGCTGATGCGGTGAGGCGGGCAACTTCCTTGTCTGAAAGCCCCGGACATCCTACGAGCGCTCCGTGCTTGCGCCAGTACGCATTTACGGATTTCATCTTCTCCTGCAGGGCCTCACGCTCGGCGAGCTTTGCCTGTACGCGATCCCGCGCATCGGCATCCATACCGCTGATGCCGCCGTGGCCCACAGCCCGAATCTGGTCGAGAATGCCTTGAATATCCCGCCATTCCCGCATGAGGGTGTCGTCATGGGAGAGTTGCTGCTGCTTCTTACGCACGGGGAAGTTAGACCATCCCGCGACCATGACAGACGGGCAAGATGCCCGGTTGCGATTTGATGCGTTCATATTGTCGGCCAGTCGGTGGGCATAGCGGTCAAGCAGGTAATCAATCTTCTCCTGCTGGGCCTCGGTCTTGCCCTTCTTGCACCTCTCTGCCAGTGTAGCCGCTCGATTAACCTCTCGGCGGTATTCACTGGTCGCTGACCCCTTGGCATAATCGCTGAGGCTGTTCGCTTGTTTGGCGCGGCGGGCCGCGTCCTCGTCAATGGAATAGTATTTCATGTTATTTGTCCTCCTCGGTTTTAGTTTTGTTCTCGGTATAACCGGATGTGCTGATTGCGGTCAGGATGTCGAAATAGGGAACCTCATCACTGCAAATCCAGATGACGCGGGCCAGCTCCGTGATGGGAACACCGCCCTTTGCCATTGTTAGGGCTTTTTCGTACTGGCGGACACCGCCGCAGGTGAACCACTGATATTTGTTGCACAGCTCGTAAATAACTGTTTCGTTGTTAATCATGGTGTTTTCCTCCGTTGTCTTTTTGTATTTTAAGTGCTAGCCATGGTGTTTGTATTATTTAAGCAATATGACTTTTCTTTTAGCATTCCGACCGGTTGGAGTGTTGTTAATTCTTTCGGCGATGGCGTTATATCGTGCCACGCTTATTAGCGGCTCGATGTTGCCGCGCACGCGGAGATCGTGGAACCCATAATAGCCCGCATACACTGATCGAGTTAGGATTAGCCTTACTTTGTACGCATCCATCCTTTTCCCCCGCTTGCCAGTGATGTTTCTATCCCTGCACCACTTGGCAGTGGCGCTAAGAGAGCCAGTATCTTCGTACACTTGATATATACTCTTCACGATTTCTGCCTCTCTCGGATTGATAGCAAGCCCACCCGGTATGGTATCATATCCCAGCACGCATGAGCACGTCCTGCCGCCTTGTTCTGCTCTTTCTCTCATTGCGGTTGCAACCCGTTCAGCTGTGATTTCGCGCTCCATTTGCGCGAATACGCCAAGCAGCCCCATCATAGCACGCCCCATGGGAGTCGATGTGTCAAATGTCTCGGTGTAGCTTATTAGCTCACAATTATTTCGGCACAACGTTTCCCACATGGCATATAGATCAGCCACGCTTCTTGTAAGTCTCGAAAGTGCCCATACGAGGACGCAATCGATTTTCCCGGCTTCAACGGCTGCTAGCATTTCACGCACCGCGGGGCGGTGCTGTATATCTTTTCCCGATATGCCGGCGTCCTTATAGATGCCGTAGATGCTATGCCCTCGTGTGTTGCACCAGTCACGCAATACGCGATGCTGCGAGTCCAGCGAATACCCCTCCAGCGCTTGGTCTAACGTGCTCACCCTTACATATATAGCGATGATCATCCATATTACCCCATCTGTGCAACAAGATTGTCAATTTCTGCAATGCGCTCCAACAGGCGCTGTTTTTCGGCCATCAACGCATCGCGGTTGCTCTTCCGCTCTTCTAAGCGCTCCGCCCTGACACCCTTCGGCAGGGGCTGATCTAACAGCGTTGCGGGCACATTGTGCAGTACAACGATACTGCCCTGCGGTACTACGCTCGTCCAGTTTTTTACGCTGCCGCCGCTTTCGGGCTGGCCCTCCACGAATGCCACATCGTCCCCACAACGCGCACCACTATCGCGTCCATACGCGCGGGAAATAGTTTTCCCGTAGATCGTTACCGCGCTCTGCCACTCTGACACACTGCTGTCAAATGTCAGGCGCACGTCGACGCGCTCGCCGCAGTCGGGGCGGTCATCCTCACCGTATACACGGCGCATAATTTCACGCGCCTGATCTATACAGTCAGCGGGGACAGCCCATGCGGACTTATCACGATTCCAGCGCGCGCCGCCGATGCCTTTAATCGCTTTGACAAATTCGGCGTTGTAGGGAGTATAGATATAAGCTTTGGTATCTACAATTTCGATTTTCATGGTGTTACCTCTTGTCTTTTCTGCCTTACACTGATAAAATAAGAGGTGACCGGGGTAAGGCTCCCGGTTCGCCTGTATTCGGGCTTTGGGGTCAGTTGCTTTGGACGGTGGCTGACCTCATTCTTTTATGCTTTGATTCTCTTGTTGCGAACAATCTCGGCGGCTTCTTGAACCGTTGTTGCTTTCGCTTCAATCAGTTCTGCGATGGCTTCCAAGAACTGGTTGAGTTCCTGACTTGTCATTTCGTCCATGTCCTCACTTCCTTCTGTAAGAGGGTTTGTATCTCTGCCTTACAAGCTATATTATAGTATATGCTTGCTATATACACAATACGCAGATTCTACAAAGATTCGGGCAAATTTTGTGGGCGGCATTGTACAAAGTGTATATAGCAAGCATATACCTATATGTGGTATTATATTTTTGGATAGGAGGTGTACCCCAAAATGGGCGCAAAATACACAGACGCACAGAAAAACGCATCCGTGAAGTATCTCGGCGAGAAAACGGACAGCATCCAGATCAGAACACCCAAAGGCACAAAAGAGCGATGGCGGGAGGCGGCGACGGCGGCGGGCACGTCCCTAAACCGATATATCATGGATGCGGTAGAGGAAAAAATTGAAAGGCACCCCAAATGAAAAAAGCCCATCCGCAGACTATGAAACCTGCCGATGGGCTTTTTGCTGTCCTGTGACATTCTCGTGCACGCGCGTATGCGCACCTGCATATATGGGCGTTATGGCGTTTTTATGCGTGTATTATACCCTATATTATCTTTTTATATTTTAAGTGTCAGAAGTGTCATATATAGGAATAATAGATCGATATAACACCAAAAATCTGTATGACAAATCGGCTGACACACAGCAAAACCGCGTCAGCGCGTGTCAGCCGAAAATCTGACAGACTGACACTTTCAAGGGCAAGTGTCAGTGAAAGTGTCATGTGACGTATTTTACGATACAACGAAAAAAGCGGGCACCCCGCAAAAGGATGCCCGCGCAAGTGTCAGTTGTCTTTGCCGATCTGCTTAATAACCTGGTCTGCACCGGTAGCCGCAAGGCCGGAAACAATGCCCACGGCCAGAGCGGTCAGCGGATCAGCGGCAGGGAAGTCCGGCACGTTGATGTACATGGCGGCCACCCCCAGCAGGCCACCAAGGGCACCGCAGATGGACGGTAGCCACTTGTTGGCTAGTGGGGTCTGCTTAACAGCCGTTGCGGCAAGGTAGCAGATAACGGTGATGCAGGCGACGCCCGCAATGCCAAAAGATGCAAAATCCATGATGATTTCCTCCTATGTATTCGTTGTACAGGTGTTCACGTCCAAAAACAGGCCATTTTTGGATGTGTTCAATCGTTCTTGATCGGCAGGCCCTTAGCGCGGTTGTACAGCTCGGTGCCCGTGCCGTTGCCGCCCAGAGCATGGTAGCTGCGGTAGAGGTATTCCAGATTCCGCATGGCGTCCGTGTCGATGCTGCCCTGCGCAAGGCAGCGGGAGCACTCAGCATACAGGCGATCGTGCAGGATGGCAAGCAGCCCGGCCTTGATGGCCTTGCGCTCTTCTTCCTGCTCTTTCACCCGCTTGGCAAGGTGGCGGTAGCCTGCCAGCAGTGCAGCGCAGATCAGGCCGAAGAGCCACTGCACCCAGTATTTGATGATCCAGTCCGGCACGCTTATACCTCCGCGATAGGGATGCCGTAGGCTACGGCGGCATCATGTTCAATGCGGCATCCGCGATAATCCTGCCAGCCGGGGGCAAACACCGCAAAGTCGGCGGTGCCCAGCAGCTTGAGGCTTTCGCCCAGATACCACAGGGGCGTTGCGTTAGCCGGGGCGCTCTCGAAAAAGGATTCGATGACCTCGATTTCCTCATGCGTTTTCATGTACACATCGGCAATCAGCACCTTACGCTCTTTGAGGATTTCCTCATCGGTCTTGCCGCGCATCGGCTGAGAAATAAATAATTTTTTCATGCTCAACGGTCTCAGCCCTCCTTTACCCGCGCGGCGGCCATCTTGGTCATTTCCGCGTCAAATTCCTGTGTAGCCGTGGCCAGTTCCGTTTCCAGCGCATTGATCTTGTCGCGCCATTCCTCGCGCTGCTGGCGGATAGGCTCATACTCCTCGGCGCTCATAACGCCATCGGCGTGTTTCAGTGCCTTATAGTCGGTATCGGTCAGCAGGCTTTTAAGGGCGGTGATTTCGGCGTTGATGGTGTCGATGCGTTCAAGAGATTTTTCCATTGAATGTGCCTCGCTTTCGATTTTCGTTTGGATTTTATCTTCCACGGCATGATGCCGTAGAGCTTATAGAACAGCAAATCAGTGCAATGAACAGAACGGCGGGCCTGCTTTTTGAAAAGCGACCCGCGCCACGACATATAAGAGGTGAGAATCTGTTCCATCGTCATCAGCCCCGCTTGCAGGAAATTGAAAAATTTCTTGATTTTGCGGCGCTCCCGGATAACGCTCTCACGGCAAGGCTGCTGTAAAACCTTGCCATTTGGTAACAGGGTGAATTTGGTTTTCAGATAGGTAAATCCACGGCGTAGCTTGACAATCTGCGTCTTTTTAGGATTCGGGATGATGCCCTTTTCCGCGAACAGCCCAAACAGCAGGCGGCGAAACTCTATCAACGCCTCTTTTGATTTGTTGATGATGTAGGAATCGTCCATATAGCGGGCGACCCATCGCTGCCGCCACTGGTCTTTGATGGTGTGGTCGATGCTGTTGGGATAGGCGATGGCAAAAATCTGGCTATCTTCCGGGCCGATGTACAGGCCGTTTTCCTGCGTCGGCTGGCCGTACTTGACGCGCTCTACATTCGGCGCGTCAACAAAATTTCGCGCTAAAGCGTTCAGCCGCTTGTCGAGGATATAGCGGTCAATCACATTGCGCTTGAGGTTGTCCAGCACGATGTTGTCGAAAAATGCGCGGTAGTCGATGAGCAAGATGTACCCGTCATTGCCGCCTGTCTCGCGGTAGAACTCATGCAGATGCACAGCGCACCGTTTGACTGCAAAGCTGATGCCCTTGCCCTCAAGGCTTGCGCCGTTGTCGTATATCAAGTTGCCGGACAGAATCGGCACTAGAGCATTTGTGCAGGCAGACCGGCGCACAACGCGCTCGGAGTAGTGCAGGCTGTGGACGGCCCTCTTTTTGCCGCGCTCCACAATCCCAAAATGATAAAAACCTCTGCGGGTGTCGCCACCGCGCATGAGGGTTTTGTGGATTTTGATTGAATTTTTGAAATAACGGGCATTGTATCGGGCAACGCTGGCTTTCCACATAACGCCTTTGCGGGCGTTATAGTTGGCATCGACCAGCGAGGATACATCTGCCACCCGGTCAAAATTATCGTACTGTGCTATTCGTGCGCGGTGCTTGGCCTGCCGCGCTGCCTTACGGCGCTGATAGCGGGCCTCGTGCCGCTCTTGTGACGTCATCTCGGAATGTACCTCGCAAGGTGTTATTGTAGGGGCGCTGTTGTGTACTTCTTTGCGATAACAGCCATGAAACCCGGTACTCGGCCATCTGCCGTGTGGCGCACGGTAGTTTAGCCTGTTGTCGCCGTCGCGGGCCATGCAAGAAGCGTCCGGCTGATCGCGTCAAGATACTTATTTACCCGCCACTGCGGGAGGGTCGATAACTCCTTCCAATTTGATAAGGCTCGGATTTCAGTCTGCCTATTGATTAGCCCAGCAAACCTACTTTAATACTGGCCGAGGATTCGTGTTGGAATCAGACGGGCGCGGACAGCCACGTGTTGGAGGCGTTGTTGTTGTTCGCATTGCCGTTGTTGTTCACATTGCAGAAGTTGGTAGAGTTGCCGGAGTTCGGGGTCAGCTCCCACCAGTTGGTACGGCTCTTTTATACAGCTATCGACCCGATGGCGGTCAATGGGGGTAATGATGATGGTTTACCACCATTGCCTGTGCGGCCATCGCGCTGGAATCATTCGCGGCAGGCATCGCGGCGAGCGGCGTATTGAGCGTGTAGGGTGCCTGCTGCGGTGCCTGATACCGGGCATCCCCATTCGGCAAGGATGCTTTCGGCTTGAATTTTGCGGTGTCCGGGAATTTCGTATTATGCCGCCAATCTTTCAGCAGCGTCTCCTCGCGCTCTAACAGGGTGCCGATGTAAACCAACTGTGCGGGCAGTTCCTTTTGTGGCGCAATGCCCATGTCAAGCCCTGTTCCCATGCGCGAAAAGTGAAACTCGTCCATGATGAATTGCAGACGGTCAAACAGGGCCTCGCAATCGGCCACGGCCTGCGCCTGTAATTCCTTGCGGCGGTGTAAAAGCTCATGGTCGAGTTTGCCGCCGCTGTATGGATAGATGCCGTTTGCGGCGATGATGTGTTCCATCATCGTGTTAAGCAGGTTCACGGTAGGATAGGCGAAAATGGGTCGCCACTTTTTGGGGATGTACTTTTCCTGCATCACAAAGCCGGAAAGGGCGCAGCGCAATTCAGTGGCGTTTTTGTAAAACTCCATTTCGGAGATGCTGCGGAATCGGGATAATACGTTACTCATGGTTCACCTGATGCCGCGCCCACAAGGGGCGCGGGGATATTAGTAGGAGATTTACGAGATTCGGAAGCAGACGGGCGCGGACAGCCACGTGTAGGAGGCGTTGTCGTTGGTCGCAATGCCGTTGTTGTACACATTGCAGAAGTAGGTAGAGTTGCCGGAGTACGGGGTCAGCTCCCACCAGTAGGTACGGCTACCACCATCACCGCGGCCCTTAACACGGTTCATATTGTGGGCAAAGATGGGGTACTGCACATAGCCGCCGTTGGCAAAGCCGATGCCGCCCCAAACGCCGCTACCGCAGACCTCCATCTCGGTAGGCACCCACAGATTGCCAAGGTTCGTCCACGACCAGCCGTTGTCGCTGTTCAGCACACCGCTGGCCGAGTAGCGCTCACCCAGTATGGCGCGTTTGTTGGCGATAACGGCCTTGAGTTCGGCGGGCAGGAAGTAGTACACGCCGCCCTGACTGTAGTCCACCTGTTTAACGGCGGGGTCTTTGCCCGTGCCGTTGGGCACCTGCATCTTGAGGGAGTTCAGGAACGCATACAGATGAGAACACAGCCACGGATGCTTGTCACCCTTGCCGGTCACGGTGATGTTGTTCGTGCCAGCGGCGGGGGCCTCATCGAACGTGACGGTAAAGGTGGATGCGTCGTAGGTATAGCCGGTGACCTGATCGCTGCCTACGATGATGTTGTCGATGCTGTCCATCTGTTTCGTCAGCGCAAACTCGGTCTTGCTGCCATCGCCGGACAGCTTTTCCACGGGAATCAGACCATTGTTGAAGTTGGCGAGGTTGTACTGAATGTACGTCGGCCACAGGTCTTTGGAGATAAAGTCGATGTGGTGCCCGACCTGCTGATCGCCGTACTTGTAGTAGGTGTCGATGCCCGCCACGACAGCCACGATGCGGGTCTTGGCGCTGTTCGTGCAGTTGAACGGGATATAATCGCCCACATGGATGCCGTAGAAGTTCCCAGCCTTGATGCGGGCCTGAATCCACTTCCACACACTGGTGTAGCCCTTGATTTCCTCCGCAAACTTCAGGCTCAAATCCATGCCGGGGTAGCACTGGTCGGTGTTCATGCCGAGGAAAAAGCCCTGATCGCCAGTGTCGGGGTCAAGGAGGTTGTCGATAAAAACTTTGTTTGCCATAGGTGTTGCACCTCCGATTAGTAGTTGAATTTGACAGTCGTTTTATCGAACGTGAACGACTTTGCCATCTGGACGCTTTTGGTCTTGCCGTCCTGCAGGTCGGCTTTGGTTGCCGGGTCAATCCCGGAATCAGACAGGGAACCGTCAGCCGTCAGCGCGGCGAGGTTTCCCGCCTTGCTGGGTTTGGCCTTAACTGCCACATTGGCACCGGCCTTGCCGCTGTCCGCGAGATTGCCGCCCGCATCCAGCGCCGCAAGGTTGCCTGCCGCAGCGGGCTTTTTCTTGTCGGCCTTGCCGCTCAGGTCGATGCTCCCGGCTAGCCCTTTTGCATAGCGTTTAGCGTCCTCACTGAAAATGAGGGCGATGCGCACTACATCAGAAAGTTGCATGATGCTGCCTCCTTACTGGCCGATGAACTGACCCGTCTCACCGGCAATGTAGATTTTGTGCTTGGTATCCTCAGCCAGCACATAAATCAGGCTGAACGGAGCGAAAATCTCGCTCTCGCTCATGCCGATAATGCCCTCACCGGTGGTAGGTAGGGTTTCAGGATCCGTGTCGGCAATAATCATCGCCTCGACCAACTGCTTGCCGGTCTTGGGGTCAGTGCCTACGGGTTTGGTGTTGACACAACGCATAAAAATATCCTCCTACGCTAATCTGTTTTGACTTCAAGGCATTACTCCACATACTCGCTCTTGTACAACCCTGCGTCAATGAGCTGCAGCTCCGAGCACTTGCGCATGATGTACCATGCGTCCCCGCTGGATACCGGGCCAATGTCCAGCGTCCACAGGTTGCCATCCGCGCAGGTTTCGCGGTAGAGACTGGCAGCCACCAGCCCCAGCCCATCGCACAAGGCGCGGATGGTGCTGCGGTCGCCGCTGGAGATACGGCCAATGGTAATCCGCTGCTTGTCCAGCTTATTGGGGGTGGTATCCTCCGGCGGGGGTGCGGTGTGGCCCTGCAGGCCCGCCTGGATCATCATCCGCTCATAGTCCTTGTAGATGCGGTTGCAGTCCAGGCTGGTGCCGTAACCGGGGATGCCCAGGGCGTTGCGGCTGGAATACTGCCAGATGCCATACGGCAGGGGGCAGGTGCAGGCGCTGCTGTACTGGGCAACCCAGACATCATATTTGGACAGCGCCTTGTAGTCCAGGCGGTTGCGAATAAAATTGCAGCTAGCATACAGGATGCCGTAATACCCTGCGGCCTCAATCTCCGACAAAAAGGCCTGTACAAGTGCCGTGCGCTGCGCGTTGGTCAGGCGCAGGATGCACGGCTCATACTCAATGTCATACGCCACCGGCAGGCACAGGTGCTTGCCCTTGATCGCGGCCAGGCAACAGCGGGCCTCCTGGCGTGCCTCCGCCGGGGTGGTGGCGTAGCTGTACCAGTACACGCCGTACTGGATGCCCAGCCGGGCACACTCAGCCGCGTTGCGCTCAAACTGGGGGTCTTTCTGGCTGCTGTAACGGCCATACCCGGCGCGCAGCATGGTGTGGCGGATGCCCTTGTCATACGCCGCCTGCCAATCAAATTTGCCTTGGTGTTTGCTTACGTCAATAGCATAATTCATGTATTCCACTTCCTTTGCGTGTTGTACGCTGCTGTAACTTCCCAGCTTGACTGCGCTGCTGGCGGTTTCAAAATCTGCATCCAGCCAGTTCAGCGGGTGGACCCGGCGGTTTTTGTACCGCAC
>ERZ1026997.602-NODE-602-length-13163-cov-6.435688_pt1 | contig 13163 bp, 10 predicted proteins | sample MGYA00519289_ERZ1026997 | MGnify/ENA primary metagenome ERZ1026997 (study PRJEB26926, sample SAMN06164455) | human gut metagenome | biome: ENVO:00009003; feature: ENVO:2100002; material: ENVO:00002003 | host: Homo sapiens | place: USA | collected 2012 ... | reverse complement strand
AGATGTCTTAGGGTCTCGTGGGCTCGGAGATGTGTATAAGAGACAGATACAGAAGTCGCAGTATGTCATTGTACACGTATTTTAGATGAGAATGAATATTGGAAACATGGTCTTGTGACTGCTGGAGGGAAAAATAATGCTGGAGAGAGGCGATTACGAAAACTCCTTGTCGATATAGGCTTAGATGAAGATAAAATAGAAGAAGTTTTTTCACATGTATATTATTTGTGGAATTGTAACAAACAATCCAAAACAAAATCGGTACATTTTTTTATTGATAAAAGTCAAGTATATAAGAATGATCAATTAAATTATTTTGCTGTCAATTTAGGGGGCGAAATTTTGCGATGGTCTTTGAAAGCGATGGATAGGGATCTGTATAAAGAAGAACCTTATAAGCGTCTATGGATTATGGGAACTCCATGTGTAATAACATTTAAGGTTAAATTAGATGATATTTATGAGACAGATCGCAATAGTTTAATTGCTGAAATAGTCAAATACAACATAATGAAAGATATTTTTGGCTTTGATTATGAATTTAAATTTACAGGAATGACAGTGGGAGATGTTCCACCGGAAAATATTTTAAGCATTGAGGAAATAAGAGATTATATACATATGCAAGAAAAATATCCTGATTATAAGGGATTTTATGATGAATTGAAAAGTGACTTTAAATAATCAGGTGGTGAATGCTACCAAAGAGAGCGAGGTGTTATGATGACCATAGAAGAAATTCTTGCAGGAGAATCGAAGAATGTAGAGTTCAAAGAGAACCTGCCGGAGAAAAGCATCAAATATATGAAGTCTGTGGTTGCCTTTGCAAATGGAACCGGAGGAAAAATCATTTTCGGAATTGCCGATAAAACCAGAGAGGTTGTCGGCTTTGACAAGGAAGATGTGTTCAAGAAAATGGATGCCATTGCCAATGCCGTATCAGACAGCTGTGAACCGGCAATCATCCCAGATATTACTTTACAGACGGTTGATGGTAAGACGGTTATTGTGGTAGAGGTTTCTGAGGGCAGACAGCGCCCATATTATATCAAAGCTCTTGGCAGAGATGGAGGTGTATATGTTCGTGTTGCCGGAACTACCCGCCTTGCCGATGAGTATATGGTAAAGGAGCTGTTGTTTGAGGGCAGTAACCGTTACTACGATCAGGCTTTATGTACTGGGTTAAATGTTACAGATGAAGATATTGATGTCCTTTGTAAAGCTATGAAAGAACAGGCTGTTAAAAATGCCCGTACAGAGGAACAGAAAGCAGCTATTAAAGATGTGGGAAGACAGCAGTTGCGCTCCTGGGGCATTTTGATTGAGCGTGATGGAAAAGATTATCCGTCCAATGCCTTTGCTATTTTGACTGGTAACGGTGGGCTTCATGTTGCAACGCAATGTGGCGTGTTCAAAGGTACAACGAAAGCGGTATTTGTTGACCGCAGAGAATATACCGGTCCACTTTGGGAACAGATAGATGAAGCATTTCAGTTTGTTCTGAGAAATATTCATCTGGGTGCTGCCATTGTAGGAATTTATCGGCAGGATATTTATGAGATTCCACCGGATGCCATTCGTGAGTTGATTATCAATGCCATGGTACATCGTAGTTATCTGGATCATGGTACGATACAGGTAGCGGTATATGACAACCGATTGGAAATCACTTCTCCAGGGAAACTGCCAATGGGACAAACGATGGAGCGTATGAAAGAAGGCTATTCCAAAATCAGAAATGAAGCCATCGCCCATGCGTTTGCATATATGAACCTGATTGAGCATTGGGGAAGCGGTATTCCGAGAATTATTGATAAAGTAAAAGCTGCTGGACTGCGGGAGCCGGAGTTTATTGGTGGCGAAGTTGATTTGCGTATCAATATTTATCGAGGCCAGGTTGATACAAATAACGCCATGATTAACGCCAATGGCACTAAAGATGGCGTTAATGGCGTTGGCTGTGGCGTTAATGATGCCGGAAATGGAACTAATGGCGTTGAAGTGCCACTTAATAAGGAACAGGCACAGATAGAAAAATTGTTGCAGATTATAGAGAAAAATCCGTCTGCAACACAGGCATATTATGCAGAAGAGATAGGCGTGTCGAAAAGAACGGTTTCTCGAATGTTTGTTTCTTTACAGGAAAAAGGTATATTGGTACAGAGCGGAACAAAGCGAAAAGCTAATTGGACAGTTATAAGGTAGGAGGAGCAGCATGGATACAGACAAAATAATACAAGACTTGAACCGCAGATTTGCTGCACCTTTGCCGGAGTTTTATCAGCGTCGTATTATCTTCTGGTATGATGAAGATAAGGAATTTGAGGATAAGATGGACGAAATGGTTTTAGAAAATGCAAAGGTAATTGCTCTGACTGGCAATAATGCGTTTTCTGTGAAGAAATTGCTTTCGGTAGACGACTTGACCACAAACTATCTGGTTTACAGTCCTTTAGTATATAATCGCCCGGATGATAACTGGCTTCTGGATGTGGAGCTTTACAGTGAGGAGTTCCGGGCAGATCTGATTTCCATCTGGATGGATGAGATGGGTCTTGCATCGAATCCGGCCATGCGGAAGCAGGTCAAGAATTATCGTACTTATCTCAATGCGAAAGACCGTCGATTGAAAGTCAGTACGCAGAATAAAGTTCCGTCAACTCCGGCACAGTTGCATATGGCGGTCATGGCGGCAATTTGCGGCTTGAAAGACGCACAGCCTAATATGATTCTCCGCAGTGTGTTTCGTGCCGGACTGGATTTGAAGAACAATACTGTTTATCAGGATTTTGTAAAATATTATGCTGACGGTGCATTTTGGGCGATGGTTCGTCAGGGCTGTGGATTTGTGGAGGAAGAACCAGACCTCGGACGGCTGGCAATTCATTTGCTGTTGACCGCTGCTACTCGTACCATGCGGCAGGAATATCTTGCCGGATTGGATGGCTTCATTTCCATGCCACACCAGGCATATTGCTATGATTTTATTTCTGAGTGGCTTCACAGCGAGGACATTCAGCAATTATATGATGTTGCACGGTATGTTGAAGATGAAGCCCATCTGTACCAGCGGTTTGAAAAGCTGACGGTAGACGATCTGGCAGGAACTGAGTGCTTCCCGTGCATCAACGAAGTGATTTTGACAAAGCTGATGACGGAAATCAGCGACCATATTATTGATGTGGATACGATTACGTCAACCGTTGAAAAGCGAAGAACCTGTGCATGGTATGAGCCGTTTGAAAATTTCTATGACGGTATCTTGCAAGTGGCAAATATGCAGAGCTTCTTCAAGGAACACTCTGCCGGATTCCATACCGCAGAAGCAAAAGGCATCTGGAAAGAATATACGGAAAGTTATTATCAGATGGACACCTATTATCGCCTGTTCCATTTGAGTTTCCAAAAGAGCTTGGAAACTTCCAATATTCTGCTGGATGATTTGTTTAAGCACGTTGTCGATAAAGTAGAAGGACTTTATACGCATTGGTTCTTAGGTGAACTGGGAAACAATTGGTCGGATGTGTGTGCAGATGAACTTGCAATCTATGGTAAGGTTTTGGAAGTGCCACAGCAGGAAGAATTTTACCGTTCTCGCATTAAGACTTTAGATACCAAGGTATTTGTCATTATTTCGGATGCTATGCGTTATGAAGTGGCAGCGGCTATGGCAGAACAGCTTCAGAGAGAAACACAGAGTAAGGTTTCTATCAGCAGTATGCAGAGCATTTTTCCATCTATCACAAAGTTCGGTATGGCAGCCCTACTGCCGCATAAAGAATTGACAGTAGAGGTTCGGAACGATATTTTGACGGTTTTGGCAGATGGGCAGTCTACGGCAAGCAATTACCGGGATAAGGTTCTGAAATCAGAAGATCCGGCGAGTGTGGCTTTGAAATACAATGACATTATTGCCATGAAGCGAGCAGAACGAAGTGCGTTGGTAAAGGGCATGGATGTAGTTTATATTTATCACGATACCATTGATGAAGCGAGTCATACTTCTGACACTGCTGTTTTTTCTGCTTGTGATAAAGCAATTTCAGAATTAAAGAATCTTGTGCGTATTATTGTAAATGAATTTGGCGGCACAAATATTCTTATTACGGCTGACCATGGATTTCTTTATACATACAGTCCTTTAAAGGAAGATGATAAAGTAGGTAAAAGAGGCTTTTTTGATATGGATGTAACAAACTCTGATACCATAAAAAAAGAAAGTATCAGGCGGTGTGTGGAATATGGCAGAAGATATGCAATTATGCAGAAGGGTGTGCAGCCGGATTACCTGTTGCCTGTAAAGTTCCTGGGCGGTAAAACAGAATTTGATGGATTTGCACCGAGAGAAAGTATCCGAATCAAGATGAATGGTGGTGGCATGAACTTTGTGCATGGAGGTATCAGCTTGCAGGAAATGGTTGTTCCGGTGATTGAGTACCATTATCTTCGCAATGATTCTATGGAATACAAGCGTAATAAACAGAAATATGATACCAAGCCGGTAACAGTCAATTTGCTGTCCGCAAACCGTAAAATCAGCAATATGATTTTCTCACTGAACTTCTATCAGAAGGATGCAGTCAGTGCAAACCGTGAAGCGGCTACTTATCAGGTTTACTTTACGGACGAAAATGGCAAGCAGATCAGTGACGTTCAGAAGATTATTGCAGATAAGACCAGCGACAACGGTGCAGAAAGAACTTTCCGCTGTCAGTTTAATCTGAAATCTCTGAAATACAGCAATACCGCTACTTACTATCTGGTAATTGCAGATGAACAGGGATTACAGATGCCGCAACGTGAGCCGTTCCAGATTGACATCGCCTTTGCGGTGGACGAGTTCGATTTCTTTAGTTAATACCGCAGGAGGATAGAAAGATGGAGCAATTTACAGAGGGTGAAAGCACCCGTGAAGAAATAAAGAACAAGCTCCGTCAGAATTTTGACGGTAAGATTGTTCGGAAAGACCTGACAAAGAAAATCAAGGAAGGGGCGAACGTCCCTGTGTATGTCCTTGAGTTTCTGTTGGGTCAGTATTGCAGCTCAGATGATGAAACGGTCATTGAAAAAGGCGTACAGAATGTGAAGCGTATTCTTGCTGACAACTTTGTACGCCCGGATGAATCACAGAAGATTCTGTCTCAGTTGCGTAAAAAAGGTAGTCACACGATCATTGATATGGTGACTGTTCGACTGGATATGAAAAAGGATTGCTTTTTTGCAGAGTTTTCTAATTTGGGCGTTGGTAATGTACCAATTGCCGACGAATATCCGGAAAAATTTGATCGCCTGCTCTGCGGCGGTATCTGGTGTATTGTTCAGCTGGATTATGAGGTTGAAGGCGACAATAATTTTGGTATTGAGGACATTGATGGAAATCCACTTCGTTCCAAACAGAAAAAGCAGAAAGATATTTCACCAATTAGTATCCGTAAGCTGACACCAATCCAGATGCCGCACATTGATATTGATGAACTGAAACAGGGACGAAAGGCATTTACCAAAGATGAGTGGCTGGATATTCTTCTCCGTTCCATCGGCATGGAACCGGATGAATTTACATACCGTGAGAAATGGCTGCTCTTGACCCGTATGATTCCATTGGTTGAGAATAATTTTAATCTTTGCGAGCTGGGACCGAGAAGCACTGGTAAGTCCCATCTCTACAAAGAGATTTCTCCAAATAGTATCCTGATTTCCGGTGGACAAACGACAGTTGCAAACCTCTTTTATAATATGGGGCGCAAAACGGTCGGACTGGTTGGTTTGTGGGACTGCGTTGCTTTTGATGAAGTGGCAGGTATCAGGTTTAAAGATAAAGATGGTATCCAGATTATGAAGGACTACATGGCATCCGGCTCTTTTGCCCGCGGCAAAGAGGAAAAGGCTGCTACTGCTTCCATGGTCTTTGTGGGTAACATAAATCAGAGTGTGGATGTGCTGCTGAAAACATCCAGTCTGTTTGCACCTTTCCCACCGGAAATGGGAACAGATACAGCATTTCTTGACCGTATGCACTGTTATCTTCCGGGCTGGGAGATACCAAAGTTCAGACCGGAGCATTTTACCGATGATTACGGTTTTATCAGTGATTATCTGGCTGAATTTATCCGGGAACTTCGTAAGGAACAGTATGGTGATGCACTTGACCACTATTTCCGTCTGGGAAGAAATCTGAATCAGCGTGATACAATTGCAGTCCGCCGTATGGTAGACGGTTATCTGAAGCTGATGTATCCGAATGGTGAATTTACCAAAGAGGAACTGGAAGAAGTCATTCAAATTGCTTTGGAAATGCGCCGCCGTGTTAAAGAACAGCTGAAAAAACTGGGTGGCATGGAGTTTTATGATGTGAATTTCTCCTATATTGACCTGGAGGATATGTCAGAGCATTATGTTTCCGTACCGGAACAGGGTGGCGGTAAGCTAATCCCGGATGGAATGTGCAATCCGGGACAGGTTTATGCTGTATCCAGAGGGAAAAGTGGTATGATTGGCGTATTTCGTTTGGAAAGTCAGATGCTTCCGGGCAATGGCAAGATTGAACGGACAGGCTTAGGCAGTGATTCCAAATGCAAGGAAGCTGTGAACACGGCATTTAACTATTTGAAAGCCAACGGCAACCGGATCAGCGGCTCTATCAGCACCTCAACCAAGGATTACATCATCAATTATCAGGATTTGCAGGGTATCGGTATGACCGAGAAGCTGGCACTTCCTACATTGGTTGCCCTTTGCTCGATTGCACTTGGAAAGCCGGTGGTTAGCAATCTGGCAATTCTGGGCGATATTACAATCAGTGGCACGATGATAAAGGTGGATGAACTTGCCAACACGCTTCAAGTGTGCCTGGATAGCGGCGCAAAGAAGGTGCTGATTCCGAGTACATCATTTGTTGACTTTGCAAGTGTTCCGGCTGATCTGATGAGCGCATTTCAGCTGATTCCGTATCAGAGTGCTGAGGATGCGGTGTTTAAGGCATTGGGTGTAGAATGATTTCAGTGATAAAGATAACAACAGATAACAATGGTAAACTTATAAAGGGTTGACTATGCCCGCCCGTTGTGCTACCATTTTGTCATAAATAAAAATACCGTCTTACGGAAACACTGTGAAGGAAAGAGTAGGTATGGAAGGACATCTACAGAGAACTGCCGGTTGCTGAGAGGCAGGGTGGAGGACATATCGAACATGGCTCCGGAGTGGCGCACCGAACAGCATGGCTGCAAGGCTGCGACAGGAACGCCTGTTATAGCGGGAATGTATCGGGGAATACACCTGTACATTATGAGGTCCGTTCTGCGAGGAACGGATGAAGAGAAGTGGTACCACGGATTAAGATTATAACCCGTCTTCTGAAGATAATGATAGAAGACGGGATTTTTTTATCAGGAGGAATATTTAAGATGAGCAAGAAACCGTATTACATTACAACAGCGATTGCCTATACATCGGGCAAACCGCACATCGGAAACACATATGAGGTCGTGCTTGCCGACAGTATTGCAAGGTATAAGAGACTGCAGGGATATGATGTAAGATTCCAGACAGGAACCGATGAACATGGACAGAAAATAGAACTCAAGGCAGCGGAAGCAGGAGTCACCCCGAAGGAATTTGTTGACAACGTTGCCGGAGAAATCAGGAGAATATGGGATTTGATGAACACATCCTACGATAAATTCATCAGGACAACGGATGAGTACCATGAGAAACAGGTACAGAAGATTTTTAAGAAACTTTACGACAAGGGTGATATTTACAAAGGACATTACGAAGGAATGTACTGTACGCCGTGCGAATCATTCTGGACGGAATCACAGCTTGTGGACGGCAAATGTCCGGACTGCGGAAGAGAAGTTAAGCCGGCAAGGGAGGAAGCATATTTCTTCAGAATGAGCAAATATGCCGACAGACTTATCGACTATATTAACGAACATCCGGAATTTATACAGCCGGTATCGCGTAAGAACGAGATGATGAATAACTTCCTGCTTCCGGGACTTCAGGATCTTTGCGTATCAAGAACCTCATTTAAGTGGGGAATACCGGTTGATTTTGATGATAAGCATGTCGTATACGTATGGCTTGATGCACTGACTAACTACATCACGGGTCTTGGATATGATGCAGACGGTAACAATGATGAATTATATGCCAAATACTGGCCGGCAGACCTTCATCTTATCGGAAAAGATATCATACGTTTCCATACGATTTACTGGCCGATTTTCCTTATGGCACTTGACCTTCCGCTCCCGAAACAGGTATTCGGACATCCGTGGCTTTTACAGGGCGACGGCAAGATGAGCAAGTCCAAAGGAAATGTTATATATGCTGATGACCTCGTTGATTTCTTCGGAGTCGATGCGGTAAGATTTTTCGTGCTTCATGAGATGCCGTTTGATAATGACGGTGTGATCACATGGGAACTCATGGTTGAGAGACTTAATTCAGAACTGGCCAACACACTTGGCAACCTTGTAAACAGAACGATTTCAATGTCCAATAAATATTTTGGCGGAGTTGTTGAGAACAAGGGCGTGGCTGAGGCTGTTGATGACGACCTTAAGAATACGATTCTTGAAGAAACTAAGAAGGTCGATGCGAAGATGAATGACCTTCGTGTGGCTGACGCGATTACCGAGATTTTTAACATCTTCAAGAGATGCAATAAATATATCGACGAGACAATGCCGTGGGCGCTTGCCAAGGATGAGACCAAGAAGGACAGACTTGCGACCGTGCTTTATAATCTTGTTGAAGGAATTTCGATAGGAGCAGAGCTTCTTTTCCCGTTTATGCCTGAGACATCACAGAAGATTAAGGCGCAGCTTAATGCACCGGACAGGGGATATGAGCAGCTTGGAGAATTCGGATTGTACCCGGATGGCGGCAAAGTGGTTGAGAAACCTGAAATTCTTTTTGCAAGACTTGACCTTAACGAGGTTATGGAAAAAGTTGAAGCAAAGAAAGCGGCTGCCAAGGAAGAACCGGCCGGAGAGCCGGGTGTTGACGTGGATAAGAAACCGGAAATTACGATTGATGATTTCGATAAGGTACAGCTTCGCGTCGGAGAAATCATCAAATGTGAGGCAGTTCCTAAGTCAAAGAAACTTCTCTGCTCACAGGTTAAGATGGGCAGCGAAGTAAGACAGATTGTATCGGGAATCAGCCAGTATTATAAACCGGAAGAGATGGTAGGCAAGAAGGTTATCGTGGTTGCCAACCTTAAGCCTGCTAAGCTTGCAGGTGTTCTTTCGGAGGGAATGCTTCTGTGCGCAGAGAATGAGAAGGGCGAATATGTTCTTCTTGCGCCGGAAAGTGATGTGCCGAACGGCGTAGAGGTCGGCTGATGAGTGTAATTTTTGAGACACATGCCCACTATGAAGATGAGGCATTTGACGAGGACAGGGATGAGCTTATCAAATCCCTGCCCGAATCCGGAATAGGTTATGTGGTAAATGTCGGTTCAAGCATTGCGACATGCCATAGAACGGTCGAGCTTATTAAGCATTATGATTATATGTATGGCGCGCTGGGAATCCATCCGGGCGAGATACACGAAGTTACCGATGATGATATGAAGTGGATTGAAATGGAAACGAAGACGAACCCGAAAATCGTCTCGGTCGGCGAAATAGGACTGGATTATCATTACGGCAAGGATGACAAAGAAATCCAGAAAGATTTTTTTGAAAAGCAGCTTGATATGGCGGTCAGACTGGACAAACCGGTGATAATCCATTCAAGGGAAGCCGCGAAAGATACCTATGACATAATGCGCGAACATGATGCCGGAAAGGCCGGCGGCGTGGTTCATTGTTTTTCTTATCATAAGGAGGAGGCGGCGAAGTACCTTGATATGGGTTTCTATATCGGGATAGGCGGTGCGGCTACTTTTAAAAATAATGAGAAAACGCGTGAGGTCATAGCATATACGCCGCTTGACAGGATACTTCTGGAGACGGACTGCCCTTATATGGCACCGGTGCCTCACCGCGGAACCAGAAATTCATCGCTTAATCTGCCGCTGGTGGCTGAATGCATTGCGCAGGTCAAGAGAATCGCATATGACACTGTAGTGGAAGCAACCTATGAAAACGCAAGGAGAATGTACAGAATATGAGTAAATTTTATCTCGGAAACCCGACAAATACCCTTGCGGTAATCAACAGATACGAGTTCGCATTTCAGAAGAAATTCGGACAGAATTTTCTTATCGATCAGGGAATTGTGGAAAAAATAGTCCGTGAAGCCGGAGTTACGAAGGATGATTTCGTGCTTGAAATAGGCCCCGGAATCGGAACGATGACGCAGATTCTCTGCGAGAATGCGAGAGAGGTGGCAGCGGTTGAGATAGACCGTAAGCTTATACCGATTCTTAATGACACGCTTTCGGAATATGACAATGTTACGATTATCAATGATGATATTCTTAAAGTCGATATAAACAAGCTTGCCGAAGAAAAAAACGGCGGCCGTCCGATTAAGGTCGTAGCCAACCTGCCATATTATATTACAACCCCAATCATCATGGGACTTTTTGAAAGCCATGTGCCGCTTGATTCGATTACGATAATGGTGCAGAAGGAAGTGGCTGACCGCATGCAGACCGGACCGGGAAGCAAGGACTACGGCGCGCTTTCACTGGCGGTACAGTTCTATGCAAAACCGGAAATAGTTGTAAATGTTCCGCCGGAATGTTTTATGCCGAGGCCGAATGTCGGTTCGGCGGTTATAAGGCTTAAGAGGCATGAGACGAGACCGGTTGATGTTAAGGATGAGAAACTGATGTTTCGGATAATCAGGGCATCGTTCAATCAGAGACGTAAAACTCTCGCAAACGGACTGAACAATTCTCCGGAAATCGGGTACACGAAGGAGCAGATTGCGGCTGCAATCGAAGAACTCGGACGTGGTGCATCCATAAGGGGCGAAGCGCTTACACTTGAAGAATTTGCAAGACTTTCCAATATTTTCAGCTCGATGTCAAAATAGTTAAAAAACAAGAATATTTCAAACACTCCCTCAATATATTTTACAGAATGGTGTGGCAAAGTCTGCGTCATGTAAGATAAAGAAGGGAGTGTTTTTGTAATGGAATACAACAGGATGGTGGCATACATATATTCGTATAATGATGGACAGAAGTGTAAGAATACCGGCTTTGCCAAGATCGAGGTCAGACAGGACATACTTAAACTGCAGATAAATATGAAGGGTGCCTATTCTGATAATAATTGTGAGTGGAATGTCAATCTTTTTTACCGGAAAAACAATTTAATAATCGGTGTTGCATTGGGAAATATGGTAATCCGGAATGGTGTCGGAGAATTCAGGTATGCCGGGAATGCATTAAATATTGAAAACAGCGGCATATCATTTGATAGTATAAAAGGCCTGTATATTGAGAAAAAATCAGAGGAAACCGACCGGCGGAAGATGTATGCCAGTGAATGGGATGACCTGGGATTTGATCCGGCGGGAATACTTGCAAGGGACTGGGCAAAAGCAGAAGGGAAGATAATGGTCGAATTCGCCGGAGAGGGACAGAAAGTGGCACCGGCAGAAGAAGCGGTTTTGCAGGCGGCGGAAGCAGAGTGCTGTCCGGTTCCGGATACGGAGTGCGGTGATGAAAAAACGCAGCCGGTAGTTTGTAATGATGAGTGGTATGGAAAACTAGCCGCAGAAAAGACGCATGTCTTTCTTTTTGCGGATGATGAGCTGTATGACATAATAGAGATTACACCGGATGACATAGAGCGCCTCCCGGACACCAACTGGGGGCTTAAAAACAACAGTTTTCTTAATCACGGTTATTTTCAGTTCAGACATCTGATTCTGGGAAAAATTTACGGCGGGGAGCCGCAGAGATATTTTATCGGTGTTCCGGGTATTTTTGCCAGACGCGACCGCAATACGGCGGCAATGTTCGGGTTCAATCATTTTAAATTCAGCATGAGAAGTGATGTGCAGCTGAGCCAGTTCGGTTACTGGTACAGACAATTGGATTGTTAAGAAAATGCGGAAGAAACTTTAATGTCTCTTCCGCATTTCTTTGAAAAAGTCCTGAAGCATGGTCCGGCATTCATCCACAAGGACACCGGACGTAAGTTCTGCTTTGTGGTTAAAACCGTCCATCTGCAGGAGGTTGATCACGGAGCCGGCACATCCGGCTTTGGGGTTCATCGCGCCGACCACGACCCGCGGAATCCTCGCCTGGACAATTGCTCCGGCACACATCGGACAAGGTTCCAGTGTGATATACATGGTGCAGTCTTCCAACCGCCAGTCACCGATTACCTTGGCGGCTTTGCGGATGGCGATTATTTCGGCATGAGCAAGCGTGCTTTTATCGGTGTTCCGCCTGTTATAACCGCGTACTATTATTTTATCATCATATACGATAACACATCCTATCGGGACCTCGTCTATTTTCGCCGCTTTGCGGGCTTGTTTAATCGCTTCGCGCATGTATTTTTCATCAGTTGTCATATCAAACACCTCGCATGTCTATTAACGAATAATGCCTGTGGTCACGGTAACGGCCGCGCATATAAACCAGCGAGCGGGACAGGCCTTCGTACTCAAAACCAAGTCTGGTCAGCAGACTCATTGAACGGAAATTGTCGGGCAGAGTGTAAGCATCGATGCGGTGCAGGTTCGCGTCGGTAAAAATTGCTTCAATGAGCCTTGAAATCGCTTCGATGGCATATCCGTTATGCCAGAACTGCGGCAGCAGCTTATATCCTATTGTACAGGAATTATAGATTCCGCGCTGAATGTTGGAAAATGAAGCGGTTCCGATAATGGTGTCCGGTGCGTCCTTAAGTTTCCAGAAATAGCGCATATATGTGCCGTGCATGAAAGCGCTGTATTCAGCGTAAAGACATGCACTCTGGTAATCGAGAGTGTAAAAATTAGGGTTTTTGTCTGCTTCGACAGGCTCAAAGGTCTGCCGTCCTTCTGAGTAAAAACTAAGAACCGGGACGGCGGCTGTGTTATCAAGAACCTGTAAAATGAGCCGCTTTGTCTCATATATGGTACGCATTGCCGGCACCTCTTCCAATCAAAATATGTAAATATTTTACCATCAGAGCGGGAAAACTTCAATTAAGAATATAAGATTAAAAAATAGATAAAATATTATCTATTTACGC
>ERZ1026997.597-NODE-597-length-13223-cov-7.182716_pt1 | contig 13223 bp, 13 predicted proteins | sample MGYA00519289_ERZ1026997 | MGnify/ENA primary metagenome ERZ1026997 (study PRJEB26926, sample SAMN06164455) | human gut metagenome | biome: ENVO:00009003; feature: ENVO:2100002; material: ENVO:00002003 | host: Homo sapiens | place: USA | collected 2012 ... | reverse complement strand
ACGGGTCTTGCGGTACCAGCTTACCCTGGACTGCCTCTTGCAAAATCGACTTCTTTAGAGCCTCTGGAAAGGCTTCCTGCATGGCTACAGTTTCGCCGTACACAGCTCCATAGCTTTTTACCACCGGCAGAACTTCCGACAGTTTCGTTAAAATACGGCGTTGCTCATTGAGCGGCGGAATTGGTGTGAGATACGCTTTGATGGTTGCTGTGGCAAGTTCCTTCTGCTTCGTAGTACCGTCTGCCTGATCTTCTATAACACTTTGTACGCTTGGATTGGCAAAGTAGTAGTACAAGTATTCCGGCAGAACAAACTGTTTCAGAGGGCGTATAACGGTGACATGGCTATCAGCAACAGCCAGCTCATACGGGTTAGCTGCGGTTTTGTAAATAGCCATTCGCCCCAGCGTACCAAGGCCAGTAGAGTTCCACATTAAGTCATTATCCTGCAAGAGACGCTCAGGACCATAGGAGGACAGAGAATCTGGCTCAATGAACTGTGCCTTTTCAATCGAAAAACCGCTCCATTGATTGCACTTCTGGGCGACAACAGGGTACTTTTTGATTGGAGAATACTTCGGTGACTTTCCACGCTGGATGTACTCGCAGACATCAATGAGCCGCACCCACTCCCAGCTTTCGGGAATATCAAAGGGAGTATCCAAAGGATGCACCTCATCGCCGATTTTCTCATAAGGGGTATTATCGGAACTCGGCTGTATAACGATTACCTCGGTAGTTTAACGAATACCCCCAGTAATTCAACGATTACTCGGCTGTTTAACGATTACGGTGGTACAGAAAGACGCAATCCTCCTAAAACGCACAAAACCCCGCCGCAGAATTACTCTGCAGCGGGGTTCGTTTATGAGCCTGAACAGCCGAAAAGCCCTATTTCAAGCGGTTTTGGGGTATAGAAAAATGCCACCGTAATTCTATCAAAATTACGGTGGACTTATGGTGGAGCTGAGGGGAGTCGAACCCCTGTCCGAAAGCACTTTGACAGAACCTTCTCCGGGCGCAGGACAGTTTCAGCATTCCCTCCCTGCACAGGCACTGGCCAGACTGAGCAGTTCAGTAGAGTCATGATGCATGGGCGGGGCAACTCTTACCCGCCGCACGTCCGCCACATCAACGACGCCCTCCCCGGCCTGTGGCCTCTCCGGTTCAGACGGCTGCCTTAGTTAGGCAGCGACAGCAATACGATTGTTGTCAGTTAATTTTAAGTTGCCCGTTTTTAGGCGGTCAGGCGCCGCCGCCCGCTTATCCTGCCTCCACACCCCCGTCGAAACCGGTACAGCCCCGTATGAGATGGAAGGCGCCCGGGCCGGAGGCCGGCCCGGATGCCGTGTAAAAGCTTATCTATGGAAGGGATCCGGCAGCTTCTCCGGCTCCGGATACGTGACACCCTGGGTGTCCACGGTGACGGACTTCATCACCTGGGGCTTTTTGGGCTTGTTGGTCATCATGTTCCTGGGTTGGGAGACGATCTCGTCCACCACGTCCATGCCGTCGATGACCATACCGAAGGCGGCATACTGCCCGTCCAGATGGGGCGCGTCCTTGTGCATGATGAAAAACTGGCTGCCGGCAGAGTCCATATCCTGGGCCCGGGCCATACTCAGCACGCCCCGGGTGTGGCGCAGATCATTGGGCACGCCGTTGGCGGCGAATTCCCCCTTGATGCAGTAGCCGGGACCGCCCATGCCGGTGCCGTCGGGGCAGCCGCCCTGGATCATGAACCCGTAAATGCAGCGGTGGAAGATCAGCCCGTTGTAAAACCCGCTGTTGGCCAGAGAAATGAAATTCCGCACAGACTGCGGCGCAATATCGGGATACAGCTCGGCAGTGATCTTCTTACCGTTTTCCATTTCGATGGTGACGATGGGATTGTTCATGGATACGCTCCTTTTATCGGTTTTTCTCGCGGACAGCCCGCTCCATTTCGCGTTTGGCGTCGCGCTTGGCGATGGCGTCCCGCTTGTCGTAGGTCTTTTTACCCTTGCACAGGCCCAGCTCCACCTTCACCCGGCTGTCCTTGAAGTACAGGCTCAGGGGGATCAGGGCATAGCCGTCCTGCTTCTGCAGATCGTGGAGCTTGCGGATCTCCCGTTTGTGCATCAGCAGCCGCTTGGGCCGGTCCGGGTCCTTGTTGAAGATGTTCCCTTGTTCATAGGGAGAGATGTGCATGCTGTGGGCGTAAATCTCGCCGTCCTTGGCCACGCAGTAGGAATCCTTCAGATTTACCCTGCCCTGGCGGATGGATTTGACCTCCGTCCCCGCCAGCTCGATGCCCGCCTCATACCGGTCCTCCACGAAATAGTCGTGGTGCGCCTTGCGGTTCTGGGCCGCGATCTTGATACCGCGCTTTTCCATGGCGGACCTCCTCTCTTTTGATTGGTAAATAAGTATACCACACCTTCCCGGGAATTGCAACCCCTGTCGCCGGGCCCGCTGGGCCACCTCAGGTCTCACCGCAGGCGCTCTCCCAACGAGCTTGACAAACCTACAAATTTGCGGCCCCCGAAACGGGGGCCGCAAGGGGAGAGACGGTTACTGCTTGACCCACTCGATGGGCAGCTCCACGCCGATGTCACCGAAATCGGAGATCAGGGCGCTGCTGCCGCCGGTCCACTTCATAACACCGTTTTCCAGAGTGTACTCGGCATAATCGTCCTGGCTGAAGGAGTTTTCCTTCTCGCTGGTGTACAGCTTGCCCTTGGCAGCGCGGAAATAACCGGTGAGGTTTTCCTGGTCCAGGCCGTCCGTCAGCTGGTCCACGTCCAGCGCACCGAACAGCTGCTTCACATATTCCTCCACGGTGATGCCCTGGGCCTTCATGGCCTCGTCGATATCGGCGCGGCTCATGCCCTGGTCCTCCAGCTGCTGATACACCAGGTCCACCGTAACGGGCACCATGGCGTCGATGTACCCCTGCACGGAGGCGGACAGGGCGTCCTTATCCACGCTCAGGGTGAAGGTGCCGTCCTCGTTGAAGACCAGCACAAAGGTCATTTCCACCTTGGCCTCCACGGGGACGTCCATGCCGGCGCCCTCATTGACGCCCTTCTGGAACTCCTCGGTGATGTCACAGGTCCATTTCCAGGTTCCCACCAGATCGGCGTTGTTGTCGCCGCCGCAGGCCGTCAGGCTCAGGGCCATCATCAGCGTCAGCAGCAATGCAAGAATGCGTTTCATGTTTTTTACTCCTTTATTCGTCTTTCTTCCTGGTCGTTAAGACCATGTTCAGTTTACACATTTTTTAATTCCCTGTCAACCGACAGGGCATTTTTTTTCGCCAAAGAGAAAAAATTTCAAATTACCCATTGACTTGGTAGTTAATTTCGGGTATACTCCAATTAGATACCAAATCAGTAGGTAATTACACCTGAAACAGGGAGGAATATACGATGACTGTTTACGCAGATAACGCGGCCACCACAAAGATGAGCCAGACGGCGCTGAATGCCATGCTGCCTGCCATGGAGGAGAACTTCGGCAATCCCTCCAGTCTGCACAGCGTGGGTCAGCGGGCGGCAGAGCTGCTGATGAAGAGCCGGGAGACCGTGGCCCGGTGCCTGAACTGCCAGCCCCGGGAGATCATCTTCACCTCCGGCGGCAGCGAGGCCGACAACCAGGCACTGCTGTCCGCCGCTGCCATCGGCCGCCGCAAGGGGAAGATGCACATTATTTCCACGGCTTTCGAGCATCACGCCATTCTCCACACCCTGAAAAAGCTGGAGAAGGAGGGCTTTGAGGTGGAGCTGCTGCCGGTTCATGAAAACGGCATGGTCTCCGCTCAGCAGGTGGCGGACGCCATCCGGGAGGACACCTGTCTGGTGACCGTCATGTACGCCAACAACGAGATCGGCAGTATCCTGCCCATTGAGGAGATCGGCGCCGTGTGCCGGGAAAAGGGCGTTCTGTTCCACACCGACGCCGTTCAGGCGGCGGGTCACCTGCCCATCGACGTCCAGGCCCAGCACATTGATATGCTGAGCCTCTCCGGCCACAAGTTCCACGGCCCCAAGGGCGTGGGCGCCCTGTACGTCCGGGGCGGTATCCCCCTGGTGAACGTCATCGAGGGCGGCGCCCAGGAGCGGGGCAAGCGGGCCGGCACGGAGAATGTCCCCGGTATCGCCGGCATGGCCGCCGCCCTGGAGGATGCCTGCGCCCACATGGAGGAAACCCGCGTGAAGGTCACGGCCCTGCGGGACCGGCTGATCCAGGGCCTGTCCAAGATTCCCCACAGCGCCGTCAACGGCGACCTGGAGCACCGGCTGCCCGGCAACGTGAACTTCTGCTTCGAGGGCATCGAGGGCGAGTCCCTGCTGCTGCTTCTGGACGCGGCGGGCATCTGTGCGTCCTCCGGCTCGGCGTGCACCTCCGGGTCTCTGGATCCCAGCCATGTGCTGCTGGCCATCGGCCGCCCCCACGAGGTGGCCCACGGCTCCCTGCGGCTGAGCCTGTGCGAGTGGAACACCCAGGAGGAGGTGGACCACATCCTGCGGGAGGTTCCCCGGGTGGTGGAGTACCTGCGGTCCATGTCCCCGGTATGGAAGGACCTGGAATCCGGTAAGAAAGCATTCATGCTGTGACAACGAAAGGAGCGTTTGGCTATGGCACTGTACAGTGATATCGTAATGGACCATTTCATGCATCCCCGCAATGTGGGCGAGATCCCCGACGCCGACGGAGTTGGCCAGGTGGGCAACGCCAAATGCGGCGACATCATGAAGATGTACCTGAAAATCAAGGATAACGTCATCCAGGACGTGAAGTTCGAGACCTTCGGCTGCGGCAGCGCCATTGCCTCGTCCTCCATGGCCACGGAGATGATCAAGGGTAAGACCGTGGACGAGGCCCTGGCCGTCACCAACCGCCAGGTGGTGGATGCCCTGGGGGGGCTGCCTGCTCACAAGCTGCACTGCTCTGTCCTGGCAGAGGAGTCCATCAAGTCTGCCGTCAAGGACTACTACGACCGCAACGGCATCGCGTATGACCGCAGCAAGTTCCCGGAGGATTGCGGCAGCTGCGAAAGCTGCCGGATGGTGTGATATGGTCATATCCAGCAAGGGACGATACGCCCTGCGGGTGATGGTGGACCTGGCGGAGCACGGCGGCGACGGATACGTCTCCATGCGCGATGTGGCCCGGCGGCAGGAGCTGTCGGACAAGTATGCCGGGCAGGTCATGTCTCTGCTGAGCCGGGCCGGTCTGGTAAGCGGCGTCACCGGTAAGGGCGGCGGCTACCGCCTGACCAGAAAGCCGGAGGAGTATCCCCTGGGGGAGATTCTGCGTCTGACGGAGGGGTCCCTGGCTCCGGTGGCCTGTCTGGAGGAGGGGGCTCACCCCTGTGACCGGGCGGCCCAGTGCCGGACCCTGCCGGTGTGGAACCGGCTGGGGCAGATCATGGGCGACTATCTGGACAGTGTGACGCTGCGGGACCTCCTGAAAACCGATGAATAACCCCCGCGCCGGGCTTTTGGCTTGCCAAGAGTCCGGCGCGTATGCTATACTGGATAAAAATACCACGCAACCTGAGGTTTCCTGCCGCTTTCCGGAAATTATTCCCGGCGCAACCTGAGGTTGGTGGCGTTTCCGCCCGGCGGGGCGTACAATAGGACCACATAAACGGGGGCATTCCCCCCGGAAAGGGAGGCATGCGGCATGATGGACAGCTTTTTCTTCGGCGGCGGGTTTGAGATCGTCTTTTTCCTAATCTTCGGCGTGATCGCGGTGATGATCCTGGTAACGGTGTTCCGGGGCCTGTCCCAGTGGAACAAAAACAACCATTCTCCCCGGCTGACGGTGGAGGCCCGGGTGGTGACCAAGCGGCAGAATATTTCCCGTCACCACAGCGGAGACCATATGTCCACCACCTCCTCCCGGTACTATGTCACCTTCCAGGTGGAAAGCGGCGACCGGATGGAGCTTCAGATGACGGGACCGGAATACGGCATGCTGGTCGAGGGCGACCGGGGACGGCTGACGTTCCAGGGCACCCGCTATGTGAGCTTTGAGCGGGAATAAGGAGGAAAACAGTATGGCAATGGTTCAGTGCAAATCCTGCGGGAAAATATACGATTACGAGAAAAACGGCTGCTGCCCGTCCTGCGGCGCGTATAACCGCCCGCCCCGGCGGGAGCGGGTAGACGCCGACGGCACGGTGCACCACCTGACGGGGCAGGAGCGCCGTTCCGTCCCCCGCGGGGGCAAGGTGTGCTTCGAGAAGAAGGAGTGCCACGAGAAGAAGGTCTGCTTCGAGGACGAGGCCCGCAAAAAACCGGCCCACAGGTCCTTCAGCCTGACGTCCGGCCAGCGGGTCCTGCTGGTGTTTATGCTGTTCGTGGTTTTGGGCATCATCGCGTCCTTTGCATCCAGCGTCCAGCTCCATTGGGGCGGCTCCCGGGAGCCGGACACCCCGTCCTATCCGGCCCATGACGCCAGCGAGGTCCCTGCCGTGCCCTCCGATAGCTGGGTGGGGGTCCCCTGGCAGGGCGGACAAGTGGGCCTGCTGGACTATGAATACGCCGACGGCCAGCTGACGGTGCTGCTGTACATAGACCTGCCCGCAGACCAGGTGATGCTGGACCAGCTCCAGTTGTACGGCTTTGAGCAGTGCGCAGGGTACTATTCCCTGGAGCCTGAGCCGCCCTCCGAAGCGGAATACCTGGGAGAGGGCCAGTGGCAGCTGACCTTCCCGCTGCCCTCGGATGATCTGTATTACAACAATTTTCTGGAGCTGTCGCTCCTGGATGCTGACGGTGTTGAGGAAAACTCCATCCTTATAAGCGTCCCCATATAAAAATTGCGCTTGTCAAAAAGGGCGTCGCCCTTTTTGACAAGCGCACGCCGCCCATCCGGGCGGCATTTCTTTTTTTGATTACATGGTCACGTCCTGGCCGCAGGCCAGGTCGCAGATGGCAGCGGCGGCATTCTGGGGGAACTGTTCCTCCCGGCGGCGCAGCATGGCCGTGGGGTCAATGGCCCCGGAAATCACGCCGGACAGCAGGGGCGTCAGCTCCTCGTCGTTTTCTACCGCCAGAGCATAGCCACGGCCCGTCATAAAGCCAATATTGCGGCTTTCGCAGCCGGGGACGGCATTGAGATACAGCAGCGGCGTCCGGGAGGCCACCGCCTCGGCGGTGGTAAGGCCCCCGGCCTTGGAGATCAGCAGGTCCGACGCCTGCATATAGGCGCACATCTGGTCCGTAAAGCCCAGGACCCGGACCCGGGGATTGTCCACGAAGTCGTCAATCATCTGGCGATGCATCCGCTGGTTGCTGCCGCACACGGCCACCAGCATGTCGTCGTGGCCCAGCAGCCCGGCAATGCAGGCGGCGGTGGAGCGCAGGGGGCCTGCCCCCATGCTGCCGCAGGCCAGGGTGAACACATGGCGGCAATTGTCCAGACTCAGCTGCCGCCGGGCGGCGGCCCGGTCCGGCATACGGCAGAACTGCCGCCGGATGGGGATACCCGTAGCGTAAATGCGCTCCCGCGGCAGACCGGCCGCCTCAAACTCCGGCGTCAGCGCCGGATGGGGGATGCAGATGCCATCCAATTGCAGCTCACCCACGCCGGGGGAGCAGGTGAAGTCAGTAGCCACGAACCAGGCGGGCATCCGCAGACCGTAGCTGCACCGCAGCTCCGTCATCATCATGGCCGGAAACACATGGACGCAGATGGCCGCGTCGGCTCCCAGATCCATCAGCGCCTCATACAGGGGGCCAATGCCCCGGATGCTGTTTTCATACAGCAGGGGAGAGGGGCGCTTTTCCTCCCGGCGGTAGCCGACGCCGTACAGCTTGGGGGTGTAGCGATAGGCGAAATCGTGGCCCCGGCTGATAAGGTCCGCAGCGCCCTTGGGCAGAAAGTCCAGGGTGTTGTAGGTTTTGCTCTCGTGGCCCCGGGCGGCCAGCTCCTCCGCCAGGGCGGCGGCAGCGGCGTTGTGTCCGCCGCCGGTGTTGCAGGAGAGAATAGCAATTTTCATAGATTCTTCTTTGTCTCCTTCTCCGCCAGTCGAAGCAGGCGGGGGCGGTTATAGCGTTGGATCAGGATAAAGCTCACGTTGCCCAGCAGGTTGTACACCAGCCACAGCAGCCAGGACCACACGCTTTTCCACAAAAATAGCATGCCCACAGACAGAACGATGAGCCAGCAGTGGACGCACTCGGCCACGCAGGTCTCCTGTACCAGGGACATGGGGTCAGCCGCCGACAGCTTCTTTTTCACCATGTCCGGCATCAGGCGGCTCATGTCCGGCAGACGGTCCTTCCAGCGGCGGATGTGCAGCTTGTTATATACCCGTCCGCCCTTTTCCCAATCCCGGCACCGGTAGGGGGCCTGATGGGGGTCAAACCAGCGGCGGGGCAGGGCCTGTCCCACCGGGTGGGCCAGAACGCCCAAGGCCGCCGCGTACAGAGCGGCCCGCCAAAAACCGTGCATACGCTGTCCTCCATTCGTGTAGTACAGCACATCATACCAGATATAGGGATAAGAATCAAGCATTTGGACGAAAAATGTGTAATACTTTGCCTGCCATGGATGACTTTTTGCACCTGTCAAGAAGAATTATCTGAAACATGCAAAACCCTCGGCGCATCGCGCCCGCATTTTCAGAACTTTTATAAAAGCTCTGAAAATGCTTTTGAACTAGTCAAAAATCCTTTTTGACAAGCTCAAAGCCCCCGGTGCCGTACACCGGGGACTTTGCTTATTGGAAAATTGGGTTAGGCAACGCGCTTGCCCTTATAGCGAGGAGTAACCGCCATGGCCACCAGGCCGCAGCCGCACAGACCCGCCAGGGCGAACCACAGAGCCGCACCCTTGTCACCGGTCTTGGGACCGTTGCTGCCGGTATTGCCGTTGCTGCCGGTATTGCCGTTGTCACCGGTATTGCCGTTGTTGCCGGTATTGCCGCTGCTGCCGGTATTGCCGTTGTTGCCGGTATTGCCGGTGTTGCCGGAGTCGCCGCCCTGACCGGGCTGACCGGGCTGACTGGGCTGACTGGGCTGACTGGGCTGACTGGGCTGACTGGGCTGGCCGCTTCCTCCGGCGTCACCGCCGGAGCCGCTGTCGGTTTGCTGATAGCCGCAGACAGAGCACACGCCGTTCACATAATCGTGGGCGCCGAAGCCGTCCTTCTGGCTGTTGTCGGTGACGGTGCAGCCGTCGGCCAGGCAGTCATGCCAGTGATTCTCGCCGTCAGAGGACCAGGTATCGGACCACTGATGGGTATGCTCCTTCACCAGGGGCTTGTCCTCGGCGCTGTACATGCGCCACAGCTGGGTGCCGTAGAAGGGATTGGCGGTGCCCATATACACGCCGTTCTCGGTGGAGCAGATGGTGCGCAGGCCGTGGTTGGAGCCGTCGCCGAAGCCGTCCCGGGTGATGGCGTCGAAATTCACGCCGTCCTTGGACACCAGCAGGTCAAAGCCGTTCTCGCTCTGCTGGGCATAGTAGTTGCAGCCGAAGTAGTACACAAAGTTGTGGATCGTGTCGTCATACACAGCCTTGTCCAGGGCTTCGAAGATCGCCTTCACCGCATCCTGCAGGCCGTCCTTCAGACCCTGGGGATCGGCGCTGTACATAGCCACGCCGGTGACCTGGGCGTATTCCTGGGCAAAGTCTGCGCTGTCCAGCTTCATGCCCAGCAGGTCGAACACCTTCTGCTTGAAGGCCTCATACTCCTCCAGCATGTTCCGGTAATTGGGCACGGGATTCTTGTCAGCGGACATATCCGTGGCAAAGCCTGCCAGCATCTGATACAGATGGGCGGTATACTTGGTAAACAGGACCTTGTCCAGGAACCAGGTCAGATACTTGTTGTCGTGCTGCTGCAGAACCTCCAGCACGGCGTCCTTCAGCATATCGGCCCGGCCGCTGATGTCGGCATAGTCCATATTGGCTACCTGACCGTCGGTGATCTGGGTGAAATGATAGGTCAGAGTGGAGGTGTCATAGGTGCCGATGTACAGCTCACCGTTGTGCTCGCCGTAGCGCCAGATATACTGGTTGGAGTTGTTGCCCAGACCCGTGCCCAGGTTGCCGATGGGGCCGTCGGGGAAATAGGGGTTGTCGTCCTTACCGGCCACCTGCTGGAAGTTGCCGTCGGCGTCCATGCGGTACAGATAGATGGAGTGGTCCAGATCGTTGTACAGCAGCTCGAAGTTGCCGGAGGCGGGGATCTCCGCCAGGTCCAGCATGGGATCGTTGTAGGTGCCCAGGTACAGATAGCCGTTGTACACCCACATGTTGCAGCTCATGGAGTAGTTGATGCCCAGGCCGAAGTCGTAGCCGCTGGTGCCGTGGTCACCGATGACCTGGGTCCAGGTGAAGCTGCCGTCCTCGTGCTTGTCGCCGCGATACATGGCGAAGCCCTGCTTGTTGATGTGGCCGTCGATGGACTTGTCGGTGACCACGGTGACGTACATGGAGCCGTTATACTCGATGATGTCCCAGATACCGCCGCCGTTGAGGCCGTCGGTCTTCATAACGGCGGGCAGGCCGTCAAAGTCGTCCTGATCGGCCACACGCCGCCAGGAGCTCAGACCTGCGGTGGGATCGGAGCTGGCCACGATGATGCCGCCGGGGGTACCCTTGCCGTCGTAGTTGTCCGTGGCCAGGCACATATAGATCTCATCGTCAAACACCAGCAGGCCGTGAACGCCGTTGGACACGCCCTGGGTGTAGTTGATGTTGTGATAGGCGATGGAGCACTCGTTGGTCTTGGGGTCCACCTCGATGAGGGTGGCCGTGGGGCTGCCCATACCTGCGAAATAGATCTTGCCCTTGAATTCAAAGGCCATGCGATAGCCGGCCAGATAGTTCACGCCCTTCAGATAGGGGGGATAGCCGGGGAAGATGTCGGGGTAATCCTTCAGGATGTCCCGCTCCCGGAAGATCACCTGGGCCTCGCCGGTGTAGCGGTTCACAGCCATGATCACGGGGGTCCACTGGGACATGGGAGTTTCGTCGAAGGTGTCCGTGCCGAACATGACCTTCACAAAATCTGCCGCGGCCCGGCTGGTGTCCACGTTCTGGTCCAGCTTGCCCTCCTTCTTCATGGCGTCCAGGGACGTCTTGACGTTGTTGTGATAGATGTAGTAGGTGGAGTTATAGCAGGTGCCGATGTAAACGTAGTCACCGGCCTCAGCCATGGACCAGGAGTAGCTCTGGCCCCGGTCCTGCAGATCGCCGGTCAGAATGCCGTCCACCTCTCCGGCGCCCAGCGTGGGGTGGGAGACCTTGTCGATGGTGTAGCCGCCCTTGGAGTAAACACCCTGCTCCAGGGGCTCGTAGCTGATGGTGTCGTCATCATTGCGGACGGCGACTGCCAGTGCGCCGCTGACCAGGCTGACCGTCATAACCAGGGCCAGCAGAACAGCGGTGCAGACTTTGAACGCTTTGTGCATGTTATCCCGCTCCTTTAAAACAATTTGCCTGTCCTTGCACGAAAAACACTTTATCTATAATATGTGCGCCAACAGACACACAGTAATTTAACATAATTCGCATACTTTTACAATAGATAACATCTGAAAAATACAATAATTTCTGCTTATAACAGAAAAAAGAACAGGCGATGACGGCGTTTTTTGCGAAGTTTTCCTATAAAGGCAGCAAAATGCGGAAAATTTTGCCCAAAGGCGGTTGCCAAAGGGCGGCAAGAGGTGGTAAAATAAACGTATCCTATTCCAACCGGCGGCGGCCACTCCACTTTTTGGCCCCCTGCCGGAAAAACAAAGGAGGAACAAGGTCCCGCTGAGACTGGCGGTGCGGCAGTGTGGAGACCTGCCGTAAGGCGCTGCGGCTTTGCCGGGCGCGAGACCGTTCCCTGCGGAGGCAGAACGGTTACAGTCTGTGCATATGGCAGAGGTCATTCTGAAAAACCTCAAGAAGGTGTATCCCAACACCGAAAAGAAGAAAAAGGCCAAGAAGGGCGAACCCGAGAAAAAGACCAGTCTTCAGATCACCGACGAGGGCGTTGTGGCGGTGCAGGACTTCAACCTGCACATTGCGGACAAGGAGTTCATCGTTCTGGTGGGTCCCTCCGGCTGCGGCAAGTCCACCACCCTGCGGATGATCGCGGGCCTGGAGGACATCTCCGGCGGCGAGCTGTACATCGGCGGCAAGCTGATGAACGACGTGGAGCCCAAGGACCGGGACATCGCCATGGTGTTCCAGAGCTACGCCCTGTATCCCCACATGACCGTGTATGAGAACATGGCCTTCTCCCTGAAGCTGAAAAAGCTGCCCAAGGACGAGATCGACCAGCGGGTCCGTCAGGCGGCAGAGATTCTGGACATCACCCAGTATCTGGACCGCAAGCCCAAGGCCCTGTCCGGCGGCCAGCGGCAGCGTGTGGCCATCGGCCGCGCCATCGTCCGCAACCCCGCCGTGTTCCTGATGGATGAGCCTCTGTCCAACCTGGACGCCAAGCTCCGCAACCAGATGCGCGCCGAGATCATCAAGCTGCGCCAGCGGATCAACACCACGTTTATCTACGTCACCCATGACCAGACCGAGGCCATGACCCTGGGCGACCGCATCGTCATCATGAAGGATGGCTTCATTCAGCAGATCGGCACCCCCCAGGAGGTGTTCGACCACCCTGCGAACCTGTTCGTGGCGGGCTTTATCGGCGTGCCCCAGATGAACTTCTTCGACGCCAGGCTGTCCCGCCGGGACGGCAAGTACACCGTCACTGTGGGCAGCGTTACCGTGGAGCTGTCTCCGGAGAAGCAGCAGCGCCTGGCCGCCCATAACGTGGCGGAGCAGGACGTGACCCTGGGCGTGCGCCCGGATCATATCATGCTGTGCGCCGACGGGGTCAAGGGTACGGTGGACGTGTCCGAGATGATGGGCTCCTCCGTGCATCTGCATGTCACTGCCGAGGGCAAGGACGTGATCGTCATCGTCCCCACCAACGGCGCCGCCGCCCACTTCCCCATGGGCAGCGAGGTCAACATGATCTTCGGCGGCAACGTGGCCCACGTTTTCGATAAGACCACCGGCAAGAACCTGGAGTGGTAAATCCGGAATCCCATAGCGACAAGAGTACAGGACTGCCCCCCTCCGGCGCAAAAGCACCGGAGGGGGGCAACTTGCGTATGTCTGAATAGGATGTTATACCGGAAAAGAACGCCTTGCACCGGGAAATCAGGTGTGTTATACCTGTCTCTTATACACATCTCCGAGCCCACGAGACCCTAAGACATC
>ERZ1026997.592-NODE-592-length-13339-cov-521.181421_pt1 | contig 13339 bp, 17 predicted proteins | sample MGYA00519289_ERZ1026997 | MGnify/ENA primary metagenome ERZ1026997 (study PRJEB26926, sample SAMN06164455) | human gut metagenome | biome: ENVO:00009003; feature: ENVO:2100002; material: ENVO:00002003 | host: Homo sapiens | place: USA | collected 2012 ... | reverse complement strand
GATTGCCATGTGCCCTCCTTACGCAAACAGGGGAGATTTGCCGGTTGCCCGGACCACCTCTTTGTTCTTCTTTACGACGTTGCGATACACCACATCACCATCCATATTGATAGTGAGATTGATATCCCCGGACACTCCATCTTTATTGGACATGGCCGACATTACAGCGCGGTACACGCCATCGGACACGGCGGAGACTATCTGGTCATTGTTCGCAACGGATGTCCGTCTGCCGATGTTGCCCACCATCTCCGCGCCAGCTTCACGGGCAACAAACAACTGGCCCTCGTTGGGAAAACCGCCTTCGGCGAACTGTTTGATTTTCGGGATGTTTACCAATCTCTTATTGAAAGCGGGTATAATCTGAATGCCACCGATTTTTAGACCCTTGAAGTCCAGGTGGAACATCTCATTTACCGCATCAATCACGACATTGACGATGGAGATAATCCCGTTGGCCATCTTCTTTACAAATCGGGTAATAGGGTTGTCGTCCAGCTTCCATGCGGCGTGAGATGATGCAAGCCCGGCGGCAAGCACGGCAAGGCCGAGTCCAATTCCCGCGCCAGACAGGAGCAGCAAAACGCCGAGAACCATAAGTGCACCGCCAACAATACCCGCAATATAAGAAATCGACTTTTTCAGGAACTTCGAAACGGCGTCCCAGTTCAGCGCCGCAGCTGTCGCGAGGCTTGCCGCTCCGATTACCATCAGAGCAATGCCCATAGGGATGTTTACTCCGGTAAACGTAAGCAACGCGCCGAGTACCAACTGCGCGGCACCAAGTATCACCATAACGGTAGTGATTGTTTTTTTCACGGAATCAGGCATTTCGTTCCACTTTGGAACAATTGCTGTGGCCAGCACGAACGCACCAGCCACCATCAAGGCGATGCCCAGCGGGATATTCGCCCCGGAGAAGGCCAAAATAGCGCCTACCGCCAGTGCGCCCAATGCAACAAATGTGACCAGCCCGCCGATGATTTGTCGGACATCTTCCGACAGTTTATCCCACGCCAGGGTTTGAGACGCAATCAGTTCCGTTGCACCAAATGCCATAAGGCCGATGCCGATGGGAATATTTGCCCCGGAAAAAGCAAGGATTGCGCCAATGACCAACGCTGCGGTTCCGCTTACAAGGTCAATGTTTGCGATGGCATTTTCCAAAACATTCTTTACGGCGTCCGGGTTATCTTCGTTGCCGGAAATCATCAGAGCAAGGCCACTTGCCATCATGGCGATTCCGGCGGGCACGTTAATCCCGGTAAAAGCGAGAATCGCACCAATAACGAAATCGGCCGCGCCTAATGTGGCTTTGATTTCTGCAATGTTATCTTCGATTGTCTGTTTGATCTCAGAAACCTTGCTTTGAACCTCCCCAGCCAGGAAACCGTACTCGGGCAAATTAATTCCAAGTCCACCAGAGCCGGTAATGCCAGATTCCGTTTTGCCTGAAGAACCCGCGGTGGACGGCAGGATGTTCAATTCGTCAAAGCCCATGGTGTAGCGCTTGAACTCCTTGGCAGCATCTACCGCTGCATCCATGTTGTCCGAAAGATCCCCGGCGGCAACAGCCCCACGATTCACGCCATCCCAGTCAACGTCCGTAAGCTCAAACCCGAACAGTTTAGCCAGCGCGTTCGCTAACTCGCGGACAATTTGCAGAAACGCAATCACATAAGGCAGAACCTTAGTCAGAATCGGGATAAACAGATTGCCGATTGCACGGGACACCTGAGTGATTTCCGCTCTAAGCACACGCAGCTGGTTCGCGGGAGCTTCCAGGGTTCGGGCCATGTCGCCCTGTGCGGTAGTCACCTGTGTCATAATAGCGTAGTACCGCAGTTCTGCTTTTTCCGCCTGATTCATGGCGGAAACGCTCTTGGTAATACCAAGATTCAGCGCTTCCTGCTGCAATCGCGCAACAGACAGGTCATAGCCCAATCTTCGCAGGGGCTCCAGTTCGCCTGCAATGCCGGACTGTAACTTCTGCATTGAGTCCTCAATAGAGATATTGAAGAAAGAGGACAGGTCATAGCCTAACTGTGTCAGGTTTTTGCTCATGGTGTATGCCCGGTCTTCTGTATCTCCAAATCCAGTCAGAAGCGTCTGAAACACGCCCTGATTCCGCATCCACTGCGCCGGGTCGATGCCCATCACAGAAGATACTTTTTCTGCGTAGTTTTGCGATTCCTTTGCGTATTTACCCAGTGCGACGTTGAACAGGTTCAGGTCCTCTTGGTACGTGTTGGATTCCGTGATAGCCGTTCCGATAAGGCCCACCACGCGCCGCAGCCCAGCATACAAAATTCCGAACCGAATCATGCCCGTAGCTCTGCTGAACATGCTCGTTCTGCGCGTCCCGCGCTGAACGGCGGCGTTGTACTGGTTTACCATCGTAATGGCCCGCTGGAGTCTGGCTGGTAGCGCAGCAAATCCCGTTCCGAGCCGCTGCATCTCGTCAGACAACGGACGAATCGCCGCCGCAAGCTCCTTCATTTGGCGGTTAAACTTATCCAAGTCCGCCGCATCAAGCTCACGCATGACCTCTGGGAGCCTGCCGAGTTGGCTAATAAACGATGTGAGGTGGGAACGTCTCAGTTCGGAGAGCGGGCGCATACTGTCTGCAAGGGCAATCAGCTTATCGCCGTCCGTTGTCTTGATTTGGCTCAGCGCCGTAGAAAGTGCGGCGATTTGGTTCGGCACGGAACTGGAGATTTTGACGGCGCCGACCTCACTCAGGCTCTTCAGTCCGCTGGTCAAGGACCGGATCTTCTGAATCTTATCTGCGCTGGTGTTCTCCAGGGCCTTGTTCAGGGAGTCCAACTGCCTGGCAGTAGTGCGCAGAGCCGACACGCCTCCGGATGTTGCCGATTTCAGCCGAACCAGGGTATTTTGCAGCTTTTCCAGGGACGCTACAGCGCTGTCGCTGTTTTCCTTAATTTGAAACTCAATACCCTGGATTTCCACATTATCTGCCATTCTTACCACCTCCCTGTTCGAATCGTTTGTTGTTCGCGATCATAAACATCTCCATGACGGACCGCGCCTTCTTGTCGCCTTGCTCCTGTTTTTTGGGCTTTTCGCTTTGTGCATACAGGTCGTATGGGGAATCACGGTACGGCTTTGGCCTGGTGCCTTTCTTGCCGCCCATGCGAAGAATGGGTGCCAAGTCCGCCACGGCTTCATAAATGTACGCGCCGTGCAGCCATGCGGTTTGATTTGTCAAATCGCGTTTAATCTTCGCTGCTTCCCTGTAATATTTGACCAGTTCGCAGTCCTCGTCCCAGTACTGGCTATAGGTCATGCCAATGGCCAGATAATATGGAAACAGCTCATAGAATTTATCGGAATAGCGGGGGATTGGCTCCCCCGCTTTATTCGACGGCGACTCGTTTACCAGTTCGCCGTCCAGGTAGGGTTTTCCTCGCTTTCCGCAGGCTCGTCCAGCAGGGCGATGATGGGGTCGTTGTACATCTCAACCAGCTTGCCGATCAGTTCGTCCTTCTTGGGCATGCCCGCGTAAATCCTGTCGATCACGTCGCGCTTAACAAACCGATGATGAGCCTTAAAAGCTCCAGCAAACAGCGCGGGGAGACTGGTCATAGGCTTGTTTTCGACTTCGGTCGCAACAAACCCTTCTTTCTCCATCAGCTCCACGGTCTTCCGGGTATATTCCAGGGTGTACGCAATGCCAGTCACGGGGTCCTTAACAGTAAGCGTCTTTGCCATATTCTGTTTCCTCCTTATTCGTTATCCAGGTTGATTGCGGTCGAGGGTGCGATGGTGATAGCCATGCCCACAACTTCGTTGACACCGCCTCCAGTGGGGTACACGGACAACTCACCCTTAAAGCTGAACTTGCCGTCCGTACCGGAAGGAGTCAGAGTTCCCGCGCTTTCGGTGCCGCCGAACCATACGGCGTAATCCTCCTGCTTGCCCTCCAGCGCCTTGAGCGCCTTATAATCGGTCAAGGTGTAGTTGGCAGTGAAAGACAGGCCGTCCATGGACTGGATGCCCGCGATGAAGGTCTGCATCTTGTCGGAAAGCGTGGTGGTTTCCAGCATGTCGGGGTCGCCACCCAGATCGGGGAACTCTTTGATGTCGATCAGCTTCGACCACGACGCAGCGCTGGTATCTTTATGCATCAGGAAAACCTTGTAGGTAGAGATAGCGATAGGTCATCATTCCTTTCTGTTATCGTCTGAAAATAGTGGCCCCGTCTGTTTCCGCCCTGTATCTGGCAACAAGACGGTAGATAGAAGCGTTTTCCATGTTCGGGACCGGGGACATGGAAATCCTTGTGAAGTTACGCGCATACATCATCCTGTCGATGTCTGCCATGATGGAACGGCATTCACTCTTTTTCCCGCCAGTTTTGTTGGAGTAGACGTTTACCTCGTACATCAGTACGGAATATCTCTCGCTTTCGGATGAATCCAAACGATTTGCGGCGGTGTAATTGTCCTGCTCCACAATGCTGGCATGTGGGAATTTAGGAGGTGCATTGATATACTCCCCGGCCACGTCAATGCCCGGGTATTTCTCGCGGAGCTGTTCCGCGATGGGCGTATACACCTTGCTTTCGATGTCGATCATCGGAACACCTCCTTGACAAGGGCTGGGAGCCTGTCTGAAAGCTCCTTTACCGTGTCGTACATAGACATGTTGGCCGGGTTGCCGTGAGTAAGAACCACCGTATTGCCGGTTTTGGGGTTCGTTTTCTCGACTCCGTTTGTTCCGGGGTCCCCGTAGTAGCCCCACGTCCTTTGCTTGCCGTGACCCTTTCCGTAAGTGCCGCGAACCATGCCGTTTCGCGCGGATTCCGGGTGGTTGTCCGGGTACATAACGCCAGTGCCGAATTCAATAAACAGGACGGACGCACCGACAGCTACTACCGCCGCCGTGCGTCCGTCCCGTTCTTCGATTTTTACATTCGCGTCGTTTGTCCCGTCGTATACGGCAGACTCAAATTTTGCGGATGCGATATCATACCCCATGGAAGAAAGCTCTCGGAGAAGCACATTCGCCCGGTCCTCCATCCATGTCCGGTAATCTTCGACTACGTCAATCATCCGTTGAATGCCCGCAGCGGACAGCGCCGTCTTTACAGTCCTTTTCACGACACATTCACCTTGCTGACGGCGATGGAAACCAAATTCAGAGACTTGGCAATTTGCTTTACAACGTAGTCATAAAGCGGCCTTCCGTCTTTATATTCCGGCTTTTTGTCGATAAAAAGTACCGCGTTTTCGTCGATCGGGCAGGTCATATCATCTGTGATAATCACCTTGTCATAGGAGATGAACTGCCCAAACTGCTGAATCTGAGCATACCCGGCAGCTGGGGAGATATTGGCTTCCATTTTCACCGGATCCGCATATTTCACGTTTTTTTCGCCGGTTTCGTAGCCACCAGCGTCCTTCCCCGGTTCTGTCCCTTGGTACAAAAGATACCAAAACGGCCTTTTGTTTCGGTTCATGATTTTCATCCTTGCGCCTCACATGGTGGCCGCAAACGGCACGATTTCCCGCATAAGAGAAGGCGGCACGTCGCCACCCTCATAAGACCTGGAAACGCCATTTTCGCTATGTGCTGTTTCCCCCTCTGCTCCGCGCTTGTTGATGAGATATGCGGCGATCTCAATTTGGTTGATCTCGTAGCATGCGGGGACAGCAGTAGCATCTGTCCCGAACGGAAACGCTCTGCGGAGAATCTTGCTGGCCGCAATATTCAGATACGCAGAGAGAATCGATTCGCTTGTCTCTCCGGTCATGTCTCCCAGCATGGCCAGTTTTTCTTCGTCGCGCATCTCATACCCCCAGATCAGCCGGTGACAGCTTTGGTGTTAACGGGATTGCTGGCGTCGTTGGCAATAAACACGCTGCGGCTGTAGGTGGGCTTGGTAAAGCTGGTGGCGATGCCGGTAAACTTGCCGTGATACCACTCGGGGCCATGGTCAAGGCCGATCTGGCCGAACAGCTGATACTTCTCGCCCGCGCCGGTCTTTGCCAGCTGCTCCAGGAAGAAGTTACCCTTACCGGGCACGGGCTGGAACACGGGGGAAATAACGTCCAGGTTCAGCAGCAGAGCGGTGCCAGCGGGCAGGCACTCGCCAAGGTACAGGTACACCACGCCCAGTGGAGTAACCACGCTGGAGAGGGAAATACCGTTGATTTCACGCGAAGCAGGAACCACGGTCAGGCCATTCTGAACAGCGTCGGCGTTGATCTGGAACATGGTCACAGCGTCACACCACAGGCAAAGGCCATCGGCGGGAGCGTTCTGGCCATAGATCTTCTTCACCATGTCGGCAATTTCCCACAGGCCCAGAGGCTTGCTGGCCATAGCCGTGACGTTGGTGGTGATTGCGGTGACAAGCCCACGGGTCTTGTTGATCTTGGTGTCATCGGTGGCCTTGTTGTACACGCCGTTAATGAACGTGTACTCAATGTCGAGGTTGATCTTCTGCATCTTGGCGGCCACTTGGAAGTCCAGTTCGTTAATGGGGTTTGCCTGTTGACCAGCTACGTTCAGGCCAGACAGGGTGCCCATATTGGACTGTTTGGCATAGGAGATGCCGACAGCTTCATGGAAAATCTGGGTAACGTTCGTTTTCTGCTCCCGGGTCACAATGGAAGCGTCGGGGGCAGTCAAAGACGCAGACTCGGAGATGGCGGGCTGTTCTCCGCCGCTGGTGGTGTACTCCTGGCCGGTAACAAACTCTACGTGGTTCGTCACCTTAGCCCGGGAACCGATAATGGAACTCAGGGGGGTCTTGGTGTTGCCCTTGTTAAAGAGCATGCCGGAATAGTTCAGCGTTGCAAAGCTGGTAGCAAAAGTATCTGCCATGTCTTAACTCCTTTTATTTGTTATTTGCGGTTTCTTCCTGTGCCTTCAGGCGCGTGTAATAAGCGATTTCCGCATAGTTCTTGCTTGCACGCGCCTCTTCGATCTTCTTGTCGTAATCAACTCCAACGGGACCGGCACCGCCGTGCGGCGCGGGAGTGCCCTTGAGGATGTCGGACTTTACCTTCTTGGCATACTCGTCCAGGAACTTCTGCTGGTTCGCAAAGACCGTTGCAGAATCACCAGCCTCCAGAGCTTGGGCGGTGTCACTTGCCAGATCCTCTGCATAGCCCTGCGCCACAAGCTTGGCTTTGTACTCAGAGACGGTCTTTGCCGTTCTCAGCTCCTCAAGCTCTTTCTGCATTGCGTCAATGCTATCTGCTTGTTCCTGCTTCTGGCGCTCGTCCTCGGAAAGCATGTCGTTGTACTTCTTTTTCCACTGGGCGGCGTCGGATTTTGCCTTGGAAATAGCGATTTTCTGCCGAGAAAGCTCTGCGGCGTTGTCCTCATACTCAAAGCCCTCCAGGGCCTTGAGCTTGTCCTCGGTGGACATATCTGCGTAACCTTCGATTCTGCTGGTGTCGATTTTCATGTTGATACCTCCTGCGTTTTTTCGGCGGTTTCCTCCGCACCGTTTTCTGTTTTTTCCGAGGTTGTCTCCCCGTTGCGTTTTAACGACTTCCCTGTCGATAGTTCCTTTTCTTCTTGCTTTTCGGCATATTCCATGCTGATTTTGTACGCAAGCTGAGGATCGGAGAACATGCCGCAGTGTGTGAATGCCAGTTGGGGGGCAATTTTCCCGTTGTTCAGCATGGCTACCAAAACACTGGCCTTTTCGCTGATATTTTCGTAGTTCCGGCGCGTAAACCGGATTTCCAGGGCGGACATTTTCAGCGAAAGCGCCCGCAGATTATTGCAGATTTTGATAGCGATTTTCAAAAACTGCTTTTCGGACCGTTTGAACATCTGTTCGGAATCCTTTGCCCGCGACTCTGCTGACGACCATCCGTCGCGCATAATGACCGCAGACCCGGTGTCGCTGGTTGAGGAGCCTCCATTCCGGTTTGGCATTCCGCAAATCGTCAGAACGGTGTCGTACATGTCATCCGTCAAGGTCTGGGTCTGCGTCTGGTTCAGCTCCGCCGTCAGGTACCCAACGTCAGCCTTGAGCGTCGCGTCAATGTCCTTGAACTTAATAGCGCCTTCTGCCCTCAGATTCTTGTAATCTTCGGACGAAATGTCCACGTTGTGGAACAGCATCAGCGCCTGGACAAACTGTTCTACGCCGTCCATGCGGTTGGATTGAACGTTGTTGATAGCGTCCAGAAGGGGGAGCACAATCTCAAAAGCACCCAACCGGGCTTCATTGGAGGGGTATTCGATAATTGGGATGCCCAATATCTGTGGCTCCGCTTTCACATCCCAGGTTTCCGTCACCTCGAAATACGTGTCTTCGGAGTAGCAGCAGAAAACAAGGGTGTTATCCTCTTTTTGCACATACGTCACGCCAAGAATGGGCCGGTGGCCTAAGCCACTGGAGTACACCACGAAGGTGTTGCGCGGGTCCAGTGTAAAAATCTCAAACGGCGATTCATCTTCTTCCACGTCCGCCATTCTGTCCGGCAGAATCATGCGGTAAGACGTGCCGCAGATATGGAACCAGTCCGCCAGCTCCTTGTCCTTGGCGGGCTTGTCCTCGGAAAGCGCATAATCGTTGAGTTTGGACACGCCCTCGGCGATACTCTCATCGTTTCCCCGGCTAACGTACTGCACAGGCTCACCCAGAAGATACCCGACCTTGAACGAAACAATCTCGTTTGCCCGGTTCACAACGATTTTGTTGTTGATTTCTGGTCTGACATCCTTTACCCGGCCCAAAATGGGCTGGTCGCCCTTGTAATACCTGTAAAGATACTCAATGTCCGCCCGGTTCATCTGGTGGATGGGCATAGCCTTTTGCAAAACATCCACCACATTTCCCCGGGTGACGTGCTCAACGTCCGTGTAGATAACCTTCCGACCAAAAAGATTCATTGGCACACCCCCTTAAAATGGCCGCTTGAACACTTCCACTTTGCCGCCCACTCGCATCCGGATTTCGTTCTCCAGCAGGGACAGGGCATCCGGTGCGTCATCGTGCGGCACTTTTCCGCTCCGGGTGTAAGTGGTGACTTCCTTCATGAAATTGAAGTACTGGCTGCCCCGTTTATAGGTGGACGGATGCTTGAACCAGAAGTGTTTCTTGATGTTGTCGGACGCAAATTCAATTCGCGTCTGTTTGTTGGAAATAGTCCTTTTTGTACGTATTCCAACGCTATATCCACGCTGCCGGACGATTTCCGCAACGTCTCTGGCGTAATACATGCCCGCGTTGTTGCTTTCAAACAGCGCGTCCGCAACGCGGTTGTCGATCAGGCACCTGGCGCATTCTGGCTTTGTGATGTCCGGTGGAGAATCATCAAACACCACGTCCACGATATACACTTCATCCCCGTACAGCGCCGCAACGGGAAGGGCGGTGCTGTCGCTTCCGCTTTCTGCAGTGTCACACACGGCAATAACGGCGTCCGGATCACGGCCCGTGGGGAGTTCAAAGAAATAATTCAGCTCATCCTTGTTAAAAAGCAGCCCCTTTGCTTCAAAGGGCTGCTGCTGGAATTCACTCTCGAACTGTTCCGCGCTCAAAAGCTCCCTCTGTTCGCGGAAATACGCTGTGGTAAACACCTTTTTCCCGTCCCGTTCGTATTCGTAGTTACTCTCGTCCGTAACGGGGTCAAGTGCCGGTATTTCAATGGCTTTCCACGCCCAGCCGCCTTTTTGCGCTTCCTCTTGGAGGTGGCCGATGGGGTCATACAGGGAATATCGGGTCCCCGTGGCGACAATGGGTGTTCCCTCAATGGCTCGGCCCAGAATATCACCGGATATGATCTCCCACTTATCGTCCAGCCTCTGGCGGTTTTTTGCTTCCTCACGTCCCTCTACGCAGTCATCCAGATATAGGACGTTCGTAGCCTCCGACAAGCCCACTTGTCTTGCGTCAATAGATCGACACATGACTGTGGGAAAACGGGATTTTGACCGCAGATTCAATATCTTTGTGTCCGCATTGGTCTGCACCAGCGGAGAATTTGGGAAAACGTCATAGAATAAATATTCATTTGGCGTTTGCAGATACTCCAGGCACCCGGAATAAAAGCTTTTCACCAGGTCGTCCCCCGTCCCTTCCATTAGGGACGACTTGTCCGGTTCCCGCCCAGACAAAAAATTGACGAAATTGATGCCCAACTGGGATTTCCCGGCGCGTTTGGGCATCGACAGCGTCAACAGCCGCAGTTTTCCGTCCAAAACCTCCTGATACGCCGCCACAATAGGCCGCAGGTAATGTCGCCTGGGTGCATAGAATTTCTTCTCTGGTTTGCGGTTCATCTCGATGTACAGCAGAAACGTGTCGAAATCGTGCGGTGCGTCAAAACACATAGCCTTTTTGTACACGTCAAACAAAGAATCCGCCGCATTTGCGCTGCACTTGTGCAGGGCCGCAGAACTCAGTTTTCGCAAATCCTTGCTCAGCTCATGGGCCAGGGTGAAATCATCCGGCTCCAGTTGTCGGCATACGGATAGAAGGTCCATGTACGGCACATGGTCGGACGGATTCCTCGCAATATGCTGTTTTATGCGTTCTGCCAGTTTTGCGTAGTCCATGGTCCCTCCTGGGTAAAATAAATCTCGCCCCCAGATGTACGAGGGTGAGATTCTATTCAGAATGTGTTATGCGCCTACATACAGCAGCCGGAAGGTCTCGCGGCCCTTGGGTGTCACAAACGTCTGGGTGCCGCTCCATGAGGTCTTGGGGTTCACGCACTCTTTGACCTCAAAAAGCCCGTCATTCTTGTTCTCATAGGGCAGCAGCTTTCCGCGCTTGTCCCGGTAAATATACTTCTTATCCAACAGAAACGACACAAACGCCTTGGGCGGTGCGCCCAACTCCTTTGCCGTCTCCCGGAAGTTTGTCAGCAGATTCCGGTCCACGATGGTGTCAAAGTAGTCTGCTTTGGGGGCCATGATCTGGTTCTGCACCGTCAAGGTGGAGATACGCGCGTCGCGCTGCTCGATGGTTTTCTGCGCCATCAGCAGCGCCGCCGCCATCAGTTCCTGCGGGGTCATGTTCTCCTGGCCGTTGATATAGCCGCCGTGCTTGCGTATGCTGGGAATAACTTCACCAGTCACCCATCGTTTGAACTTCTTCGCCGTCGGCAGCTTAGAGCCAAGAACGAGAGCGTAAAGGCCGCTTTCGTTGATGATGGTCATTTTCTGCTGGCCGGAGGGGGTCGGGAAACGCGCCTCCCTTCTGTCTTCTGCGTCTACATGCCGCGAAACCGCATCTTTAGTGTTGCTGTATCCAAGTGCGGCAGCAACATCCTTCCCAGCAAACCACGGTTCATTATCAATCTCCACCGTGCGCATATCGCCAAATTCTGGATTGTTGAAAATCATCATTTCGTTCATGCAATATCTCCTTTCTTCACCGGCTTCATCTTCACCTCGATCTCGAATGAGTTCTCCTGGACTCCCCAGATTCCCTGGACGATGTAGTCCCCGAATGCTTCTACCATTACGTCCGACCATCCGGCTTCCTTCGACTCCAAGATCGTGTATCGGTTCCCCTGGATAGCCAGGGCGACACATTCGGCGTCTTTTAAAACGGCACATGCTTCTCTTACTGTCATGGTGAAAATCCTTTCTTTCTCTTGACTTTGAGGATTCTCCGGTGATAGAATGGATTTACCAACGGGGAAACCTGTTTGGCACGATAACGGATTCGCTCAACTTTGGAATGGGGGGGCGTTTCCGTTATTTTTTTAGCTTTTCATACTGTTCTTTTATCCCTTTTCGCACTACCTCCGATCGAGAAATAGATTCGGCCTTGCAACACTCATCGAGTTCTTGAAGTGTTTCCTTATCCATTCTCACGCGGAGCATATAGTCCTTAGGATTATCAGTAAGCTTTGTGCCTTTGTGGATACCCATGCATTCACCGCCTTTCTTTGTTGCCACAATCAAAGTATACCGTAGCGACAAAGAAAGGTCAAGAAGGTCAAGAGGGATTTTCAATTTTTCTAAAATTTTCTGACTGTCCAGATTTGGACAGTCATTTTTGCATAAAAAGAGACGGGTTCCCGAAAGAACTCGTCTCTTTTATTTTGCTTGTATAGGTTACTCGCCCACGTTGATTGTGATCGTGTCAGAGGTCTCGTTGAAATCAGCGGTCAGTTTGAACTCAAGCGTCTTGACCTCGGAAATGTCGGACAGGCCAGCCTTTTCAAGGTAGAAAAACATGGAATAATTGATGTTTTTCCCGCCCTGCATTGTTGCGGGGACTCCACCCAGATATTGGACCATCGTATCATTCACAGAGCTGTCCTGCGGATATACCGTAATTTCCTGGTCCGTCTTGTTCTCGAACTTCATCTGGATGTAGCAAACACCCGGCACGGAATCCAGTTCCGTGATGCCCAGGTACGTTGCCTTGAACGTCTCGCCGTCATACACGACCTTCTCAACGGTCTGACCTCCGGCCTCGCCGTCATCCGGTTGGTCTGCGGTGCCTCCGCACCCGACCATAGCAATTGCCGCCACCATGATGGCAAGCAGCACTGCCCACACTTTCTTTGCTCTCATTTTCCTTTTCCTCCACATTTATTTTCTCCCGGGTGGCCGGGGGAATTACTTCATCTCGCCGGATTCGTATTCCTTAACGCGCCGGTAGAATGTGTTCGGCTTCAGTCCCAAATGACCCATAGCCGCTTTGGCGGTGATATGGCCCGATTTCCAAAGGTCATATTCCTGTTCGAACTTCTTCCTGTCCACCGGGATAGCCTGACGGCCTACATACTCGCCGCGCTCCTTTTTCGCGTCGATGCCCTCTTTCTGCCGGGATTTGATATAATCACGCTCCAGCTGGCTCACTGCCGCAAATACCGTCAGCATAAATTTGCCCGCCGGGGTTGTGGTATCTATCTTTTCCTTCTGTGATTCAAATTGTACACCCTTCTCTGTCAGTTGGTCAACAAGGTTTAGCAAATCGCGCGTATTTCTTGCAAACCGGCTGATCTCGCTCACAACCACGGTATCGCCCTCGCGCACAAACGCCAACAACTTCTTCAGTTCTGGCCGGTCAGTGTTCTTGCCGCTGCACTTGTCTACAAACAGCTTCTCCGCGCCGAGCGCTTCCATCGTGATTTCCTGCCTTGCTGTGTTTTGCTCTTTCGTTGACACACGGACGTATCCTACTTTCATTTTTCGTCCCTCCTTTGCCGTGATTATATCACGTCTGCAAAGGTGTGTCAATATGTCAATTTCAGTTTGTGCAATGCACAGATATTTTTTTCTCTTTTGTTTTTTGCGGGCATTTTGGGGCTTACCCGGCCCCGCTTCCGCCCCCAATATCCCCCTGTCTCTTATACACATCTCCGAGCCCACGAGACCCTAA
>ERZ1026997.588-NODE-588-length-13378-cov-6.222472_pt1 | contig 13378 bp, 10 predicted proteins | sample MGYA00519289_ERZ1026997 | MGnify/ENA primary metagenome ERZ1026997 (study PRJEB26926, sample SAMN06164455) | human gut metagenome | biome: ENVO:00009003; feature: ENVO:2100002; material: ENVO:00002003 | host: Homo sapiens | place: USA | collected 2012 ... | reverse complement strand
TTTATGCGTGAAAACGCGCGGGTCGGAGCGAAAACTCTTTTGTCAAAAAAGGGCACCGCCCTTTTTTGACAAGCTCAAAAATGAGAGGCTCCGGCCTCTCATTTTTTATGCTTATTTCCACTGGAACGTCACCATGCCATAGACATAGATGAACAGGATGGCCACGGGGACCACATACTGAAACATCGGCTTCATCCATTGCCGCACCTTCAGGCCCCGGCCGGCGTTGGCCTCCAGCAGGAAGCTGTTCCATCCCCAGCCGAACCGGTTGCAGCAGAACAGGGCAAACACCAGGGACCCCAGGGGCAGAATGTTGTTGGACACCAGGAAATCCCACAGGTCCAGCCAGGAGGTGCCCTCTGCGAAGGGCTGGAAGTGCAGCACGCTGTAGCCCAGGGCCGTGGTCAGCGCCACCAGGAAGATGCACCCGCCGCAGACCAGGCACCCCACCGGGCGGCTCCATCCGGTAAGATCCCGCACCATGGCCAGTATCTCCTCGCACACCGCCAGCACTGTGGACAGGGCCGCAAACACCATAAACAGGAAGAACAGGGTTCCCCACCAGCGGCCGCCATTCATGTGGTTGAACACGGTGGCCATGGTGTCAAACAGCAGGCTGGGGCCGGCGTTGACCTCTACCCCATAGGTAAAGCAGGCCGGGAACATGATCAGCCCCGCCACGATGGCCACAAAGGTATCCAGCAGGATGATGTTCACCGACTCCCCCATCAGGGACCTCTCCTTGCCGATGTAGCTGCCGAAAATGGCCATGGCCCCCATGCCCACCGACAGGGTGAAGAATGCCTGGTTCATGGCGCCCACCACCACGCTGCCGGTGATCCTGGACAGGTCCGGCACCAGGTAAAACCGCAGGCCCTCCGCCGCGCCGTCCAGGGTGAAGCTGTGAACGGCCAGCACCAGCATCAGCAGCAAAAGCAGCAGCATCATGTATTTGGTGACCCGCTCCAGGCCGCTCTGCAGTCCGAAGCACAAAACGCCGAAGGCCATCGCCACCGTCACCGCCAGATAGGTCACGTTGACGCCCGGGTCTGCGATCATTGCGGAAAACCCCAGATTCTGGCTGTTTCCCGTGAGAAACTGCACGAAATAGTACACGATCCATCCGGTGACCACCGTGTAAAACGCCATCAGGGCGATGCTGCCGAATAAGGACACATACCCATGGATGTGCCATTTCTGACCCTTTTTCTCCAGCTTCTGATACATGTGGATGGGGCTGGTCTGGGCCGCCCGGCCCACGCAGAACTCCATGGTCATGATAGGCAGCCCCAGCACCACCAGGCACAGCACATACAACAGCACAAAGCCGCCCCCGCCGTACTGGCCGCACATCCACGGGAATTTCCACACATTGCCGCAGCCGATGGCGCACCCGGCGGACAGCAGGATGAACCCCAGCCGGGACCCCAGCTTCTCGCGTTCCATATCGTCTCTCCTTCTGCATTTTTATTCACATTAGTGTGGAGTTATCCTATCAAATATTCCGCTTTGCGTCAAGAAATGATTAAATTTTCACAATGCTTTCGCTGCTTCCCTTTTCCGGGAAGCCTGACAAGTCTGAATTAACTGCCCGGAAAAATTGCAAATACGCTCCAAAATCGGCTATTTAAGCCCATTTTAGAGCGTATTTGTTCATCATTGAGGATTATTGATCGGTCTTTGGTTTGGCCGGAGGAGTTGATTCCGGGATTTCCTGAAGATAGCCGGAATCCACAAGGGCCTGAAGAAAATTACCGAAGGATGGAGCAATTATCTCAGTCGTTGTTTCGTATCGTTCTGCGGCGTCATTTATGATTGATTCAGTGGATAATCCAGATTTAATTTGTGAGAAAAAGTATGCTCCGGTTTCGTTCAGCCCTTTGACATACGGTACCCTGCCGCGAGCAGGTCCGGTTGCCACCAGGAGTTGTTCATCGCAGATTTCTGCAAGAACTACTCCGGGAATAACGGTATATTTCATAGTTTTTCACCATTTTTATCACTTTTTTGCCAGATTCATCGCAGGGTCAGACAGGGCTGCCGCCAGGGTATCTCTGCACAATTGGGCAGATTGGATATCTCCGCGGTTTTTCAGAAGCCAGACCGGGCTTTTCAGCATATTTTCAGCGATTTTACAGGCAGATTTCACTTCCTGCTCTGTATTACAATCAAACAGGAATTGGGAAAAGATTTTTCCGGCGGATTCGTGAACGGTCAGTCGTCTGATTTCGTTGGTTTTGGCCTGTTCCAGGAATATGATTCCGCCCAATTTAGCGGTCAGCCGCTGAGACATGTTTTCTTTGCCCGTCCAAGGGGATGAAGTGACGAATACTTGGTCATTTTCCATATATACAATGGGTTTATCCCCGTTGATGATCTGAACCGCATCGGGACAGAGGAGCTTCCACAGGCAATAATGGGTGGATTTGCCGGTGCCGCTGGGGGCGGTAATAAGCCAAGCCAGGTCCTTCCAGATAAAGGAAACGGCATGGAACACGATGCGGCCGAAAGCCGTGATGGCAGAGGAGACAGCGGGACACAGCTCCATATATTCCACATAATATTCCGGTTCCCCGGGCTGGTAAATACTGGCAGCCTTCCGGAGCCGCTGGGGCGGAATGCGCACCGACGGAATGTCCCGGTCATTTATGGGACAGGGCGGGATATCCCGGGTCGTCCCACCATTTTTTTCCAGATAGGGAGAAAAATACGGATAGTAATCATCATAGGCGGTGATCACGTCTACGGGAACACCGGCAAGAACAAGTCGTCGTTTCATGGATAAAAATTCGTCATGTGTGAGAAGCGGAGGGATGGATGAGCCATCCCTCCGCTTGTGGTGTTTCAGCCGATGATGTTGCCGTGCTGGTCCACGATGACCTGCTGGCCATCGGGCAGGGTCACGGCATAGCGGCCATTGCCGATGCTTTCCAAAATACTGCCGCTGGGCTTCTGGCCATCAAGGCCCACAACGGTATCCTGGAGTTCAGGAGGGATAAACTTTGTGTTCATGGGTGTTCTCCTTTCCTCACTCCCAAATGGTGCGGGTGTTGTAATGCAGGGTATGGGTGACGCCGTGGACTTCGGTGCCGTCCAGGGTGACCCAATAGGGGGTGACCTCCAGGGTACCAGAGCCGGAGAGGCTCTGCTGGGTGATCATGAGCTTGGCATTGCGGGCAGCACCGAACAGGCCGGAGGCCGTATAGAACAGCCGATAGCGGTTGGCGTAGGCAACAGGCACCTTCACGCCGTCCACAATGATGCCGCTCTCCTGATAGTTGGCCGGGTTATCCACGGCGGAGATCAGGGTGACGCCGCGCAGGCGGAACAGACCATTCCGGACATAGTGCAGGTCCAGATAGGAGTCGCTGACGTACTTGGCGTAGATGGTGGTGTCCTCCGTGACCTGGTCCAGGTCGGCGGGGATGGTATAGGCCTGGTCGGCGAACCAACCGGCAAAGACCTTGCCGGCGGGGGCCTGGTAGGCCACCTGGTTACGGACGCCGGTACCGGCGGAAACGGTAAGCTCATAGGTCTTGGCGCCGTCCACCACGGTGACGGTGACATCCTCCACGGTGGGCACATCCGCCGAAATGGGAGTGCCATCGGCGCAGTAGGAAGCCATGGTCAGCAGCTGTGTTTCGGCAACGGCGGGAACCGTGCAGTCAGCGGTGCGGGACTCATCGCTGGACTTGATCTTGCCAGCGCCAGTGCCCTGGTAGGTGCCGACGCGGGTAACGCTGTTGGTGACCTCCACGCCGTCCAGGGTGACCCAGTAGGGATAGTAGCTGACGGAAGCACCGGCCTGGGGCCAATAGGTGTCCTTATCCAGGCCGTAGCACAGCATATAGCCATACTTGTCACCAGTGACTACGCTGGCCGCAGTATAGCTGTTGGACTGGCCCTCCTGCTTCAGGTTGATGGTGATGCCCTTGAAGGCAACGCTCTGGCCCTCCGGCAGGCTGGCAACGGTGGTGCGAGCTTCGTCAATGGCCCCATAGGTCATCTGGTTGGCGGGGGTGCGGACATCGTTGACATAGAAGCCAGCTTCTTTGTAGAGGGCGCGGTCAATGGCGGAAACCATATAGAAGCCAATGACATCCAGCTGCCCCTCTGTGTTATGCTCCCAGCAAGACAGAGCCATAGGCTTCAGATAGGCGTTGGGCACTTCCCAGATATAGTAGGTCTCGCCGGGGGTGGGGGTAAAGCTCTTACCGGTTTCGCCCTCGGCGAAGGGATAAACCACGGTACATGCCTCGCTGTTGAAAGCTCCGCCGTAGAGGTAGCCGCTGGTGACCTTGTCCGTCAGGTTAAACCCGGCGCTGACGGGGTAGGTCTCGGTGGCGCCCACCTGCTTAGCCTGGCCGTTTTCGTCCATCTGAACGTGGGCCACATAGAAGCTCTGGGTGTAGGCAAACCAAACCTCGCGGTTGGCATTGGTGGTGGAGACGGTGACGGAAGCCTCCGTCACATCCTTGGTGGTGACGCCGTCCAGGGTATAGCCATAGTAGGCGGCGCCGGAAATTTCCTTCATGGGGACGTTATAGGTGCCGTATTCCAGGGCCTGGGAGCCGTTCATCTGGTAATACTCCTGGGCGGCCAGCTGCTTGGCCTTGTCGGGGGACTCCACCTCCACGCCCTTCTCGTTGATGGGCTGACCCTGGGCATTCACCAGGTAGAAGTGCATGAGGATGGTGCCGCCCTTGGGCGCAACCTGGGGGATTTCGAAGTCCTTGCTGGTTTCCTGATCCTGATAGTCGGTGTAATTAAAGGTAGTGGTGTCGTTGGTGGGATAGGTCCGATCCTTGCTGAGGCCGTCCTTGAGGGTCACGCGGTACTTCATGACCGCCGGAGTACCCTCGTTGATGTCGCCGACGTTCCAGTTGAGGGTCTCGCCGCTGCGGGTGACGGTGCCCTGGCTCAGATAGACATCGTATCCACCGGCATTGTACTCGTCCAGGCTGTTGGTAACCTTGGGGTCGCCGGTGAAGGCCAGGTTCACATACTGGCTCATGGGGTCGGTGACCAAGCCGTTGGTGGCGGCCTTGGCGATGCTGCCGGCGATGGTCTCAAAGGCGGCGGTGAGCTTGGTCTCCACGTTGTCGTTCTGGCCGATGGCGAAATAGCCCTTGGCAGCATCGCTGGCACAGGATTTCAGGGTGTTCTCGCCGTTAGTACCCGCCTGGAGGGCCACGGAGAAGATGGTGGTCCCGGCGGTCTTGGCCTGGTTGGCTTCCCAGATGGTGGCTACGCCGTTGTTAGTGCCTTTTGAGGTGGTATACGTGCCATCCAGGGCGTATACGTAATCCTTAGTCGTGCTTCCACCGTGTTTGGAACAGGTAGCCGTGACCACGGCGTTATAGTTCATGGTAAAGCTATTACCAGCACCGACAATATCACTATAACTGGGGGCAAAAGCGCCGATATTGGTGATGCGGCCACCAGTAGGACCAAAGTCTCCACATCCCAAGTCATATCTACGGCTACACCCCTCATACGTTGCGGAGGCAACAAAGGGATGGCTGTAGGTGGCCTCACCATCGGACAGGATGACGATGTTCTTCTGCTTGCCGGTGGAAGAAGCAGAGGCCAGCAACTGCTGGGCCACATGGATACCGGCCTGCTGATTGGTGCCGCCATTGGCGTAGGTGGCGTCATCCACGGCGGCCTTGAAGTCATCCAGCTCGGAGGCCGTGTAGAAGTGGCCGCTGTTGTACGCCGTGGCCGTATCGATAAAGGTGACGATGGCGATGCGGGTGGTGCTGTTCTCCGTCAGCAGCTTGTCACCGAAGGCCTTGGCAGCCTTGCGGGTGTTGGTGAGCTTGGTGCCCTTCATACTGCCGGAGCAGTCGATGACCAGGACCACATCGGAGGTGGTGCTGTAGTTCTTGCCCTGGATGGTCAGGGTAATCTCATAGAGGCCATCCTGCCCCTCCACAGGCTGGGCCGTTTTGCTGAGGTTGATCGCACCCTCATTGGGCCATGCGGGTCCGTCTGACGCAGCGGTTCCGCTTCCGCTGGCGTCCCCGTCCGCCGCAAACGACGGCAGGGCCACCAGAGACAGGGCCATGACCAGCGCCAGCACAAGGGCCAACGCCTGTTTCCATTTCTTCATATCCTCGTTCCTCCCATTGCGTTTATTTGCGCGGTGCGCATTATTTTCAGGCCCTAACGGACCTAATTGAAGATGCGACAACGCTTCCGCCGCCGGGATGCCGGTCCCAGCTGCGGAACGTTATTATAGCGCATATCGGTATCGTTTTCAAGTGTAATTTTTGTTTTCCAAAGTTTATTGTTATCTGGCTATTATTCTATCACAAAGTCATGTCGAATGCAAGTGCATTTTCAGGGGATAAGGGAAATTTTTCTGGATTCGACGGGTGGATTATGCTATAATATATGTGTAATTAATCAACAGGGCAGGAGGACAATGTCCATGAACGAGAGGAAAACATCCAAAAAAGCGGGATATCCCAACGGGGATGCCCGGGACTTCTTTTTACGGAATCTTGACGAAAAAACGGTAAAGGGTCCGAAAAAGCCGGAGCGGCCCGGGTCTGAGCCGCCCATCATGGCGGTGTATGCCGCGCCGGTGGTGAAGGAGAAGAAATGAGCGGGTTCCGGCTGCGCAGCTGCGTGTGGGAGCTGACGCTGGCGTGCTGCTTCGGGTGCCGGTACTGCGGGTCCGCCGGGGGGCGGGCCAGGGCCGACGAGCTGTCCACGGCGGAGTGCCTGGACACGGCGGACCAGCTGGCAGAGCTGGGGTGCCGGAGGGTGTCGCTGATCGGGGGCGAGGTGTTCCTGCGGCGGGACTGGGCGCAGATCGCCGGGCGGCTCACCGGCCGGGGCGCGGCGGTGGCGGTGATCACCAACGGGTACCTGATGTCGCCGGAGGTGCTGGCGCAGCTGCGGGAGGCCGGCGTGGAGTCCGTGGCGGTGTCCATCGACGGGCCGGAGGACGTACATGACGCCGGACGGCAGGCAGGCAGCTTCCGCCGGGCCATGGACGCCGTGGGGGCGCTGGTGAAGGCCGGCATCCCGACGTCGGTGATCTCCACCCTGCGCAGGGACTGCGTGGGGCGGCTGGAGGAGCTGTACCGGGTGCTGGAGGGCTCCGGCATCGCCGCATGGCAATTGCAGGCGTGCTCGCCTATGGGCAACGCCGCCCGGGGGCTGGACTGGCGCATGGACCCGACGGAGGTGATCCGCTTCGTGGAGCGCCACCGGGACCGCGCGCCGTTTATGCTGGGTGCGGCTGACAACGTGGGCTACTTTACAGAGGAGGAGCCGGGCCTGCGGGGCGCCGACGGGGCCTGCTTCCAGGGGTGCCGGGCGGGCATCTCCGCCATAGGCATCGACAGCGTGGGAAACATACGGGGGTGCGAGTCTATGTACGATGAGCGGTTCATCGAGGGAAATCTGCGGCAGCGGCGGCTGCGGGACATCTGGGAGGACCCGGAGGCGTTTGCGTATAACCGGCGGTTCACCCCGGAGCTGCTGACCGGAGACTGCGCCCGGTGCCGGATGGGGCCGTGGTGCGCCGGAGGGTGCCGGTCGTATAACTATTTCGTCCACGGGAAGCTGTATGAGGCGCCGGTGTGCGCCGGAGGCGCCAAATGAGCGCCGGGGCGGCAGCCGTGGGGCTGCGGCTGCGGCAGGAGCGGCTGAAGCGGGGCTGGAGCCAGGAGGGCCTGTGCCGGGGCATCTGCGCGGCGTCGTATCTGTCCAAGATCGAGCAGGGCCGGGTCCAGGCCGCGCCGGAGCTGCTGGCGCTGCTGATGAAGCGGCTGGACCTGCCCTGGTACGGGGAGAATCTGCCGGAGCTGGAGGGGCTGGTGGAGCGGCGGTACGCGCAGTTGCTGGACGGAGAGCAGGAGGCGTTTCAGGACAGCCGGGCGGCGTTCTCCCAGGCGCTGGAGACCATCCTGTCCAGTCCCCTGGCGGCGGACGGCCTGGTGCTGGACGCCGTGGACCGGCAGGACCCGTCGGACATCCCGGCGGCGCTGGAGCCGTATCTGGACCAGCGGCAGCTGGCGCTGCTGCGGATCGTACAGGACCGGGAGCCGGAGGCGGTGCGGCTGCTGCCGGAGGCGTACTGCTTTCTGATGGCGGGCATTGCCGGGTATGAGCAGGGCGGCGACTATACCGGGGCCATGGCCTATCTGCGGCAGGGCTGCGACCTGGCGGCCCGGGACGGCCGGGTGCGGCTGATGCTGGAATGCCGGCTGATTATGGGCAGCGTATGCTGCAACCAGCTGGACCTGGACGGTATGGAGGAGCACTATCGGGCGGCGGAGCGCATGGCCCGGGCCCTGGGACGGCAGGAGGACCTGCGGGCCATGTCCTATAACCGGGCCGCCACCCAGGTGGAGTGCGGCCGGTATCAGGAGGCGTATGGGTATTTTTCCGCCCTGGAGCGGCCCCGGGTCATGGAGCTGCACAAGCTGGCGGTGTGCTGCGAGGGGCTGGGTCGGACCCGGGAGGCTCTGGACGCCCTGGACCGGGCGGAGACGGCCCCGGAGGAGTATCCGGACCGGGCTCTGTGCATGAAGATCTGCGGGCTGGTGCGGCGCAGGCTGGAAAACCCCGGCTATCTGCAGGACCCGGATTACGGCGCGGCGCTGATGGACGTGTTCCACCGCTGCCGGAGGGAGCTGCCCATCGGATACGCGGGGTTCCACCTGCCCTGGGTGCTGGAATGGCTCACCGCCGGGCGGCAGTATAAGCTGGCGTATGAGCTGGTGCGGGAATTTCCCCTGGTCCCCGGGAGAAGCTCATGACAGCGGCGGCGCTCTTTTTTGACAGACTGAACAAAATCCCTCCGGCCGGAGCCGGAGGGATTTTGCTATGCTTCCGTCAGTCTTCCATCAGCTCCTCCAGGCGGCGGCGCTTGGTCCGGGCGTCACCGGTCAGGTGCAGCTTGGAGTAGATCTGGTTGATGTACTGCTTCACCGTTCCCTCGGACAGGAACAGCTGCCCGGCGATCTCCCGGTTGCTGAGCCGCCGGGCCATCCGCTGGGCCACGGCCCATTCCCGCTCTGTCAGAGCGGCGAAGGTCTCCGGCCGCTGCCGGACGATCTGCACCGCCTGGCACCCGGCCTGGAAGCTCTGGCCGAACCGGGCGGCCCGGGCGGCAAAGTCGTCCCCGGCCTCCGGCAGCACCTCCCGCAGGTACCGGTAGCAGGCGGCAAAGGGCAGCACCAGCCCGTCGGGCCGGGCCATATCCGCCGCCTGCCGGACCAGAGCCGCAGCCTCCCGGCGTTTGCCCAGCCGTTCATAGGCTGCGGCAGTCTGCGTCAGCACATAGATCTCCACCAGGGCGTAGTGCATCCCCCGGCACAGAGCCAGCAGCTTATCGCTGCCGCCGATGACCCGGGCATAGGCCCCCTGGGCCAGGAATACCTGGTTTTCGATCATCCGCATCATGGGCACGCAGGGCCCCAGGAAATTCACCGTATCCAGCCGGTGCTCCCGGAACAGGGAGGGGATGCTCTCCTCCTGCCCCAGCAGCGCCAGACACCAGGCGCTGCTGCTGTCGAAAATGTGCAGCCACATGGCGTTGTGCCGGCCCAGCAGCTGCTCCCGGCGGCGGCGCAGGTCCGTCTCCGGGGCTTTCCCGGCAGCCAGGGCCAGCCGCATTTCCAGAAAGTCGCAGCAAAGAGCCATATTTTCCTGGCCGCTGCCCCGGATATCTGCCCGGGCCCGCTCCAGAGCAATGGCCGCGTCGTTGAGGCGTCCCTGGGCCAGGGCCGCCTCGCCCTCCATGATCCGCTGGGCGCCCATGCCGTGGCCGCCGGTGATCTTGTAATAGTGGGGCATGCAGTCGTCCATCTCCGCCAGCTCCCGGGAAAGCTGCCCCGGGGTCCGGTGGAACATCATCAGCACCGACGGCGACCCGAAGGTCCAGCTGCCGCAGCTCTGGATGCTGACGGCCTGGTCGGTCATCTGGCGGCTGGCACTGCGGTGCAGGCGGCTCATCTCCGTGATGTCGTTGTAATGCAGGAAGCTTTCGATCAGGTCGCACTCTCCCAGCAGATTGCCCCGCTGCCGGGGCGTCATGTCCGGGTGATTCCGGACGGATTCCAGCAGCAGCGCCTTCAGCTGCTGCATCCGGGGGATCTGCCCCCAGGTGAACATCCGCCGCATCAGCACCAGCAGGGCTGTGGGGTGCTCCATCAGCACCCGGTCACCGCAGCAGTCCAGCAGCTCCAGCACCTGCTGGGGCCGCAGGGCCGCCAGCAGAATGCCCGCATCCCGCTGGATCACGTCCAGGGCCGCGTCCCACCGGCCGCATTTGCCGAAGGCGGCCAGGGCCTGCAAATAGTCCCCCCGGTCCGCATACCAGCGGCCGTACCGGGCCCGGTATTCCGCCTGCTCCTCCGGGGGCAGGGCGTCAAAATCCCGCTGGGCGCAGGCCTTCATCATGTGGTGGAACCGGTATCCCCCGCCGGGGAGCCGGGTGACAAAGGCGTTTTTCGCCGTCAGGTCCGCCAGGATCTCCGGTGTGTCCGGCTGGCCGGTAATATACCGGGCCATGTCCCCGGTGAACTCGTCGGCCTGACCCATAACCGCCAGGAACCTCTGCCGCCGGGGCGGCAGGGGCCGCAGCATGGCGGCGGTGAACATCTCATAAATGTCCGTTTCTCCGGGATTCGCTCCCTGCTCCGTCAGAGCCCGGAGCCGCAGGTAAACGGCGGCCATCCAGCCCTCCGTGGCCTGCTGCAGCTCTGCCAGCTGTTCCTGGTCCAGGGCCGCGCCGCAGCGGTGGACATAGGCCGCCAGCTCGCCGCCCTCCAGCCGCAGCTGCTCCGCGCCGATGCGGTGCAGCCGTCCGCCCAGCCGCAGCACCTGATCCCCGGACAGGATCCGGTCCCGGCTGGCGGCGATGAGGTGGACGTTTTCCGGCAGTCTCGCCGCCAGTTCGCATAAAAACCGCGCCATCCGGGGATCAGGCAGCAGGTGCAGGTCATCTGCAAACAGATACCAGGGTTCCGGCCGCCGCAGCTCCCGGCACAGGGTATCCACCAGCAGGCCGGTGGCCGCCGGATCCGCGGGGCAGTCAAAGCCCTCCAGGACGGTCAGTCCGGCGGCCCGAAAGGCCCGCCGTCCGCTTTCCCACAGGGCAGGCAGACTGTCGGAATAAATGCTGACGCGGATGGCCGAGCCCGGCGGCTGGGCCGCTAAAAACCAGTTTACCGCCGTGGTCTTTCCGTAGCCCATGGGGGCCGTCACCGTGGTCAGGGCGCAGCGGCCCATGGGCTCCAGGCTGGCCTGGAGCCGGGGGGATACATAAATTGCGCCGGGGTCCGGCTTTCGTCTTGCCATGGAACAATTGCCTCCTTACCGGGCCATATAGGCTGCGGCGCGCTGTGTCAGCTTGCTGTATACCCGCTGGACCATCCACGGCTCCGTGGACGCCTCCAGCGCCTCCCGGGGCGTGAACCAGGCCACGCCGCTGTTTTCGTCGGGCTTCTGCCGCAGCGCCCGATCCCGGGCGCCCAGCAGATAGGTGACGTTCATGTGAATGTGGCTGGGGACATACTGCCCCCGCTTTTCGTGGCCGTCCACCGTCAGGCACTCCAGGGAGAAGATCCCCGGGTGCAGCAGCTCCAGCTGCCGCAGACCCGTTTCCTCCGTTACCTCCCGCATGGCCACCGCCAGCAGATCCCGGTCCCCGTCGGCGTGTCCGCCGGTCCAGGACCAGGAGTGATAGAGGTTGTGATACACCATCACCACCTGCCGCCGGTCCGGGCTCAGGACCCAGGCGGAGGCGGTCATATGGGCGGTGAGGTTCTCCCGGTCAAATGCATCGGGATGTCCCGCCAAAAACCGCAATATCCCGGTCTTGTCCCGCTGCTCCTGGGGACAAAGCGGGACAAAATTTTCAATATCCCGTATAATATCCATATCAATCCTCACTATCCGCTATCAGGTCCCGGACAATGGCGGAGGCCATCAGGATGCCGGCGGTGGAGGGCACCCAGGGCACGCTGGCGGGCACGCTGCGCCGCCCGGGGGACGGGGCCTCCAGCTGCCGGGTCTCGGCGGCCGGCTCGGGACTGTACACCACCTTCAGGTGCCGGATGCCCCGGTCCCGCAGCTCCCGGCGCATGACCCGGGCCAGGGGGCAGACAGAGGTCCTGGAAATGTCCGTTATCTGCAAAAGGCCGGGGTCCAGCTTGTTGCCGGTGCCCAGGGCGGAGATGATGGGGATGCCCCGCTGCCCCGCCTGGGCGATCAGGTCCAGCTTGCAGGTGACCAGGTCGATGCAGTCGGCGATATAGTCGAATTTCCCGGTGAAAAACGCATCCCGGTGGGCGGCGTCATAGGTGGCGCACAGGGGGTGGACCCGGAGGCCGGGGTTGATGTCCCGGCACCGCCGGGCGGCTGCTTCGGCCTTATATTCCCCCACGGTGGAGGACAGGGCGTACAGCTGGCGGTTGATATTGGTGAGGCTCAGGGTATCCTGGTCCACCAGGGTCAGCTCTCCCACCCCGGAGCGGGCCAGGATCTCGGCGGCGTAGCTGCCCACGCCGCCCAGGCCGAACACCGCCACATGGCAGCGGGAGAGCCGGTCCAGGGCCCGGTCCCCCAGGACCATTTCCGTGCGTAAAAATCTGTGTTCCATAGCGGTCTCCTTGTCGGATAACAGTGGAAAAGAGGCTGGCAGCCGCCAGCCTCTTTTTTGTTGCGTAATGGGGCTCAGCCCACGTACTTCATGCCGGAATTCTCGGTGGCGGTGATGTCCTTGACCAGGTTGGCGGACCACTCGGAGTAGTCCTTGTTCGTCATGGCGTTGCGGACCTGGACCATCCAATAGGGATCGTCGGTGCCCACGAAGTACATGACGTGGTAGCCGATGTAGCTGCCGCCGGCGGCATCGTTGGCCACGATGCCGGTATCGCCGGCCTTGCGGCTCTCGTCGAAGCACCAGTCGTTGAACTCGCTGACCATCTGGCCCTTATAGACCTGCTTATACAGGCCGCCGTTGGTGTTGGAGCCGGGGTCCTCGGACAGCTTGTTGGCCAGGGCCGCGAAGCTCTCCTCGGTGGCGTCGCCGTCCTTCCAGGCCTGGAGGGCATTCTCGGCCTCCTGCTTCTTGCCGGCCTTCAGCTCCTCCAGCTTGGCCTCGTAATCGTCGGCCTTGCTGTCCAGGCTGGAGGTGTCCACCTTGAACAGAATGTGGCGCACGTCCACGGTGTTGTACTCGTTGCGGCTGCGGCTGTGGAAGATCAGCAGATAGATGGAGGTGCCGTTTTCCACGAGCTCGGTGTCGCCGGCCTGGCGGCTGTCGTCAAACACCCACTTGGTGGCGGCGTCGCCGCTGTAGGTCTGTCTCTTATACACATCTCCGAGCCCACGAGACCCTAAGACATCT
>ERZ1026997.587-NODE-587-length-13383-cov-5.932548_pt1 | contig 13383 bp, 16 predicted proteins | sample MGYA00519289_ERZ1026997 | MGnify/ENA primary metagenome ERZ1026997 (study PRJEB26926, sample SAMN06164455) | human gut metagenome | biome: ENVO:00009003; feature: ENVO:2100002; material: ENVO:00002003 | host: Homo sapiens | place: USA | collected 2012 ... | reverse complement strand
CCCGTCTGGACAGCCTTTGGGATGGCATGGACAAACTGATCCGGGGATTTGCAAATCTTTCATAATATTAAACTAATTTTGAAATGGCATCTTGATATGGGTTCATTTATTCTTAACAGTTTTTTATCGACGATATTATTATGTGGATAACGATAAGTTCCTATGATAAAATAATTTGGCATGGAGGTAAATAAAAATGTGTAAAATTGTTATTATTGAAGATGATATAGATATTTGCAATATGATTAAAAAATTCTTGGAAAATAATAAATATAGTGTTCAATATGCTTTAAATGGTATAGAAGGAATAAATTTGTGCAAATCTTTTGTTCCGGACTTGATAATACTTGACATTATGTTGCCAGGGCTGAATAGGGATGATGTATTACAGAAATTGCGAAAATTTACAAACGCTCCTGTTATTGTTGTATCAGCAAAAACAATGGTTCAGACCAAAATAGAATTATTAAAAATAGGGGCAGATGACTACATGACAAAACCATTTGATTTGTATGAGCTTCTTGCACGTATTGAGGCAAATTTAAAACGGACTGTCGATAATCCTTATCAAAATAATAATACTTTGATATACAAAAATATAAAGATCAATAACTCTTTGGTTTATATAAACGGAGTATTAGTACCATTTACATCAACAGAATTGAGCATTTTAGAATTGCTATTGCAATACCCACAGAAAATATTTTCAAAACAAAATTTATATGAATCCATTTGGAATGAACCTTATGCGTATGATGACGATACAATCAATACTCATATTAGTCATATTCGTAAGAAAATTAAATCAATTACAAATGAAGATTATATACAAACTATTTGGGGGATTGGATATAAAATGAAATAATCTTTAGATTTTCTTTAGAGTTATCATATATAGTGGCATGGAAAGGAGTTGTTTAGGATGACAAAATTTATATGCGAAACAAAAAACCTGAGCAAAAAATATAAAGATTTCTATGCTTTAAAAAATGTAAACTTAACTATTCCAAAAGGCGAAATATATGGACTTGTGGGCGAAAATGGAGCAGGAAAAACAACGCTAATCAGATTATTGACAGGTCTTAATTTTAAAAGTGAAGGAGAAATTATTCTATTTGGGCATAATGATAATCTGCAATATGAACGATCAAAAATCGGGTGTACGATTGAAATGCCGGCACTATATAAAGATATGACTGCTTCACAAAATCTGGAAGTGCAAAGAATACAGAGAGGTATTCCGAATAAAAGCTGCATTGCTGATACTTTAGAATTGATTGGCTTATCGAACGCAGGTAAAAAAAGAGTAGCGAATTTTTCATTAGGGATGAAACAGCGGCTTGCACTGGGCGTTGCATTATTAGGTGAGCCAGAATTTTTAATATTGGATGAACCTGTCAATGGACTTGATCCTACGGGAATTATCGAATTACGGGAACTTCTTAAAAAATTAGTGAAAGAACGGGAAACCACCATTTTAATATCCAGCCATATATTAAGCGAATTGCACCAGCTCGCCACTTGTTATGGCTTTCTTCATAAGGGAGAACTTTTAAAACAAATTTCTGCTGAAAAATTGAATGAAGAATGTAAACGGCATATTTGTTTGAAAACAGATAATATACAGAAAACCACTCTCATATTAGAACAAAAAGCTAATATTAAAAACTATTCCGTTTATCCAGACAATTCTATTCGGATTTATGATTGTTTAGATAATGTAAGAATGATTTCCAAATTACTAACCGACAATGAAATCATCATTGATGAAATCTCTGTTCAGGGAGAAGATTTGGAAACATACTTTGAAAATCTAATAGGGGGTAGAAAAAATGTATAATCAAATACGGGCAGAATTTTATAAATTATTTCATACAAAGGCGTTATATCTAACATTTGCATTGATTTTAGCTGTTTTTGGTATCTTTTCCATAGGAGGTCAGCAACAATTTGTAGTATCTAGTTCCAGCGTAGATGAAACATGGAAGATAGGAGAAACCGTAGGATTTCTTGCTCGTGCATATAGTGATCAGGTACATCCAATGATTGAAGAAATTATAAGGACTGCCACGTCTTATACGGTATTTTTCTGGCTGATTGTTCTTATATTTTCTGTTGTTTTCTTTTCCAGAGAATATACAGATTCAACGATTAAAATTGCGATTGCAAGTGGACAAAGCCGACTAAAATTCTTTATTGCAAAGTATATCGTGATTACTGTTACCAGCATCATTTTATATTTTTCATTTATTATGGTTGCATTTATAATTGAATGTACAAAATACAATGTGCCGATACAATTACTTCCAATGTTGAAAATTGCAGGGCTAAATTGCATGGTTATGGGAGCCTTTATCGGTATTACACTCATGCTGTGTGTGATATTTAAGCATACAGCTATTGTGGTAGGAACTATGTCATTATTTACTTTTAGCGGACCTCTTATTTATATGATGACATGGGATAATATGTCTGCTCAATCGTGGCGAGTTCTAACGTACTTAAAAATCAATCCGATGTATTATTGGATGAATACGTGTTCTTATAATATGGTAAATCATTTGGAAATCAATATCTTACGGATTTTCTTTGTCATAGTTGCTTGCATGATTTCCAAGCCCCTTTTTGCCAAGATAATAAGATGGTCTTTCAATTTTTTCTTCTGAAAGTTCTCTTGCTATCTGATAAGGTCCTTTTCCCTCAATAGTCATGCGATAAATTCTGCGGACTACTTCAGCAGCTTCTTCATCAATAATCCAATGGTCGGGGTTTTCGGGGTCTTTCAAATAGCCGTATGGTGGGATATTACTTGTATGAGCGTTGCCGGAAGAACCTCTGGATTTCAGTACAGCTTTAATTTTCTTACTTGTGTCCCTGACAAACCACTCATTCATGATATTCAGAAAAGGGGCAAACTCACTGGTTTCTTGACGGTCACTGTCAATACCATTATTGATTGCTATAAATCGAACTTCCTTTTCTCTAAACAGAATGTCAGTGAAAAAACCTACTTGCAAATGGTCTCTGCCGATTCTGGACATATCTTTGCAGATACAGGCAGTGATTTCTCCGTTTTTAACACCTTCAACAAGTCTGTTCCATGAAGGTCTGTCAAAGGTCGCTCCACTCCAACCATCATCGGTAAAATGAACAAGATTCGTAAAACCATGTTTCATAGCATAATCTTCAAGCATTTGCTTTTGATGAACTATACTGTTACTCTCTCCAGCATTATCATCATCACGAGACAGTCTTTCATACAAAGCAGTAATGCCATTGCTTTTATCTTTTTTTCTTCTCATGCTGAACTCCTTTCTTCAATTCCTATCCACTCCTTACGCTCACAAAATATCACATCTCTAAACTGTCTGAGAGCAACGGAAAGCAGTTGTTTATTTCAACCCATAGCAGCTTTGTCGCAAATAAACTGGGCCTGCAGTGCCTTCATCTTGTTGCAAATGCAAGGACAACACCATTCAAATCATTAAGCAGTGATACTTACAACTACTTTCTAAAATTACCGGGCTATAACACGCTACGAATTCTTTTGGCGAATAAGGCAATATTGGTTGAAGGACCGGCTGACGAATTGATACTGCAAAGAGCATATATTGATAACTATGGAAAACAACCGATAGAAGACGGAATTGACGTAGTCGCTGTCGATAGCTTGGCGTTCCAACGATATTGTGAGCTTGCTTCTCTAATTAGTAAACCGCTGACTGTAGTTACAGATAATGACGGTAACGCTGAAGCTGTTCGTAAGCGCTACGAAAAATACACAGGCCTTGTTACTCTTTGTGTGGAATCTGATAATACCCTAAACACGCTTGAACCCTCTGTCCTTGCAGCAAATCTTGATACCTTTGAATCGTTCAAATCCATCATCTACTTAGGAAAGGACATAGAAAGCAGAGATCCAGACAGCATTAAGAGCTTTATGATGGGAAACAAAACTGACTGGAGTATGCGTGTCTTTACCAGTGAGAAGAAGATAAACTACCCATCATATATTTTAAAAGCCATCGGGATAGATAGTGAAAATGTGGGTGATAGAGATGAATAATCAAGTAGTATTTGCGGCAGCGGGGCATGGAAAAACATATTCACTGTGTTCACAAGCCAAAACCGCCATAGATAACACCAATAAATATGTGCTGCTTATTTCATATACAAACGAGGGAGTTCGTTCTTTAGAGAATGAGTACCGGAAGCAAAACGGCGGTGTATTGGATGACAGAGTCATATTCAAATCTTGGTACAGCACTCTTCTCTCTGAATTTATAAAACCATACCAGTGCTCACTTAAACTAAAAGAAAAGCGCTATAAGCAAGAGTTTCCAGTTACATTGCCAGAAAATTTTGTAAATTCCATTGCATTTTATGATACAGAGGCACCGCCTAAATGGTATAACCAGACCCACGTACAATATTACGTGAATAAGCGTGGCGATGTTGTTCCTGACAGGACAAGCCATTTAGCTTGGCTATGCAATGAGCATTCTAGCGGAAAAGTGATTAGGCGAATCCAAGAAATATACTCCCACATATTTATTGATGAACTCCAAGACTATGCTGGTTGGGATTTGGAAGTCATAACTTTGCTATTCAAGTCCAACGCAAAGCTCCTTGTAATAGACCCTGTTCAGGCGTATCTGGGAGAAACGGATATTGCCAGCGCGGCGGCCATGCGAAAAGTGCTTCGCCAACTAGCAGCCTGGGCTGCTATGTATGATTGTGCGGTTGTGTTGATAGGACATCTCAATAAGAAACAGAGTTCCAAAGACCTGTACCGGGGCCTTGGGAGCATTGACCTTGTTGCAGCTGCCAGAAGTGTTCTGCACATCGAACGCCTGCCGGAGGATGAGGATATTGCAGTCATTCATCATGTCAAAAGTAGTTTGACCCAAAAGAGCAAGGATGTGTACTTCACACTGGATGCCAATCATCGGGTGGAATGGCTGGAGCAGCCTTTTGAAGTTCCGCCAGACAAGTCTACAAAACAGATGATCGCAACGAGTATTCTCAAAATGCGATTGGCAAACGGCCCAGCCAAGGCGACGGATATCCTTGAAGAACTGAAAAAAGAGGGCATTGGCGAAAGAACCATTCATCAGGTAAAAAAGCAGTTGGAAATCCGTTCGGTAAAGCGTGACACCGCGTGGTATTGGCTTCTGCCAGAGTCCGAAAGTGGAAGGTGAGTACATGTCGAGGGATCAGGCGAAAGAAGAACTTCGCCAGGTATATCAGAGAGCGGAAGCACGCTATCAAGCGTATATCCCAGCAAAACCAAAGGTCAATCTGTATGGAGACGAGCATGTTTTTCGCGTCTGCGCCTACTGTCGTGTTTCTACGGAAAACGATGAGCAGCTTTCTTCCTTTGAGTTGCAGCAATCCCATTATAAACAGCTGGTGATGGATCATCCCAACTGGGAACTGAAACACATATACGCTGACGAAGGCATTTCCGGCACTTCCCTTAAAAACAGGGATCAGTTCAATGAGATGATTGCTGCATGCAGGCGGGGAGAATACGATCTCATTGTAACCAAAAGCGTATCACGGTTTGCCCGAAATCTGGTTGACTGCATTTCTCTTATTCGTATGCTGAAAGGCCAAGTGCCGCCGGTTGGCGTTTTCTTTGAAACGGACAATCTCTATACTCTGGCAGAGAATACAGAGTTTATGCTTTCTTTCCTTGCTACTTTTGCGCAGGAGGAATCGGTGAAGAAAAGCGAGGCAATGAACTGGTCATTACAGCAACGCTTCAAAGATGGAAAGCTCCTGACCCCTGCGCCGCTGGGATACGACCGGCAGAAAGATGTGACAGGCAGATACATCAAGTATGCACCGCTGATCGTGAATGAATCGGAAGCGAAAATCGTTGTATTCATATATGATGCCTATCTCACGGGATGGTCCATGGAGCAGATTGCATTATTCCTGAAAGATATTGGCGTAGAAACGAAAGCGGGCGGCACGGATTGGAATGCCGGCTCTATTGGCTATATCCTGACCAACGAACGATATTGCGGTAATGTCCTGACTTGGAAAACCTTTACCGCAGACCTGTATGAACACAAACACCGAAAAAACAGGCAGGACAGAGACCAATATCTCTATACCGACAAGCACACCGCCATTATCCCGGAAGAAAAGTTTGAAGCCGTTCAGGTACTGATGGAGAACAGAAAACACCATGTGCGCGGTGGCTTGCCCGTTATGCATGTCATTGACGAGGGTATCTTCCGGGGGTTCATTCCCATCAATCATCATTGGGTCAATGACGACCCCGGCACTTACTACGATATTTCCAATAGTGTCCGGCAGCAGCCCAATAGAGCGAAACGGATTGAAAAATCATCCCTGAGTGCGTTTGATTTGCAAGGCTATCAGGTAGTAAGGGGGCAGTTCCTTCAAATTCGTTATGAGGGGCCAACGCTGAATATCACAAATGAGCGAATCGCGTTCAACAAATTCTGTATGCAGAAGTTTGACAGCGTTGCTTATGTCCAGCTGCTTCTCCATCCAGCGGAAAGAAAGCTGGCGATCCGCCCCTGCCGGGAATCCGATGCCCACAGTATTCGGTGGAGACCCGACCCAGAGAAACCGCTATACAGCAAAACACTGAACTGCCAGCATTTTGGGAATGCACTCTACTCTATCATGAAGTGGAACCCGGACTACACCTACAAAGTGCGTGGGACATGGGCAAGCCGCCGGGGGGAGCAGATCATTGTGTTTAACCTGCCCAATGCTGTCCCTGTCATGCTGATTCCGGCAGATGATGGTGGTGAGGAAGCAAAGCAGAAAAAGCGAATCACGCTATGCCCGGAGGAATGGGAAAATGATTTTGGCGATGAGTTTTACGAACACACGGTAGAGAATGGCTTTTACTACATAGCACCCAATACCGAGTGGCACTCGCAGGCCAGAAGCGTAGTTGCTCCCGGTGTTGAGCAGTATATGGGGCCAAGTCAAGAACAACTACAAATGACAATCGACGATCTTTTGAGAGGAACGAATAAAATAGATGGAAACAAAGGAAATTGAACACTATTTCGCAGACAGCACCATCCTTCAGGAAAATCCCGAGGAAGCGGAAGAACTGGTCAATCTTGCCGGATATCAGGTGACAAAGGCGGAATTGTTTGCGCACACAAGAGAGCCGGCTATTACAATCTGGGACAGCAGAATCAAGTTCAACATGGCATGTCTACGCCGTTTTCCGGGAGTAACACACATCCAGATTCTAATTCATCCAGAGCAGAAACGGCTTATCATCCGCCCCTGCGACCCGGATGCCCCGGACTCCCTCCGCTGGGCCAGAGGCGGCGGGGAAAAGGAGCTTTCCAATCGAGATCTTCTGTGCAAAATCTTTGCGGCAAAAGTCTTTGACTTGATGGGCTGGAACCCTCAGTACCGATACAAGATGATGGGAAAGCCAGCTGTTTGTGATTCTGAAATGCTGTACCTGTTCAAACTAACGGACTTTGAGCTGTTTGTAAACGGGAAAAAGTCGAAGTCCTACCTTCCGGAGGATTGGCGCAATTACTTTGGAACCCCGGTGGATGAGCACGAAGATTCCTATAAGATCAATTTAGCAGACGGATATATCACAACCAACAAAACATAGGAGGTAGTAACCAATGAGTCAATTTATTCCGATCGAAGAAATGAGCCTGGACGGATATCAGATTGTAAATGCCGGCCTGTTCCATCATCCCGCAAGGAAGTGTGAGGCGACATGCACGGTATGGCCTTCCAGAATCTCTTTTAACAAGCTGGCTCTGGAAAAACTGCATTACTGTGATTACATCAAAATTCAGGTGAATCCCACCACAAAGTGCCTGCTTGTTTGTCCGGTAACTTCATCTGACAAAGACGGCATTCGCTGGATCAAAGGAGAAAAGGAAAAGTTCCTGCGTAATCTGGAATCAAAGGCTTTTGGCGAGCAGTTATACCAGAAGTGGAATCTGGACCCGGACTATACTTACAGATCGGTAGGGCATTTGGTGACAGTGAATCAGAAAGTGATGATATTGTTTGACTTCAGCCATCCCGAAGTGTGGAAGACCTGCAAGTCAGAGGGTACTGCATGAGCAAAACCCATCTCTCGTTCTACCTCAAAGCAAATCGAATCCATATATTTGTAGACGCTCTGCGGTTAATCGGGTCTCCAGCCAACATTTGTTTTATGATCGGAGAAAACGGAAAAACGCTGATTCTGAAACCATATCCGAAGAAAGATTTTCATTCCCATCGCGTTTCGGCGGAAGTCTACAAGGGCAAAAGGAGCATGGAGATCAGCAGCCTGCGGCTTTGCAGAATCATGGCGGAAATGCAGCAGTGGAATACCAGCTGCTCTTACCGGGTGCCGGGAGTTATCATGCCCCGGCAGCAGATATGTGTTTTCTATCTCGATCAGGCGGAGCCAATCAAGCCCGTGTAAAAAGCTGCACCACCATTTCATGTGATACTGCTCCTCACGCCGCTATCACTATAACACCATCCGAGGCTTGCAACAACACTTCATTTCATTCGACTATTTTTTGTTGACTTAATATCACCGTGGTGATATTATAAAGAAAAAACGAATGGGAGGAACTGCCGATGGAGAAACTGATAACGCTGTATCATGGTTCGGAGCAGCTTGTGGAGGAGCCGACTTTTGGAAAAGGGAAAAAGAACAATGACTTCGGCTTGGGCTTCTACTGCACGAAAAGTGAAGATCTGGCAAAGGAGTGGGCCGTGTCCTCTCTCCGAAACGGATTTGCCAACCGCTATACACTGGACACGGAGTATCTGAACATTCTGAATCTGAACAGCCCCGATTACACCATTCTGAACTGGATCGCGGTCTTGGTGGAGCATCGTCTGTTTTCCATCAAGACCCCTGTGGCCCGGAGGGCCAAGTGCTATCTGATTGACCATTTCAGCGTGAATGTAAACGCCTACGACCTGATCACCGGCTACCGCGCTGACGATTCCTATTTTGACTATGCAGAATCCTTCTTGAACAACGGAATCTCTGTGGAGCAGCTTGCAAGGGCTATGCGCTTGGGAAAACTGGGGGAGCAAATCGTCATAAAATCTCAGTTTGCATTTTCGAGACTCCATTATGAAGGCTTTGATGTGGCAGAGAAAGAGAAATACTATGTCCTCCGCAAAGCAAGAGACGATGAAGCGAATCAGCTTTATCTTGACATGCTGGAAGAGGAGAACGATGGCCTGTATATTCAGGACATTATGAGAGGAGGTGTCCTCAACGATGACCCACGCATACCAAGAAATCTATCTGAGTAAGGCCCAATCCATATTGGGGGATGCCTTTGACTATGCGATCAATATTTGCATCATTCCTGGAGACAGCTTTGTAAAACTATTTGTTGCCAGCACGATCAGCAGGCGAATGGAGAATGGCGAACCGGACTATCTGGCTGGGAAAAGCGGCATTGAAGTGGCAATGGATATTCTTGTGGAAACAACCGGAAAAGCGCCGGAGGCTTTGCCGCAGGACCACTATGGCCGTTCCAGAGAATACTGGATCGGCTGGGCAGTCGCGTATTATCAGTGGTTTTCCGGCAGAAGGTACAGCGACATCTTCAAGGCAGTTACCTTTGAAGACTTGCAGAAGATGTACTACACCCTCCACGAAGCGGACATTACAAAATTTGCAGGTCTTATGGATGCCCGGATGCGGGAGTTCTTTACCGACACCAATTTGAAGCGTATCCGCACTGCCTACGGCTGCACACAGGCAGAGCTGGCCAAGCGATCCCAGGTCAGCCTCCGTTCCATCCAGATGTACGAACAGCGCAACAAGGACATCAACAAAGCCAGCGCCGAAACCGTTCTCAGGCTTTCCAGAGTTCTTGGATGTACAATGGAGGATTTGTTGGAAAAGTAACCGGCATTGCAGTAAGAAAACCACATCAGCCATCCATGGGTCGGTTGATGTGGTTTTGGACATTATATTGGATATCCATCAAGGGTGTCGCGTTTCGCGGCACCCTTCAATTCATGATACTTCATGTTCGTGAGTGCAGCACTGAGTATTTCTTCCCCATGGTATCTTGGATTCAGCCAATCAGCAGCTGCCTCCCGAGGCAGGATGACGGGCATCCGGTCGTGAATCATGGCAATATCGTCAGACGGAGTGCGGGTAAGAATCGTGAATACTGGCAGATTATTTTCAAAACGGTAGATCCCTGCCAACAGCATACCACTGGATTCTTTTGGCGCAATCGCGTATTTTGCCTTCCCGTCAGGCGTGTCCTGCCATTCAAAATAGTGAGAAGCCGGAATCAGGCACCGGCGATGTGCCATGCCGTCTGCAAAGATGGCCTTTGCACGGCGGTTTCGCTGCGGGCATTGAACAGCAGCTTTCCATTGGGAAGGTGGTATCCCCACAGCATCCCAAAGGGCTGTGGCTTCAGCTCCCGATTGCTGGCAATCACCGCAGCCACATCTCCGGGACTCACCTCGCCGGTTTTGACGGTCACATTTCTGCTTTCCAGATTCTCTATGACTTTACGGAGCATGGCGATTTCGCTGTCCTCGGGAACATAAAACCTGCCGCACATAAAACCACCTCCGGGTCAGTATCGTAAAGCAAAAAGGGCCGGTCACCCAACCGCCCCAACACTACCATCATAGCACAGCACAGTATCAGCGTCAACAGAAACTCGCCGGGAAGTTGTGATTTCTCCCGGTTGTACAGAAATTGCAGTAATATTTTATCACATATTCCGTCTTGTAATCCGCAGCTTTTCATAGTACCATGTAGTTACAGAAAAGGAGTGGGTTCAATGATCATGTAACTCCTGGATACCTGAGGAAGGATATCCGATCTGTAGAAAGCGAGGTCAAATCGATGATGCTAGATACCAAGAGTGAATAACAACCCTCAGTATTGGAAGGTCGATACTGAGGGTTGTTTCTTTTTGGGGTCAAAGCCATCGGATTTCATCGTCAATTCATCCATCATGGAAATTGACAGATGAAGATGAAAGAATAACCCAGACGAAACAGGCTCCATGTCCTTCGGAAAGGGATGTAGTGAAACACGACGGCCTTTGATACAAGCAAGCTATTGATCGGAGCTGTCAGCATCAGAATCTGGGATGTTGTTATCCAGCCAGTTTCTGACATGGTAGGCAGACTTTGCAATCATTGCAATATCCTCCAATGGGAACTGAAGCAGCTGCCGATAAACCCGATCCATTTTTAATCCTTTATCAGAGGCAAAGGAACGGAACTTGTGTGCCCAGTTGACTTCGCATTTCTCAATTTACATAGGGTCTCGATCCCAGTGCCCGTATGCGTCTTCCGGGTCGTATTTCTCAACACGGTCAAAGTAGTCGTCGTAATCGCTGAAATCGTCATCTCCGTCCCAGTAGTAACTGCCATATACAGCAATTACATCACCGAAAAGCTCAGCCAGTTCAGCTGCTTTCTTTCCGCGAGAAGTCAAATTGCCTTTCCGCGTTAAGGCTGTTGCTTCAATGTCACATAGATCATAATAGATGTCCACCAGCGTTTCGTCGGGCAAATCCAGAAAGCTGGTTTTCGAGTAGCCAAACTCACGCTCAATGAATTCATATTGTGAGCTGGTGAGAGATCGTGCTACATTATAGATGGGGGATCTCGTAATCATGGGTATGTCTCCTTGAATATGGTTGAAATAGTAAAAGGGCGTCGTAAAACACGACGCCCCTCGAAGAGAGTATTGGATTATGGAATCTGAGCTTTCAGAATTTGTCTGTACTTCGCATAATGGGTGCTCAATACATAGTCGATGACACATTGCTTTGGAATGTGGTACTCGCCACGAATTTTGAAACTCTTTACAGTTTTGTTTTGAAGCAGCCGTCTGGCCTGAACCTCTCCCAAACCGCCAAGCATCTTGCGAAACTCGTTCAGGGTTACAACATCATCGTACTGGCTCCAATAGGCTTCATAGTATTTTCTGCTCTGCATGAAATTTCCTCCCTGTCTGGTAGACCTGGACAGTGCATATCCGCTCAAATATCCCCTCAACTCATCAAAATCCGCATCAAATCTTTTCAAACGACTATACGCTTTTTCAAGACTGGTTTCCGTAGAAACCCAAACATTTTCGTTCAAAAATGCGGATCAAATACCATGAATGCAGCGAAATACCGTCATAAATACTGGCAGCTTGAGGTTGCTATCTTACGCTACTGTAGGAATAAGGGATAGCACTTAAAATCTCGTTCTGGTTTCCAGAGTACCGGTTCGAGCCCGGTTAATGTCACGATGCTTTTCAGCATTTATGCTTCTCTGTTAGGGCAGCTCTCAGCCGACTTCACCGGGCTTCTGACATATACAGCTTTCGCTTTTGATATGCCAGCCGGAGGATTAGGGAAGGCGTTTCCGGGCGTTACCCCTTCATTCCACCTTTCGGATTACCAGTTCTCCTAAGAAGAGAACGATTTTTCTCGTTCTTTTATTAGTGCCTAACCTTTTCTGTTAGGAACGAGTCGCACCGTTGGTCAGGTCATACTTGTAGATGGTCAGGGAGCCGGTTCTGGATTCATCAATGGGGGCATCCTCCAGCTCGACGGCAGACACGGAAAAAGGAATAGAAAGAGCCATCATCACGGCAAGGCCCATTGCAAAAAGCTTTTTGATAGATTTCATAGTAATTGTCCTCTCTTGAAGTCATTTTGTTTTTGTTTGCGGCATGAAAATAGCCAGAGGATGATCTCTGGCAAAGATGTGGGAGGGATTCATTTACGATCTCCTTTTACGAAGAATAGAAAAAACAAGAGCGGAGGAACAGGTAAAAGCCGGAATCAGTGCAAAAACCGGGAAAAGACGAAGTCCGGAAGAACCGGTCTTGGGAAGTGTATCTCTGGACAGTTTCATCCACCATCCAGTATTCGTCCTCAAAGCGTCCGTGTTCGTCGCCAGTTTCCTTCGCCCAATAGGTGCCGGGGTCAAGGTAGTAGCCCGCCTTACCGTCCGCATTGGTAATAAGGGTGCCGACTTTCTGGGTGCAGGCTTCATCCGAATAGACAGTGATGTGCCAACCCTCCACGGACTGCCCGGTATTGGTCTTTTTGTAAAACCAAGCCAAGCCCTGCTCCTTGTTGAGCCATGTGTCCACGGTGGTTTCACCAGCTTTTACAGTCACATCATGGAAGCCCAGCTCTGTCAGCCAGTAATTGTCCTCAGTGAGCAGCTCTACAACCGTGTACCGACCTAACGGAAGATTCTCGGTGCAGGCATAGCCATTGTCATCGGTGGTGAAGTCTCCGTAGGAGTTGCCCTCGGAATCTCTCACCCGGAATGTCCAGCCGCCAAGCTGATTGCCGGTGTTGGTGGTCTTGCGGATTTCGATGCGCCCATAGTGGG
>ERZ1026997.585-NODE-585-length-13436-cov-5.097452_pt1 | contig 13436 bp, 18 predicted proteins | sample MGYA00519289_ERZ1026997 | MGnify/ENA primary metagenome ERZ1026997 (study PRJEB26926, sample SAMN06164455) | human gut metagenome | biome: ENVO:00009003; feature: ENVO:2100002; material: ENVO:00002003 | host: Homo sapiens | place: USA | collected 2012 ... | reverse complement strand
CAGCGTCAGATGTGTATAAGAGACAGATGCGGGGGATATCGGGTGAAACGGGTTCCGGGGATTCCGGGGTTTAAATCGCAGAACCAATCATAAATTACAGACCATGAAAGACATATCCGAATTACATATCAGAAAGGAAATAAAAGTAGAAGGTAATGGCAAAGTACACCTAACCATTGAAAGCTTTAATTTCTTGCACCGAAAAGAGTATACTCTTTCCCCCGCCGTGTGGGCGGCTTCGGAAGTACTACAGGACAAGCTTACCAAGCCGGGAAGCAGGTACCTGAAAGATACGTTTTCTATCTATCGGGTGGGTGCTTATGACGTTATGATAATTTCATCCGTGGATGAATCCCCGTATTTAACCCTTGAAAGATTATCGCTAGCGGAAAAGATAGCATGGTTCCCTTTCGGCATTGAAAACGTCCAGCAGGTGGGAGATACCCGGCATTCTAATTTTCAGTATGTATCTTATCTGCGTATCATTCAATGAATATGGAACCCGTTAAAGCTGAATAACTACGCCGCCCTACAAAAAGTATTTGACAAGGTAAGAAAATCTGCTAAACTGAAATCATCCAGCGGGGGACAAACCCCGCAACAATAAACCAAACAACAATAAACCGATAGAAAGAATAAAACAATGAATACTACAATCACAATCCCCACCACTGTCACCGCCATTGATGCCCTTATTGAACGGGCAAATGCCGCTATCGATGCCGCCGTAGCTGAAACACGGGATGACCTCATGGAGAATAATCATAATGACTATGTCATCTCGGTGCGCAACATGGGGCATAACCTGAAACAGGTCATCCGAGATAATGCCGCTCACGGTCTGGCCGCCCTTATTACTCACCGCATGCTGGCACTAGTGGCCGAACGCCTCCCCCGGTTTGCAGGTAAGGTCTATAACGTCCGAGTAGACCGGATGCTGGAAGACTGTCTGGCTACCGCAATTACACAAAGTGTTGAGGCGGACATTAAAATCCACGCTTACATAAATTGGAGCCACTATACGTGGCCGCAAGTGGTGTTCCATCATATCCTCCCCGGCATGTTTGATTCCGTGGATATTTCCTTTAACTTTGACGTCAATGAGCTGACGCAGAAGCAGAAGCGGATTGTTACCGGAAGGGACATGGAGAAATTCATTGAAGGAATCTTCAATGATATGGTTCGCCTTAACACCAAGCTTCAAGAAATTGAGGACTCAAACTACCGCCTTTGCAATTCCGACTACGTGTGCGCCTATTTTGCACAAGCCGTTGAAGTGGAAGAGCAAGTGAATAGATTGAAGCAAGACCTTAAAGCCCTGACTGGTGTACAATATTCTCGCTTCGACTATAACCACACAACCGTTTCTACCCTTCCCTCCTACAGGGCATGACCTAAACCCCGCCCCAGCTACCTTATTTATTAGAATCCTCAAATAACTCTAACCAAATAACAAAACACCATGAGAACCTACATTGAAAAATTAGGCACGGAATACATTGAAGGCAAAAAAGAAAGCGGCAAGTCTCCCTTGCGAACCGGATTAGACGGAAGGCGTTTGCGCTCTATGTCATGGCAGGGCAACCGACTTTTCTCCTATCAAACGCACGTTGCCACCCTTGACCGTCGAGGCAAAGTACTGTATGTTACGACCAAAGAATATTCACAAACCACTACCCGGCAAATGCGGGATATTGAATGGCTCGCAAGTTGCAACAGCTTTCATATCGTACCTACCGAACGCGTTGAAGATTATGCACATATCCTTGAAGGATAGTATCATACATATTAAAGTAAAAACCTGATAGAGTATTATCTTTTCCCTTAGAACCGACAAAGAACACTACAAAATTATGACTGCATTTGATATTGATATTACAGGCAGGAAACGTGATGAACTTTCCCGCACGGAATGGCTTAAGCTCACAAATCGAATCAATAAACTTCAACCTGCAATCTTTTCTTTTAAGGCTGGTGTAATATCCCATAGGATAGACAGGCCTTCCGAATGGAATGGAGAAGGAACGGTATATGTTAAGCCGTACATGCGGCCCTACGCAATCGAACTGGAACGCACACACAATGGCGCGTGCATTATCCGGCTCCACAAGTTGAAGTGGAATGGCACGGTGTGGAAACTTGCGGAAACGGCGGCTCTGACTGTAGGGGATGCTATAGAACTGGCAAAGCACTTTATTGCGGTGGTTAATCAGAACTGGCAGGAAGTGGGGTTGCGTATTGCGCAGGAAGCGGGGGCGGTGGACTTCATGGTTGATGGTAGCCTCACCTATATGCGCTTCCGATTCCTCACACCCGATAAGGAATCCATGAATAAACTTAACTCCATAAAGGTTCGCAAGCTGGCAGAACGTTTCTTCCTCCCTTGCATGGTGAAGTTTACGAGCAACAAATGGAACGACGATTTGAATCTGGAAACCGTGAAGCTCGTACTCCGTTGAACCTTTAGAACTCTCACATAGCTCTATAGTATGACCTCCGAAAAAGACTCTAACGTCGTCATCCTCCGCAAGAACTGTCTCCACCACATCGGGCGAGCCGATAGGCTTCATGCCTTGTGGAGCATCGTGGAGCACCTCCATTCGGTAGTGGGCATTGTTGCCCTCGTAAGTGCACTGGTTTGTTTAGGTTACCTCCTTACCACTGGTGAACTTCTCGTATCATATCTTACATGGTGCGTCATCATCACAGGCTGGTTTGTCTTCCAGCTACTGGTAGAGTGGGGCATTGACATCATACGCCGACGCCTAAAGCGGCACCAGCTGGAGGCAAATCGCCTCGCCCGTTGCCTTGAAGATATGGGATTCACTCGACCTATCTTCTAATTAGAAACCATAAATCGCTCTACAAAAACAAAACAGATATGAAACCTATCGCACTCGCTCAACAAATCATGCTCCTTCATTCTTGGACTAGCAATAATGAAGGAAGCACTGGGGAACTTTGGGATACTATTATGCTTCCCTCCAAGACTAAATCTGAACTCTATATTCCTCGGAACCCGAAGGATAATATTCTCCAATCCGTGCGGACTAAGTTCCTGATTGAAGCCTTCGGAATCGGCAAGGTAATCATGACAGATACCCGCTTCATCATCCGCACACTTTATGACCCGAAGGTGTATGAGGACCACACGGTGCGCATCCTCCGGCTAAACACGCCAATGACGCGGCGAGGCAAGGATTGCACGTATGCCACCGAAATTTATTTCGGAGGACATCACGCCGTTCGATATAGCGAAACCCTTTACGACGCTATGTTTAAGGCCCGCCCCTCGCTAGTCCTCGCCGCCAAGATGGCCTTCCCCCTATTAATCGAAGGCACTCCGATTTTGACGATGGCTCCCGACGACATGCGGCTGAACATGGGAGACCTGACCAATGAGGAAATCCTCTCACTCCACAAGAGTTCCTTCCAATGCAATCTAAGAGTTTAACCCAACAATTTCTTGCACTCCTTCGGGTTTCCCGTTTAACTCGGAAGATAATGCAGGAACAAAAAGAACAATACGAACGAAATCCAAAAAGTTATAACCACTACTATCAAGAATATGTTAGAACCCAAAGAATTAGAAAAATTTATCGATGAGGACATTAACCCCGGTGACTACATTGTCAGAGAACTGGGTGGAGAGTATTACGTGGGGAGAGTAGTCGAGCTTTCCCCGAACTTCTACAGATACAAAGTCTTAAATGCTTTCCCTCTGGGTGAGGGGGTTGTCCGTCATGAAGAAGCAATCAAATGTTACCCTACACCTCTTCGGAAGTTTAAGGAGGGGGACGAGGTAATTTGTAGAGAACATATAGGTAAATGGACTGTAATGGAGGACGAGAAGGATTCCGTTCTTGTCGGTATTAAGGATAAACGTACAGGGACTATCAAAGCAGTAACCCCTGCCTCCCTTCTTCTCATCAAACCAATAGACCTGCATTATCGGTTCAGAGTTATCGACGGAGCTATTTGGGACTTCAAGAAGAATCGGTCCTTACGTGTCAACCCTTCATGTGAGGGAACAACCGAAATGGAACGTCTCTGCAATCTTCTGAATGAATTAGACAGAAACGAAGAAACTTCTCTTGACAAGTAATAAAACCCAGATACTATTATCCGAACATGAACACCACAAAACCAAACGAATTGAGCCTTGATAATATTCAGGAAGAGGTAGCCCGCATTCTCGCCGAACCGAAGTCTGTCATGTTGAAGGAAAGACTGCAACGGGAGTGGGATGCAGTCCCTGCCTTCAACCTGCCCATCGACGCGCCTGCGGATGCGGTTGCCGAGAAAGCTCTTGAACTGGGGGACTACGCCGCCAACATCTTTGATATTGAACCCCCGCCGTTGGCGGGAGTTCAGTTCATCATGGCAGAAGTCGCCGAGAACCTCGTCACTGTGAAGGAATACATTGCCTTTATGCAGGAGCTTGAGAACCCCGGCAAGGCGTGCAATATCTTTACAGATTCCCACGTCATGATTAAGGCACTCATCCTCTTCATGGCCATTCACCTCTTGGTAGCGTATGCCAGTCAGAACGACCCGGACCGCATTGATGAAGAGAAGGGAGGCATCTCCGCATTCCGTCTCTTCTCCGTGGCGAGCAATGTAATTTCCATGAACCTGATGGAACAGTCTACTCTTACCTTCGTAGATAAGTCGGAGCTTGCCGAGAAGGAAGCCAACGCCCGTAAAATTATTCTGCCCCATGAAGCATAAAGCAATGGAAATGACTAGCGAACAGGAAGATTATCGTACAATTGCCCGTGCCCTGCTTGAACGTGTATGCCATCGCGCATGTCGGCAAGCAGAGATATATAAGGCAGAACCAACAAAGAAGGAGTACCTTCACATGATAATGATTTTACTTCGGGTTCCTTACCCGGAAACATGTCAAAAAACAGTAGAGAAAGAGCTTGACAGAATCATTAGCGAAGGTATCATACACGTCGGAAAGGAAGACGACAATGGAGATAGGTAATCCTAAAAACATGAGCGTGAAGGAGTTGGAAGAAGCGATTGCTTTCTTCAATAGCTCCTACTACAACGAAGGGAAGACCCTCATTCCCGATACGGTTTACGATACTCTGGTTGAAGAACTGCGTTCCCGTTCCCCGGAATCCAAGGAACTCGATAGTCTTGGGGACGACGTACAACGTGGAGCCAAGACCTTCCGGCATCCTAATCCCGTGCTCTCCCTTGCCAAGATTCATGAGGGCAAGGACGGAATTGGTATGGACCAGCTTCGCGGCTGGATTGCCGGACGTGACGTCGTGGTTGAACCGAAGTATGACGGCCTCACCCTCGTTCTGTACATTGAAAAGGGACGGCTCGTCAAGGCCGTTACCCGTGGCAACGGAACCGAGGGGGAAGTAATCCCCCTTGATAAGGTTCTCTATATGGTGCCTCCCAGCTACGGGGACTACACGGGAGCTATCCGTGGGGAAGTGGTTGTGGCTAAGAGCAACGAAGGGCAGGTGGAAAGCATGGGGTACTCCAACCTCCGCGCCTGTGCCGTTGGACAACTCCGCAACAATAAGCTCAAGTGGTCTGACTGGCTCATTACCTTCATCCCGTTCGATGCAAGCCCATTCCCGGAGGGTGTTGAATCCCGCATGGAACTGCGTGGATGGCTGATGGAAATGTTTGACCTCGTAACTCTCCCCAACGTCTGGCCGGAAGGCGAAGTCCTGACGGATGAATATATCCGTGGCATGGTTCAGTACCTGCGGGAAGACAATGCCTATCCCACTGATGGTATTGTGTTTAAGTTGAACCAGAAGAACGCTATAATCCATGCGGGAGAGGCTACCGCCCATCACCCGAAGGATGCTGTAGCCTTTAAGTTCAACCCGCAGGGAGTTGAAACTACCCTTCGCGATGTCATTTGGCAAGTAGGAAGGACAGGGGTATTAACCCCGGTTGCTGTCTTCGATACGGTGAAGATTGGTGGAACCAACGTTTCCCGTGCCACCCTCTCCAACGTGGCTAATGCGGCCTCCTTCCACATTGGTGATACCATGGAGGTGGTTAAGGCAGGGGAGATTATTCCGTACATCCGCAAGGTTCGCGGCTGTGACAATACGGTTTCCGTTGTCCCTCTGACCTGTCCCTGTTGCGGCTCCACGTTATCCTCTAGTGACCTCAACATCTTCTGTACCAATCCGTTGTGCAGGGATAAGGTAGCGGCCAAGCTGGAATACGCATGCGGTAAGAACGCACTAGACATTGATGGCATGGGACTTGTATTCTCACGTATGATTGCAGACAAACTGCTCGCCGGGGAGAATGATGTAGAGCCTCCGACCGCAGAAACTGCTTACCTCCACCACCCGTTCCTGCTTCTCATGTCCGGCACGATGGACAATCTCATCAACGGAATCCCAGGAACCCAAGGGTACAGAGGATTCCTTGAAATCGTGGAGGAACGGAAGCACCATGCAACATTATCCCAATGGATTACTGCAATGGAGATTCCCCATGTCGGTTGCACCCGTGCGGAAAGTCTCTCCTATGCTTACCCCAATCTCTACGCTTTCCTCACTCTCTTCCCCGAAGATTTAAGGAACAAGCGTCATGCGGAGTTCGGCCCTCTGATGACCGAGGCAATTCTGAATTACATGGAGACCGTGCCAACGTGGAACGAGATGACGGCAATGGTTATGACAGGAGATATTCCCAATGCCGAGGGCAATGTTCCCAAGAGCACCGCGTTGCGGGGAGTAAACTTCGTCATCACGGGAACCCTGTCCCAGCCTCGCCATGTATATAACCTACTTGTTCAGGACATGGGAGGCACGGTCAAGGAGAACGTGTCGAGGAAGACCAACTACCTAGTCGTCGGTAAGGAACCGGGGGAGCACAAGCAAAAGATTGCGAGGCTCCATAAGATTTCTTCAATTACAGAAGAAGAATTTATGCAAATGATTAACCCTTCAATTACAAATGAAGAAATGGGTCCTATATCCTTAACTTCGGTATGACAAGAAACAAAGAAACTTCTCTTGACAAGCGATAAAATTCTGATAAGGTAACGCCATCTCAACAATGTTCCAGTCCCGTAAAGTAAGACTAAAACCGAATAAAGCGCAAGCCGGGTTCTTTCGTCAGAACTTTGGCGCGGCTTGGTTTGTCTATAACTGGGGACTGGAACAACTCATAAAGCATTGGGAAGAGAATAAAGATAAGGAAAAGAAGGACAGGGAAAAGCGGCCAACGGCCTTTGACCTGAATAAGAAGCTAATCCATTTGAAGAACACGGATGAGAAATATGTGTGGCTAAAGGATGTGGATTCTCGAATCCTTCCCTTTACTCTTGCAAACCTCGATGATGCTTTCAAGAGATTCTTCACCGGACAAGCAAAGTATCCGAAGTTCAAAAGCAAGAGAGAGATAGTAGGCAATCATACTCCACTAAATACACAAACATGACCAAAGTAAAGTATATAATGCCCAAGAAAATTCCTAACGAATTTACACGCAACCCCTTCGTATGTCGTCTCATTTTCCGTGAGGCTGGCGTTGCCATCTATGAGCTAACCCATAAAGGAAGCGGGAAGGTAAACAATTATGAGGTTGTCATCATCCGTCAGCACAAAGCGGACAATGATTTCATCAAGGTTAAAGCCGGAGATGAATACCTCCCCAGCACCAGTGAGTGGGGCCAGTATGGATGGACATTCCCCACTCTTGAACTCGCAAACTACAAAGCCAAACATTTAATTCATGAACGTTCTATGGATAAATCAGGAAGTCACACTTCCGCTAACTAAATCAGTAATAGATAAACAGGTTGAGGCCGCAGAGATAATGGGTCGTATCTGCTATAAAAGCGAACCGAAGGGCGACCCCATTGCATTTCTCTCCCATATCATTAACCGCGGACATGAAAGTGTCATCGAGCATATCAATATTCCCGCAGTCCTCCTGACGGACAGGGCAGTTACCCACCAGCTTGTCCGTCATCGTCACATGAGCGTGAGCATGGAGAGCCAGAGGTACGTCAACTACTCCCGGAAGGGAATCATTTGCTTCACCCGTCCGCAGTTCTTTAACGACGAGAAGGTTGACCCGAAGACCATTGAAGAGTTTAAGGATACCTGCCAGAACCTTGCGGAGAAGTACGTGGAACTTATCCAAGGAGGACTGCCTCCCGAAGAAGCGCGGGGATTGCTTCCGAACTGTACGGCTACGGTGATTGGCGTGACTGCTAACCTCCGTGAGTGGAGGCACATCTTCCGTATGCGACTAGACGGTGCGGCCCAGCCGCAAATCCGTGCGCTCCTTCTGGCCCTCCGGCAAAAGATGGAATTGAAGTATGACCTCGCATGGGTATTCAAGGACATCCCAGTTGATACTAACCGACTTCATTCCGTTCCAGAACTATGAGCCGTATCAGTCTCAAGAAGTATCGGGAACAGATGGCGGCCAACATGAAACACCCTCATGGGAAGCGTCGAAGAGGAAAGTTCAAGTGCAAGAAATATGGAGACAAATTTTACTGGTATCGAGATAGTCCCGCGGAGCAAAGGAAGTTCTTGAGGGAGACAAAAGCTAACAAGCTTCGGTCTCGCATCATGCCTGAACATAAGCAACTTATCCATGCCTCTCTCCGGTCGAAGAAACAACTGACCGAGGAACAACTAACCTATGGTCGCATCCTTGCGTCCAATAAAATATCTACCGGTGCAGTTGGAGAAACTACCCCAGATGAAACCCCTAGCTGGATTAAGGAGGACAACTCCTTTTTCTTCCAGTTTAAATTTCATGGCTATTTCATCAGAGGTGAAGTCCCCGTGGCTCTTGTTGGAAGTTCCTCTGCGGCTCTGGAAATATGCAGGAAGGCGTACAAGTTCGCACGGGGAATTACAAGGAAGTGGACAGTCAAAGAAGGATGTTTAACTCTACCCTCTCCCCGCCTCTTCGTCATAGCCAAGATGTCTATTCGCAAATATATCAACAAACAAATTTACAAGCACCTCACAAAATAGTATGCACGCGCACGAAGCAATCAGCGCAATCGTTTCAACCAAGGTAAACTCACGGGCTTTCCCCGACCTGCCGGAAGGAAAGGAATCCATGAACGATGCCGTCAACCACCCGAAGCATTACACCTCCCACCCCAGCGGAATCGAGACCATAGAAATTACTGGCAAGCTTCCCTTCGCATTAGGGAACGCCGTCAAGTATTTGATGCGGTCACAGTACAAGAAGGACCGTATTGAAGACCTCAAGAAAGCACGATGGTATTTGGAGTACCACGCTAAGCACTGGTCCAAGGTGTTTGAAACGTTTGACCTTTACCTTATCCTTGAACAGTTCAGGCGTACAGTCATGAGCCATAGCTACCAACGTAGCCCCGAAGATTCCATTCTGGTACGGCTCTTCTATATCTGGGCGCATGATAAGTTGGTTGAGGTAAACCCCGCACCGGAATTGCAACGATGTATCGGCGAGATTACCCAGCTGATAGAATCTCTTGAAGCTAATCACAAATAAATAATTTAATCCATGTTCCAGTCTCGTAAAGTAAAACTCAAACCCACTAAAGAGCAAGTCGAGTTCTTTCATAAGAACTTTGGCGCGGCTTGGTTTGTCTATAACTGGGGACTGGAACAACTCAATAAACATTGGGAAGAGAACAAGGATAAGGAAAAGAAAGACCGTACTAAACGTCCGACGACTTTCGACCTTATTAACAGTATCAATCGGTTAAAGAATACTGACGAGGAATATGCTTGGTTACGTAAAGTTGATTCACGTATCATTGCTTTTTCTTTACGTCATTTAGATAAAGCCTTTAAGAGATTCTTCGCAGGAATTTCTAAGTACCCTTCGTTTAAGTCATGCCGAGATGAAGAACTTAAACAAACGGACATTTACATGCGCTTCTTGCGGTATTAGTCTTGACCGAGACTTGAATGCCGCTATAAACATCAATAACTTCTGTACCCACGGGGAGTGGGGAACAGGCGACCAAGCCAACGGTCGTGGAGATTCGAGTTCCACGAAAAGGAGATATTCTCTTTCTCGTGTAGCGAATCGAGGAAACGACAATCCTAAGGAATCCCAGTTGAACCCGAGCACTTATAATGATTAAGGACAGAAGGAATAATCCTCCTGTCCCTAACCCTTAGAACCCAAACAACTTACAGTCCAAACAGAATGATGTCGTTGCGGATTCTTTATACCATGCAGTACCTATGATGTCAATACCTAACTGACAGGAACTTCGTTTTTCTCAATGCTCGCCATCAGTTCGGCGAGCTTTTTCTTTTTGGTTTCGAGTTGTTGTTCGAGCCTCTCTATCTCTTTGACGTAATCATGGCACGCATGCTTGGCCGCGTCCTCATAGGTGAGGAAGACAGTGTGGTTGAGATAGCCGTTTTCTATGGTTCTGAATCGGTGGTTGATGTATTCGATTCTGACACGAGAAACGAAACATTCGAAGGCGACATCAGATACTTCAACGGCTCTCACTGTGGGCATGCCACCGCAATGTACGTTAATGTACACCGTGCATCCCTTATACAGGGGGAGCTTGTTAGCTTCTTCTGCTGTGAATATTGAGTTCATACGGAGGGAAGTATGTATCAACTTGAAATAATGTCAAGGACTATTTTAGCCAGCAGTCAGATTCAATATCGAAGTGAGCCTTTACTGATAGGTCGCAACCACATAAGGTACAATAGAGAGGGGCCGCCCCATTAGTCAGATCCGCAAGCCCGGAAATTTTTTCCTTGAGGAATTTGCGGCCAGCTCCTTCGGCACCGCAGGTAGCGCACCCCTGTTTCTCTAAATCCGGAGGAGGCGTAGAGGTAGCATAAGGACAGGAGGCGCAGATAGCATAGCGGCGGCGGGCTTCTGCCTCATCTACAAACCTGTGTCCCCGTCGATACCAGAGAACCATAGTACCGAAGAAGGCCAGTATCTTCTTGGCACTCATGGGTTCATACTCCTTCCATTCAATTCCCTTATCTCCGCAGGTGGTACAGTATTGGGGAGGGAGAGAAGCGCAAAGCTCTGATTCAAAGAGCGCAACCTGAAAGGGTTCTCCGTTATTCATGAAGAGACGTGCGACGGATTTGCGGAGTTGCTCCAGTGAACCCGCGGAAACCTTGGTTCCCTTGAGCCTGACACTCATGGATTCAGGGACAATAAACTTCCAGCCTCCCGGAGGGGTGGCCATAATATGATTGGGTACTATACGAAAAGAGGGCATGGGAGAATTATATCTCCCATGCCCCCGAAGGTCAAGGATATAAACAGAGGACTACTGCTTCATCCGATTATGAATTTCCTCCGCACTCAATGCCCCATCAATCTGAATGCTACCCTTCCTCATGAGGTTGATAATGAGTTTCTTCTGCTCTTCGATTAGGCGTTTGCCCTCGTCCGTGGTATTAGACTTCTGCAATTCGCGGTTGAGCTTCGCGATAGCCTCACGTCCTGCTTGCGGGCTAATGATGTAGGGCATGATACCTTTCATGGCCGCGCCGTAGGTCTTGGCACTCATACCGGAACTCTCAATCGCGGAAGCCAGAACTTCCTTCCGCAGAGCGGGGTCAAGCATGTTTATAATTTCCGTAACAAACCGGACACTATTGACTAGCTTGGTGAAATTCTTCACGGCATCCGCGGTCTCCAAGGCTTCCATGGATTCCACATCCACCCCGGATTCCATTCTCTTGTAGAAGTCTGGACGAAGGACGCTCATTCGCTTTGACTTAGTGACCGCCGCGTTGGCATTCTTTAACCCGGCGGCAAGGGCTTCGGTCAAATCCTTCGGACGACGGAGACCAGTACCCAAGGTCTGTAACCCGTATGCCGCGGCACTCATGTCAGGCGTATCACTAAACGCTTGTTTACCCGACTTGACTGCCCAGCCGTAGAAGGGAATCTTTTTATTGGCAACCGTCGCGGCTCGTTCAAGGAATTGCCACGTGTGTCCACTGCCGAACGAGGGGTTCAGTCCTGCGGCCAACAGGATTGCATTGCCGACTGCTGGGAGAACGTTGATGTTTTCATCCCCGGAGAGGCTGTGCTTGTAATTGAATCCTTCCTCATCAGACAATTCAGTAACTGCGTTCAGGAAAAGGGATTCTTCAAGCACCGTATTTTCCAGCAGGTGGGCTAGTTCGACTACCTTGTTCGTACCCCACTTGTCCACGTCCATATCCATGAAGAGGCTGGGCAGGGTTTTGGCTAACACCTTAATGTTCTTGAACGGGTTCATGTATTCAAGATTCAAATACTCGAATTCATGACGCTTCATATCTATGATGCCAATCAAATCCCCGAACTTATCGTAGTCTGGAATTAGACCACTGTCTGCCAGCTTCCTCATGACTTCCGCGTCGTCAATGATTATACGGTCATCGTCGTCCTCAAAGATACTGGCAATAATCCCACGGGCAAGCATGGAAGAGAGCGTAGAGGTTGCAGAAATAGTTCCTAAGGAACCCGCGGTACGAAGGATAGCGCGTCCCAAGAGGTAAGCCCCCTCCTTCTTCATGCCATTATTGATAGCCCACACACCATCTACCCCTTCACCTATGGCGTGGCCAAGGTTGTAGGCTACAGACTGGAAGGTATGGTACTGGAACATGAAGAACGGAGCCACAAATACATTCATGGCTTTCACCCACGAAGGAGTACGCGAACCCGTGGGGAGCAAGCTCTTCACCATGTGGGCAGTATACCTGTCCACATACGCATCCCAACTCTGGTTAGTCTGGCTCGCGTCAATGAGTATCTGGTCCCGTGCATTGGGGTTGGCCTTGCCCTTCGCCCGCGCCAGCTGTACCTTTAATTGGGTATCGGCAATCGGTCTCTGGTTAGTGAAGAGAGCAATCTTGGCGGCCGCGTCCGGCAAGCCATAGGCGAAGGACATCGTTTTGACGGGCCATGCTACGACTTTACCTGCGGTCTTGGCGGCATCCTTAGCCACCTCGCCCTTTGTCCGTTCCTGTTTCTCGTTCAGAGCTTCGGCCAGTTTGAAGAAGGAATCCCCATTCACTTCTTCGAATTCTCCTGCCATCTTACTGAACTCGTCAGACTTCCAGACGTTGCGCAGGAACTCCCCTTGACCTGCGTCCAGCAGACCAATCTCTTGCCAGTAGCGAAGCTTCTCGTTGTACCTGTCTTCCGCGGCCAGCAGTCTATCTGCGGAAGCCTGTGAAGCAAGGTCTTTACCGCGGGACAACCGCCATAGCTTACTCAACTGGAGCCAGTCCCCAGTAAGCTTTGCGATTTCTATACCTCCCATAATTGGCACTGCACCCGCATTGGTCATTTGGGCTACTGTACCATATAAGTTACGTAAAGTGGAATTAGGGCTCGCTATTAAGACAGAAAGGTTAGCCACTCCAGTTAGCTTACCCATCAGTCCCTGCCCCCTGCCGGACTTCTGCCAGTACTTGCGG
>ERZ1026997.574-NODE-574-length-13761-cov-10.179994_pt1 | contig 13761 bp, 15 predicted proteins | sample MGYA00519289_ERZ1026997 | MGnify/ENA primary metagenome ERZ1026997 (study PRJEB26926, sample SAMN06164455) | human gut metagenome | biome: ENVO:00009003; feature: ENVO:2100002; material: ENVO:00002003 | host: Homo sapiens | place: USA | collected 2012 ... | reverse complement strand
CCGGGAGCGATCCTCCGGGCAGGAACGACGTTCGGAAAGAGCGGCAAAATCGAATATAAAAATCAAAGCAAGTGAAAACAGCGAAATAGTTTTCTGCTCTGTGCGGTTATCTGCATGGAACAGAGCGCTATCCGGCAGCGAACGACGTTTGCTGTCTGGTTTGACATTTCGCCGTTTCACACAAAGGCACATCAAACGGCAAAAGCTGCGGGTGTTGCCCGTGACCAACGTATCATTGGCAGTATTTCCAGCCGAAAGCCGTGCATCAAAAACCAGCGCCCTATGGCGAACGGGTGTCACAATTTAACAAACCCATTTTACCATAGGGCGCATCGAAAAAACAGGAGGAAAGTTTGAATATGAGAAAATCCGAAACTTATCGCAATGAGATCAAGTCCTACATCGTCCGCACTGGAATGACCATGACCGAGGTGGTGGACTATCTTTCCGACGAGTACGGCTGGAGCCGCAGCGTTCCCAATCTCTCCGGCAAGCTCAAGCGCGGCTCGCTCCGCTACGGTGAGGCGGTGGAGCTTGCAGACGCGTTGGGGTATGACATTGTGTGGCAGAAGCGAAGAAATAGCTAATTACACCATAAGATGAACAAAAAATCTATAATCATAGATTTTAATTGCATTTTTTCGAGCTTTGCGATATAATAAAAGAAATTCAAAAGCACGATGAGGTGTAAAATGGAAATCAGCTATAACAAGTTGTGGAAGCTGCTAATTGATAAAGGTATGAATAAAACAGACTTGAGGACAAAGGCGCATTTAAGTTCTGGAACAATGGCTAAATTAGGAAAAAATGAAAATGTAACCACAGATATTCTTGTTCGTATTTGCGCTGTTTTACAATGTGACTTGGCTGATATTATGGAGCTTCAGCCGGCTGGAGAGTAATGTAAGCATTTAAGATACGAATGGACAAAGGAATTTGAACTATGAACTCTGAGAGATTAAAAATGATAGATTTGTTTTCAGGTGCTGGCGGCCTTTCTGAAGGACTATCTGAGGCAGGCTTCCATAGCTTATTTGCATCTGAAATTGTTCCGGTATATGCTCAAACCTACCAAAAAAACCACCCACACACAAACGTATTTACTGCCGATATCCGAACATTAGATGCAGATGAAGTTCGTACAACACTTGGGGTCGAGCGTGGAGAACTTGACTTAATTGCTGGTGGCCCTCCGTGCCAAGGATTTTCTATCAATGCCCCAGTTCGAACTACTTTGGATGAAAGAAACCATCTTTTTAAAGAGTACCTTCGTTTTGTTGACGCTTTTGCTCCGCGTGCCGTCCTAATTGAAAACGTTCCAGGCTTGGTTTCATTTGAGCATGGTGCAACACTCCATGCGATTTTGGACGCTTTAGCCGAATTGGGATATGGTGCAGATGTGCGGATTCTTGGTGCGCCATATTATGGCGTCCCTCAAATGCGTTGGCGTACCATTATATTGGGAGTACGGGGAAGGGCTTTACCTGCAGGGGCTTATCCTGAGCCGATTTATCATGCCCCGATTCGAGCAAATTTCACCAGCACTTTTGACGGACAATCGATTATCAAAGAACCTTCACCAGAGGCTAACGCTAATTTTGTCACCGTTTATGAGGCAATTGGAGACCTGCCTCCGTTAGTAAGCGGGGAGCAAGGCGAGGCTATTAAAGAATACCGTTGCGATGCGTTCTGCGACTACCAACGCCGATCTCGTTTAGGTTCCGTAGGTGTAATGAATCATGAGGCACCTCGCCTTTCCCCGATAAACCTTAAACGCTTGGAGTATATTCAACCTGGCGGAAACTGGACTGATATTCCGGATGAGCTGCTGCCAAAAGGAATGCAAAAGGCGCGAAAGTCTGATCACACTAAAAGATATGGACGAGTTCTTCCGGACGGGCTGGCATCAACCATACTCACAAAATGCGATCCACATTGGGGAGCGTTTTTCCACTATGAACAGAATCGCTCGTTTACAGTCCGTGAGGCGGCCCGTTTACAGTCGTTCCCCGATCATTTTGTCTTTACAGGAAATCTTGCAGAACAGTTCGCACAAGTAGGCAATGCAGTTCCGCCGCTCTTAGCACAGGCTGTAGGGCTGTCACTACGTTCAATTTTAGAAATGGAGGATTGATTATGTCGGGCTATATTTCAGAGTTTTTTGGTTACCGAGCAGAGGACTCCTCTGTTACTGCACTTGATAATACCTCCAAACAAGTATGCCCTTTTCTTTCCTCATACTGCACGAAGGCTCTCGGAGACAAGACTAATCGTACTTTATCTGGTGTATGCGCTATAAGGCAAGTATCAGAAGGTTCTCCCGCTGTGATTTGCTGCCCCAATAGAATTTACGCAGACAACTACAAAATGCTGGCCACAATAGCACTGAAAGCATTTGGCCGGAGTTACAATCTTTATTCGGGGCGCTTGGCTGTTGAAAAGTCTAAAGAAGAAGGTGGCGCAATTGCCGTATTTGGGCATGGATGGGGCGGTGAGCTTCCTCTCCCAAAACGTCAGGGTAGAGGCTCCTACTATGTAGATTGGATTCTGGCTCGACTGGATGAAACCGGAGAGCTCGTTGAGTTTACTGCAATTGAAGTGCAAACAATCGATACTACTGGTACTTATCAAAATGCGCGTAGAGCGTTAATTGAGCGTCATAAAATTGAAAAAGATACGGTTGGACTAAACTGGGAGAACGTATCGAAAAGAATTATACCTCAGATTATCTATAAAGGGCAGGTTCTGCAAAGAGAAGAATTATGCCGGAGCGGACTGTATTTTGTCTGTCCTAAACCTGTGTACGAGCGCGTGCTTGAGCGGCTGGGAGGAAAAGACAAATTACCACAATTTCCAACACAGCCCGCAGCAATCCATTTTGTTGCTTATGATTACCTGCCAGACGCGGCGATTAAAGACGGCACAATCAAGCCGCTGGGCGTAATAGAGGAGTATTGCACTACTGTTTACAAGGTGCAAGAGGCATTTTCTGCCGTTGACTTGCCTGAACAAAATGTTTACAGAGATGCCATTAGACGATCACTATATGATTGAAAGAGGTGAATGTATATGCTACTTAAGAAAGTTACAATACACAAGTATAAGAGCTTTTTAACAGAGCAGTCGTATACTGTTGAAGACCATATTACCCGCATTGTTGGCAAAAATGAATCCGGAAAAACTGCATTGCTCGAAGCGTTGGCAAAGTCAAATTATTTTGAGGATAATGTAGACTTCCAATTTGATAAAGATTTAGACTATCCTCGAAGTGAACTCATAAAGGCTAAGAGTAAAAATCCAGCTGTCCTTACTTGCGAGTATGAATTGTCGGATGAGGATGTTGAATCTGTGGAAGATGAATATGGGGAAGGTATCATATCAAAGCAGACTTTTTCGCTGACATCTTATTATGATAACACTCGCACCACTACGGGTGTTGCAGCTAATTTCAATGTGTTCAAAAATTGGTTGATTACTTCTTTTGATGTGGGCGATCAAGGCAAAGAACTTCTGCGGGACGCAGCCTCATTTTCGGCTTTGGAAGATGTAGTTTCTGAAAACGAGACTACTCCAGGAATGAAAGAAATCCAGACCGAGTTAAATAAAATTAAAAAGGGAGCCGGGAAATGGAAAAACCCGTTGGAAGGGTATATTTACCTGACATATATCTCGCCAGCTGTTCCTAAGCTATGGTATTTCAGTGATTATTTTAATCTCCCTTGCAGAATCAATTTGAACGAATTTTCCGCAGGAAAACCAACAGGAAGTTTGTCAAGCGAAGAGTTCAAAATTGCAAAAGCATTATTTGAGTTGAGTGGCTTACAGCTTTCTGACATTCAATCTGAGACAAATTTTGAGGCTTTCAAGGCTCAACTGGAGGCAACATCAAACTCTATCACTGATGATATGTTTGAATATTGGACAACCAACCAAAACCTCGAAATTCGCTTTGATATTGAACATGCAGATAATAATGCTCGCTACCTCAACATCAGAATCTATAACTCCAAGCACAGAGTAACATTACCTCTGAAAAATCGTAGTAAAGGCTTCTTGTGGTTCTTCTCATTCCTCGTCTGGTTTAGCAAAATTCAAGGGAACGCGGATAATAAATATATTTTGTTACTGGATGAGCCTGGCCTTAGCCTTCATGCATCTGCACAGAGTGACCTACTACGTTTTATTGACGAGAAACTGGCACCAGAATATCAAGTCATATATACAACACATTCTCCGTTTATGATTGATTCTCTCAAGCTTAATGAGGTACGAACTGTTTACGATACGCAAAATCCTAAGATTGGCAGTATTGTATCAGACGCTGTAGAAGAAAAAGATTCTGACACACTGTTCCCTCTGCAAGCGGCATTGGGATATACAATTGCCCAAAATTTGTATGTTTCGCCCAAAAATCTTTTGGTAGAAGGAATCTCTGATTTGGTGTATCTCAACCATTTTTCAACCATTCTCAAGGATATGGGGAAAGAGGGATTATCTGAGGATATTACCATCGTCCCGGTAGGTGGCGCTGATAAGATTGCAACTTTTATTTCGTTAATGCGGGGCAATGAGCTATCCACGGTGTGTTTGCTTGATACCTTTACAGATCAGGCAGCCCAAGCTCGCTTGAAGCGCATGGTCGAGCAAAAAATTATCGCCGATAAAAAAATTATGTATTACCATTCGATCATGGGGCAAGCTTACGCCGATATTGAGGATTTATTTGACAAGGAAGAGTACCTTGTGCTGTTTAATGGAGCATTTGGAAAATTGGTTCAAATTAGTGAGCTCGATGCGAATAAACCAATAATGTCGCAGTTAAAACGGCTTAACGGCAATAAGGCCTTTAACCATTATTCACCTGCAAATTATATGGCTAAGAATATTGGTAGCCTTGTATTTTCAGACGAAACAATGGGACGATTTGAAAAACTTTTTGCTATGGTCAATAGCAAGTTCGACTAAGATCGGCCTACGTCAACCCTTTGGAACAAAGGGCGCACTTCTATACTCCCCTGACGGGAGTATGTGCGCTCTGCGAGGCAGACAGCCCGGACGTTTGAATGTCTGGGCTGTTTTGCGTCGCGTTGCTCCGTACAAGGGGCTGCACCCCTTGCGCTGCCACAGCAGCTATCCCAGCACACTTTGCAGCGGAAACAGTCTGCTGGCGCAGACCATTCCCACCGCAAAGCCTGAAAATCCATATCGTTATCAAGACCGTCTACTGAAAATGTAGGCGGTCTTTTTGTATCTATCCACCCCATCATTTATCAGTCAGGAGGTTAAAATCATGCACGAAAAAGAAATTGAGAAGCTGCAAGCCGAGAAAGAGAAAATCGAACGCCAGCTTGCACAGGAGGAGCACAAAATCCAGCGCCTTGAGAACCGCGCCGCCTACTATGAAAAGGGAGAACGGCGCAAGCGGGCGCACCGGCTTATCACCCGTGGCGCAGCCATCGAGAGCGTCGCACCGCAGACGAAAGAGTTGGGCGAAACCGAGTTTTACACTTTTGCCGAACAGGTCTTTGCGCTGCCGGACACACAAAGACTGCTCACGGAAGCCGTCAGCAATCACGCAGGAGGTGACTGAGTATCGCGTTATTTCATTTTCATGTGACGCAGATCAAGCGCAGCGCGGGGCAGTCCGCCGTGGCTGCTGCCGCCTACCGTGCTGGGGAAAAGCTGCACAGTGAGTATTACGGCGAGGACAGCGACTACACCCGCAAGGGCGGCGTGATCTGCTCTGAAATCCTGCTGCCGTCCCACGCCCCGCCAGAGTACGCAGGCCGTGAAACGCTCTGGAACGCCGTGGAGAAAGCCGAGCGCGGCAAGAAAGCACAGCTTGCATACAGCTTTGATATTGCCTTGCAGAACGAGTTTTCCATGCAGGAGAACTTCGACCTTGCAAGGCAATTCTTATTGGACAATTTCGTGAGCCGGGGCATTGTGGCAGACTTTGCCGTGCATCAGCCGGACAAGGTGGACGGCGGCATTTCCAACCCGCATTTTCATGTCATGTGTCCGATTCGCCCCATTGAGCCAGATGGCAAATGGGGCAACAAGCAGCGGCGGGAATATGTGCTGGACGAGCATGGAGAGCGCGTTCTGGATGAGGCGGGCAATTATGTATTCAATGCCGTCCCCACGACGGACTGGGGCAAGCCCGAAACGCTGGAAGCATGGCGGCAGGCATGGGCTGACCTGTGCAACGCCAAGTTTGCCGAAAAAGGCTTGGACTGCCGCATCGACCACCGCAGCTTTGCCCGTCAGGGCGTAGATCAGATTCCTACCCAGCACGAGGGTCCCACCGTCCGGGCGATGGAGGCAAAGGGCATCCGCACCGACAAGGGCGATCTCAACCGCTTCATTCGGAAAACCAACGCGCTGCTGCGTGAGGCAAAGGAAAAGATCGCCGCGCTGATCGGCTGGCTGAAGGACGTAAAAGCCGAGCTTGACAAGCCCCAGCCGCCCACGCTGAACGATTTGCTGGCGCTGCATTGTGCCAATCGCAACAAGGGCGCGTACAGCAATAAGGCGAAAAACGCCAACTTGCAGCGTTACGTCGAGGCGTTCAGCTTTTTACAATCCAAGAACCTTTATACCGTGGACGATCTGGAAACTACGCTTCATTCCATGCAGGATAAGATCGATACGCTGAAAAAGTCTGCGTCTGCAAAGCAATCCCGCATCAAGGAAGTGAATGAGCTGCTGCGGATGGTGGACTACTACAAGTCCGGCAAGCCCGCTGCGGACAAGCTGAAATCCATCCGATTTGAGAAATCCCGGCAGAAGTACAAAGCCGAACACGACGATGAACTGCGGACGTTCTACATGGCAGAGCGCAAATTAAAGTCGTATTTCAAGGATGGCAAGCTGCCTATCACCGCATGGCGCAGAGAGCGCGAACAGTTGGAGCAGGAATACAAGGAGATTCAGTCAGAGCTTTCGCCGCTCCATGCCGACGCGAAAAAGCTCTGGGCGATTCACTACAACATCTACGAGGTGCAGCATGAGCAGGAGCGCCAGAATACCGCGACGCGGCAGAAAAAGCAGGAGATTGAACACTAAGGAGGGCATTGCCTATTGAGTATCTTTGAAGCCGTCAAGCAGTCTGTGACCACCCGGCAGGCTGCGGAGCGATACGGCATTCGGGTGGAGCGGAACGGAATGTGCCGCTGCCCGTTCCACGATGACAGCACACCCAGCATGAAGCTGGATCGCCGGTATTACTGATTCGGCTGCGGTACCACCGGGGACGTGATCGACTTCGTTTCCCGGCTTCACGGGATCGGCAACAAGGAAGCTGCAATTCTGCTGGCACAGGATTTTGCTATTCCGTATGAGAATGGCGCGGGCAAGACGAGCAAGCCGCGACAACAAAATACTGACGAACAGAATTATCAGCACATGGAACGCTACTGCTTCCGTGTGCTGTTGGACTATTACCGGCTGCTATGCCGCTGGAAGGAGGACTATGCCCCACGAACGCCGGAGGACGACTATCATCCGCGCTTTGTAGAAGCATTACAGAAGCTCTCGCTGGTTGAATATCTGCTGGACGAGCTGCTGTGCGGGGATATACAGGCGCGGGCATCCGTTGTGATCGAATATGGAGAGGAAGTGAGGAACATTGAGCAGCGAATGGCAGAGCTTGCCGCCGCAGATGAGGCAGCAGATCAAAATGCAGGTGGGCAGTATAGCATCGCCGATGAGCATTAAAGAAGTAAAAGCCATGCTGGACACCACGGAAAAAGGCGGTGTCCGCAACAGTATCAAGAACTGCCTGACGGTATTTCAGCACGATCCGCTGCTCTCCGGCGCGATGGCATACAATCTGCTGACCGACCGCACCGACATTGTGAAGCCCATCGGCTACGACCGAAGCTCCAGCGCCTCCATGACCGACACGGACATGAAGTATATCCGGCTGTATCTGGAAGAAAATTACGACCTGACAAGCGAGAAGAAAATCATAGATGCCGCCGATCTCGCTGCCCATCAGAACAGCTATCACCCGGTCCGGGACTATCTGAACAGTCTTGCATGGGACGGAACAGAACGTATCTGCTACTGTCTGCACCACTTTCTCGGCGCGGAAGCGGATGAGTATACCTTTCAGGCATTACGGCTGTTCCTGCTGGGTGCGATTCATCGGGCATTTCATCCCGGCTGCAAATTTGAGGTTATGCTCTGTCTGGTGGGTGGTCAGGGCGCAGGAAAGTCCACTTTCTTTCGCCTGCTGGCAGGCAAGGATGAGTGGTTTTCCGACGATCTGCGGAAGCTGGACGATGAAAATGTATACCGCAAGCTGCAAGGGCACTGGATCATCGAGATGTCTGAAATGATCGCCACCGCCAATGCCAAGAGTATTGAGGAAATCAAGTCGTTTCTGAGCCGCCAGAAGGAGGTCTACAAAATCCCGTATGAAACCCATCCGGCAGACCGGCTGCGGCAATGCGTGTTCGGCGGCACATCCAACGCAATGGACTTCCTGCCCCTCGACCGATCCGGCAACCGGCGCTTTCTGCCGGTGCAGGTTTGTCCGGAGCAGGCAGAGGTTCACATTTTGGAGGATGAATCCGCATCCAGAACCTATTTGCAGCAGGTGTGGGCGGAGGCAATGACCATCTACCGGGCAGGCGGCTGGAAGCTGACATTCAGCCCGGAAATGGTGTGCTATCTCAAGGAGCATCAGAAGGACTTCATGCCGGAGGACACGAAAGCGGGCATGATTCAGGCGTTTCTGGACAGCTACACGGGCGATACCGTCTGTTCCAAGCAGCTTTACAAGGAGGCGCTGAACCATGCTTTTGACGAGCCGAAGCAATGGGAGATCCGCGAGATCAATGAGATCATGAACCAGTGTGTGACCGGCTGGACGTATTTCTCCAATCCCCGCAGCTTTGCCGGATACGGCAGGCAAAAGGGCTGGGAGCGCGAAAGAGCTGCAACCGACAGCGGCAACCATGCCGCAGAAATCCCGGACGGCTTTGTGGAGATCACGGAGCAAATTGAGATGCCGTTCTGAACAGTACGGCTGGTTGCAAAGCCTGTTGTTGCCCCGTTGCCGGGCTGGTTGCCGGGAGAATCCCTGTTTTGTCAGGCCTTTTCTATCTTTGACAACCAAAACAACAGAAAAATAGAAGAAAAGGAAAATCGTAAATCAACCGTCAGATCGGGGATGTTTCGAGGTTTTTGGAAGTCCGTTGCCGGACTTCGTTGCCGCCTTGCCCTGTCTGGCTATTTTTGTGTGGAGGACAAACTGCCTATGAAGGAAATCCCGATTTGGGAAAAGAGCAATCTGAGCTTGGAGGAAGCCGCGGCTTACTCCGGCATTGGTATCAACAAACTGCGCGAGATCACCAACGAGGACCGGTGCAAATTCGTCCTCTGGGTGGGCAACAAGCGCTTGATTAAACGCCGCCTGTTCGATCAGTTCATCGAGCAGGCGTATTCTATTTGAAATTTGTGGTGTAAATCGGAGCCTTGATATGATACAATAAGTGTGTCATATCAAGGCTCTTTCCATCACGGAAAGGAGTTTGACAATGTCCGAAAAGAGAAAAGACAACAAGGGACGCATCCTGCGGACAGGAGAGAGCCAGAGAAAAGACCTGATTTATCAATATCGGTATACAGACATTCGCGGCAAGCGGCAGACGGTGTATTCCTCCGATCTGAAAGAACTGCGGGAAAAAGAAAAGGAAATCCAGAAGCAGCTTGATGATGGCATTGATTATGCCGCAGGCAAAATTACCGTCATTCAACTGCTGGAACGCTATATCAGCATCAAGCAGGGCGTACGTTACAATACCAAAGTCGGCTATAACTTCGTGCTGAATCTGGTGAAGAAGGAAGATTTCGGTTATCGTTCCATCCGGGACATCAAGGTTTCGGACGCGCAGAAATGGATCATGAAGCTACACGAGGACGGAAAGGGATATAGCACCCTCACCAGCGTTCGGGGCGTTGTCAAACCGGCTTTCCAGATGGCGTACAATGAGGATGTGATCCGTCGGAATCCCTTTGACTTCAAATTGGTCGATGTGGTTTCCAATGATTCACAGAAGCGCATTGCCATGACAGAGGAACAGCAGACGCTTTGGATGGATTTCATCCGGGAGGACAAGACCTACTGCAAGTATTACGACGAGTTTGTGGTGCTGCTGGGAACCGGGATGCGCGTCAGCGAGTTCTGCGGGCTGACAAAGGCTGATCTGGACTTTACCGGGCGGAAAATCCGGGTAGATCACCAGCTCGTCCGGGAGCGCGGCGGCAAGTATTATGTGGAGAAAACCAAAACCGAGTGCGGCTGCCGCTACATTCCCATGACAGACGAGGTTTACCGAAGCCTGCAAAATATCCTCTCCCGCCGCAAGCGCGTGAAAACGGAGACGATCATCGACGGGTACAGCGGTTTTCTTCTGCTGGACAAGAACGACAGTCCGAAGGTTGCCCTGCACATCGAGAATGAAATGCGCTGGGCGATGAAGAAATATCAAAAGCTGCACCCGGACAAGCCTCTGCCGCACATCACGCCCCATGTATTCCGGCACACGTTCTGTACAAACATGGCGAACGCTGGCATGGACATCAAGACCTTGCAGTATGTCATGGGACATTCCGATGTGGGCGTCACACTGAATGTTTACACCCATGCGAGCTATGACCGCGCCGCCGAGCAGATGGCAAAGATCATTGATTTTAGAGGGTTTGCCGCACCGGAGCCGCAGAGAAAATCAGGTTGAAGCAATCGCAGTCACTACACCAATTACTACACCATTTGCCCGAAAATCTGCGTAGAGTTACGGGAATATGCGTAGGTTTCCGGCATGACAGCAAAAATGAAAGAAGCGCCAAAAACCTTGAAATATCAAGGCTTGGAGGCTTTTGAAGGGATATATAAGCAATGACAAAAATCTTATTCATCTGCCACTTGCACATACCAAATCTGAATCTGCTTCTCAGCTTGAAAATCAGCGGGATTTTTTTGTCGTTGTCGGCGTATCGCTGACATATTTCCCAAAGCTTGAGAATATCGGAGGATTTAACCGTTCTGCGCATCATTATCATTGAACGATCCGGCAAATCGGTTTCTGTGATATATTGTTCAAAGTGGTATTGTTCGGTGATGATTTGGTTGAGCTCCTGTCTTGCCTCGGCGAGATTTGACTGCATCTCAAACACGTTTTGAAGCTGTTCGGAGAGCCTGCCTATTTCTTCAATGAACTCCGGCTGTTCTGCCTCGCGGAAAAACCATCCGCTGAAATCGGGATATGAATCTGTTTGGGATGTCAAGAACTTGGTTTTGTTAGAGGATCTGCCGAGTGAAGCGATAATAAATTCAAGCCCGTATTCCGAAAACTTTTCGTATATATTCTGTATCGCAGAATTGTTGTTAGACACGACCTGCACAGTTTTGCCCGAGATGATAATGTTCGCGATGATATTAAGTATCGTTTGCGTCTTTCCGGTTCCCGGAGGTCCTTCGATAACACTGAGCTTATTTTCTAACGCATTCTTTACGGCTTTGAACTGACTCGCATTGCAGCCGAACGGGAAAATAAGATGCGTCGGCTTTGCTAAAGCGGCAGTGTAAAGAGTAGGATTCAAGTAATACGCCAGCACTGATGTTTCGTCGATGAAATCTATTCCGGCATACTGAATCGGCAAAAGCTTCTCTCCGGTTTCTGCTTTCAATTTACAGAGTTCCGCCGACCTTTTAAGATAGTCAAGGACATTTTTTGCGGTCTCATCATCAAGAACAGACTTTTCTATTTGCAAATCATCTTCACTGTAATCGCGCGCGGAGCCGTTCTCAAAGCAAATGTGCCAATAACGCTGATTTATATCGGTAAAAACATAGATGGCGCGTATGCCCCAAAGCGAAATCCCGTTGTGTGATATGTGATAATTCAGCGGATCCAGAACTACTGGGTCTTTCAGCCAATGAATATTTTCTGAGTTATATGAATATGTCTTTTGATTTTTAAAGGTTACCTCATACTTTTGGGTTATGGCGTTGTATTTCAGCTCGGTAATGTCTTCGGTAATTATCCGCCCGTTGGCGACTATCATATGTTTGCTTGAGTTCACACGTTTCACCGCCTGCATTAATGTCTGTGAAACAATTATACATCAATCTTGCCTGATTTGAAATAACTTTTGTTGACAAAATGTTGACAAAATAAAGAAAAGCCTTCACGCTTGAAAACGTAAAGGCTTTTTGGCGGACAGGGTGGGATTCGAACCCACGAGCCGCTTGCGCGACTACCTGATTTCGAGTCTTTTATGCAACTGTGACGGGGGTGTCCGTTTTGGGGTCGTTTCTGTAAGCCCCGTACCCGCCGAAAGCCGCTTGAAATCAGGCTTTTTCGCCCGGAAAACCTTGCGGGACAGGCTTTTTTGAAAGTGGGTTCAAATCGGCATTTTTCCCGATTTTGGAGAGAAATGCGGGAAGATAGGAGAGAAAAACCGGGAGACGGTCATACACCGCAGGATAGAGCTTCCAACCGACGAAAATCTATTTTTGAGGTGTTACAAATGGATGTATTTCCCGTCAACTGGGACAGCGTTCCCGAAGTGATGAACAAGGAGCAATTTTTCCGAATCTGCCACATCAGCAAGTCCACGGCGCTGTATCTGCTCAAAAGCGGCAAGGTGCCCTGCGAGTGGTCGGGTAAGAAAACCCGGTGCTATAAAATCCGAAAAGAGGATGTGAAAGCATATTTGGAGGAGCGGGCGATCTTCCCTGAACTCTACTCTGCGCCGAAGGGCTGGTACGGCACCCACTATGTGGCGAGGCTCTCTAAGGAGCTGCCGGAGGACACGCTGCGGCAGATGCACGGTTACTATGAAAAGCTGCTGCGCAAATACCCGGATGTGGTCACGGTGAAGGATGTGGTGGCCCTGACCGGCTACACCCTGACCACCGTCCACAACTGGTGCAGCCGGGGGTCACTGAAAGCCTTCCAGAAGGGGCTGAAGTTCTGTATCCCGAAAATCTTTCTTGTGGATTTCTTCTGCTCCCTGACCTTTCGCTCCATCACCCGCAAAAGCCTCTGGCATATCCAGACACTGAATGAATTCAGCAGGAAGATGAAGAAATAATGTGCGATTCAGAAATTCGCATACTCGCACCTGCTTTTCGATTTTGCTAAGCTGTAATCGAAAAGCAGGTGCATTTTGCATTGCAGACCTGCCGGGGAAATTTTGAATGGGAGGATCACATATGAAATCGCTATTTGAGCAGTTGGGTGGCACTTACACAAGGCAGGGCGACTACTGCCTGCCAGATGTTTGCTTACCGCCCGAAGAAGAACGCCCCATCGGCGTTTACGGGCAGCGGCGGCGAGTTTATCTGAAGAGGCATCACCGGATACTGTATTATAACCTGCTGACCGCCGGGACGCTGGGCGGGCACCTCGCAGACATTGAGGAGCAGGCGCAGGAACTCTTTCTTCGGCTGGTAGAACAATACGCAGACATCGAGGGCGTGACGGAGGCCTTGAAAGCCGATGACCCGATGGCGTGGGTGCGAAAGATGAACGGCATCCGACATCGGGCAAACGAGGCCGTGATGCAGGAAATCGTATATGGGTAATGAACAAGCGGGGGCCAGTGGCCTCCGCTTGTTTTGTGTGTAGAAAAGAACAATGTTGTTTTGAAACGACATTGTTCCGAACTTTGTTGACATTGTTCTTTTATTCGGGTATAATGTACTTGTGATTTTATGCGTGGAGGTATCCCCTATGGCTGAAA
>ERZ1026997.569-NODE-569-length-13945-cov-6.366235_pt1 | contig 13945 bp, 12 predicted proteins | sample MGYA00519289_ERZ1026997 | MGnify/ENA primary metagenome ERZ1026997 (study PRJEB26926, sample SAMN06164455) | human gut metagenome | biome: ENVO:00009003; feature: ENVO:2100002; material: ENVO:00002003 | host: Homo sapiens | place: USA | collected 2012 ... | reverse complement strand
GAGCGCATCCTTGGTAAGGATGAGGTCGGCGGTTCGAATCCGCCCAGCAGCTCCAAAAAGCATCGAAAACTTTTGTTTTCGGTGTTTTTTTGTTGGAAAAACGCACTTTTATGTCCGGATCAAAATGTGGGTCAACCGCCTGACCCACACCGTGACCCACACGGGGAAATGCTCGGAAAGGGCAAAAGATGAGCGGACGGAAAAGCCGTTATTCTGAAAGGCCTTTTCTTTGTTTCGCCGCGTTCTTGTATTTTGCGGCAGGATATGCTACAGTACCTGCCGTTGATTCTTTCTGCCTCTTACGAGGCTGTGCGAGGTATTTATGAAGCTGTTACGATGGTGTAAGGCCAACGCCATGCCGGTGATTGCGGTGCTGGCCGCGGCGGTGACGGCGGTGTTCGTGCCGCCTGACGCGGCCTATCTTGGCTACTACGATGTAAAAACGCTATCCTGCCTGCTGTGCGTGCTGGCGGTGGTGGGTGCGCTGCGCCGCGTGGGACTGTTTCCTCTGCTGGCGCAGAGGCTGGTGCAGGTGTTCCACACCACCCGCGGCGTGGTGACGGCGCTGGTAGGTATCACGCTGGTGGGCTCCATGCTGCTGACCAACGACACAGCACTGCTGACGTTCCTGCCCCTCAGCTGGTTTGTGCTGGAGCGCACCGGCCAGACGAAATGGACGGCGCTGACGTTCATTCTGCAGAACTGCGCCGCCAACCTGGGCGGTATGCTGACGCCCTTCGGCAATCCCCAGAACCTGTATCTGTTCAACCACTACAACATCCCTAACGGGGAATTCCTGTCCATTATGCTGCCGCCGTTCCTGCTGTCCACGGCGCTGATCCTGCTGTGCTGTCTGTTTCTGCCCCGTGAAGGGCTGACTGTCCCCCGGCAGGAGACACTGCCGGACAAGCGTCGTACTGCGGTATACGGCGTACTGTTCTGCGTGGCGGTGGCTATGGTGCTGCGGGGAATCCCCTACTGGCTGGGACTGCTCGTTATCGTGATGGCTCTGCTGGTGCTGGATCGCCGTGCGCTGCTGGGCGTGGACTGGGGACTGCTGGTGACGTTTGCGGCGTTTTTCACCTTTTCGGGCAACATGGCGCGGATTGAGCCGGTGCGTGAGCTGTTCCGGAAGCTGCTCACCCACGGGGCCATGCCGGTGGCGGCACTGACCAGTCAGGTCATCAGCAACGTACCGGCAGCCATCCTGCTGAGCCGGTTCACCGACGACTATCGAGGACTGCTGGTGGGCGTGAATATCGGCGGCGCGGGGACGCTGGTGGCGTCACTGGCCAGCCTGATCACTTTCCGGGAATACACAAAGCACGTCAAGGGGCAGACGGGGCGGTTCATGGTGCTGTTCTCCGCCATCAGCTTCGGTTTTCTAGGCGTCCTGTTGGTAGCCATGACACTCTGGATGCGGTGAAATGAGTAAATTAGAGCTCCTGCCCATGGGGCAGGAGCTCTAGTTTGTTATTGTGGTGCAGTTTGATCAGCTCACATCACCTGTGCCATGAAGCTGCCCATGGTCTGTCCGGCTTCGTCCTGCTTTTGACGGGTGGCGTGGGTGTAGGTGCGGAGAGTGAACCCCGCATCGTAGTGCTCCAGCATACTGCTGACAGTTTTCACGTCCACGCCGTTTTGTAAAGCCAGCGTGGCAAATGTGTGTCTGAGATAGTCCCTCACCTTATAGGACACTTAGAGCGGATTTGTAAACCAAAAAAGTCAGAGGACCCTATCATAAGACAGAATCCTCTGACTTTTGGTACAGCTTTTTCAGTCGCTTTGATGCCGCCATTTTGGAGATGCCGTAGATCTGGCCGATCTCCTCCATGGTCAGCTCCTCGCCGTAACGGAGAGAGAGCAGGTTTTGACCCTGCACATCCAGCCCCGCAATGGCTCTCCGCAGATTTTCAAGCCGGAGGTTCCTAAGCGCCGCATCCTCCATGGGACTGCCTTCGTACAGGGGGTCAGAATGCCCTACGGGGCCCATGAATGCCTGAGACCACACCGGGGTGTGGACCTCACCGGAGGGCTGCGAGATTAGGCTTTCGCCTAAGAACAATATATATGCACCGGGAGACGTCAAGTCGGGGCGAATGACGGAGGTTTCTCCATTGCAATATGTCATATCCTGTGCTATAATGCACTCGAACTGAATAACGGGGCAGCGTGAGCCGGGTTTATCCCGGCGGCGGAATGGGGTGAGAGGCCCCGCGAGACGGTCACTGTGATGCCGGTTTATTCGGCTAAGCCAGATACGCAAGGCGCTGCTCCCGGGCCGCTGCCAGTACCGGGGCCAAAGTTGTTGCGAAATTGCTTCACCCGGCTGCCTATGGAGGCCGGGTGATTTTTTGCTGCCAGGCACCATGGTGCCTCATGCTTTCCATGGAAAGCATGATAGCCATTTCAAGCCGCCGGGGCGGGGGAGGACGGCAAACCTTTCCCGTCCCGCTTTCCAGAAAAATTTTTGCGCTATTTGTCGTTCCTTTCTTTTTCCCGAGACCCGGGCCGTGCTGTAGAGGACGCGGCCCGGGGGACGGGAAACAGGGGGCGTGAGATATAGGGTATTACGGATTGTCACGGGCGCGGTGCGCCCTCGCAATGACAAAAAGTGTGTGATTGCTTCGGCATTTACATAAATAAAAAGAATGAAAGGAAAAAGAAATGAAAAAGAGAATCATTTCTCTGCTGCTGGCGCTTATCATGGCGCTGTCACTGCTTCCCGTGAGCGTGCTGGCGGCAGACGACCACACAGGTCAGGTCCATGTGACGGTGGAAAACACCACCTGGGCCAAGGCCGACGGCGCACCCTGGGAGGGGACGCTGGTGGACGAGTGGGTCACCCTCAAGGCTGACTCCACCATGATGAGCTGCATCGTGGACGCGCTCGCGGCCAAGGGCTATACCCAGACCGGCGCGGACACGGGCTACATCAGCGAAATCAACGGCATCAAGGAGAAGGACGCGTCGAAGGATTCCGGTTGGATGGGCACGCTCAACGACTGGTTTACCAGCGAGGGCTTCGCCAAATACACCGTGGCCAACGGCAAGCTGAAATCCGGCGACGAGATCGCCGTGCAGCACACCTGCAATCTGGGCGCGGACATCGGCGGCTCCTTCGACACCAGCGACAAGAGCCTCAAGGCCGTCGCCCTCAGCGCGGGCGAGCTGATCCCGGCATTCTCCAGCGACGTGCATGACTATACCATGATTCTGCCCGCGGACGTGACGGCGCTCACCGTGACCCCCACCGCCAGCAACAAGCAGAATCGCGTCCGCATCTATGCGGGCGGCACGGAGTATGGCCGCAAGGATGCCATTCCCGTTCAGGTGGGCACCGTCATCACCCTGAAGGTGGGCAATGACGGCGATGCCGCCCCGGAGACCTACACCATCGCCCTCCAGGCGGCGGGCACCCTCCTCTCCGGCGACAATGTATCCCTCACCTCCATCCATCAGGACGGCTCCGCCGGTACCAAAGTGGCCCTGACCTTTGACAAGGAAACCGCCGCCTTCACCGGCAAGCTGGCAAACTATACCCATCTCAAGCAGTATAACGACGGCGGCTTCACCGTGACGCTCTCCGACCTGCCCGCAGGGGCCACCGCCCAGCTCAAGAGCAGCAGCGGCAAGGTCCTGGCGGACTTTGAAAACGGCGCGGCTTCCACCCCGGCGAATCAGTTCACCGGCAGCGGCTCGGCCTATTTCTACATCGCCGTCACCGCCCAGGGCCGCACGGAGAATTACAAGCTGACCCTCACCAAGCCCGGCGACTACTACTGGTGGAAATTTATTTTCAGTGGTACCCCCGATTTCGACGAGGAAAATGTATTCTACGGTTATCCCGAGGGTACTCTGTTCCAGACAGATGAAAACGGCAATCCCACAGGCGAGACCGGCTATGCCAAGGGCTGCTGGAATTATACCGTGTATGTTTCCCCTGCGGTGGGCAGCTTCGGTGTTTCGTATTTTATGAACGTAATGGGCAATTCGGGCCTGAAAACATTAAAATCGAAGATTTTAGTGGACGGTGAGGTTCATATTGCCGAGCGGAAGGCACTTGTACCTGTCATGCAGGCGTTTGCCAAAAAACCTGTTCCCTTGAAAAAGGATAAAACGGTAATCGAATTCGTTGGCACCAGCAGTAAGGATGAGAAAATCGAGATCCACACCACTGTTACGGTGATTGTGGTCAAGACTACTCCGGCGGAGCTGACCGATTTTATCAGCGCTCTGCCGAGCACCGATAATCTGACGTATTCCGAGCACTACAAGATCGTCATGAGCTATCAGCGCGCTTATAACAGATTTACCGACGAGGAAAAGGCACAGCTGTCCGCCGAGACGGTGAAAAAGCTGCAGGATTCCGTGGCCCGGATGGAGGAGCTGAAAAAGCGTCACGAGGACGGCATTCAGAACTGGATCGACCTGGTGAACACCTTTGCCGGGAAAGTGACCGCAGAAAACTATGCCCAGTATTACGACACCGTGCAGAAGGCCCAGGTGAAGTATCTGGAGCTGTCCGACGCACAGCGTGCGGAGTTTTCGTACATTAACTCTGCGGAAAACGCCGCAGTCATGACGGCCTACAAGGCTGCGTACCGCACCGTCAACGAGCAGTCCATTCTGGACGGCAGCTCCATCGGCAAGCCCACGGAATATTACGACGACTTCATGATGGGTGCCAACCACTATAATCTGGACCTGGGGCATGAGGACACCTATTATCCCGCCGTGTTCCGGGAGATCTGGACGAACCGTCCGACTTCTCTCTATCCGGCTTACGCAGGTGAAAAGGGTCTGCCCTATACGCTGCCCGGCATCCTGAAGTTCGACATCAAGGACGACAGCATCTTCGAGATCAAGGAAGTGGAGGGCGTCTATGAGGACGGCGGCCTGAGCAGCTTTGGCAATACTCCGGCCATGAAGTATTACCTGGTGCCCAAGAAGGCGGGCACCACCACCTTCACCGTCACCTTTACGGATAAGGCGGGCAATTTCTATGGTCAGATCCCGGAGATTCCCGTCCATGTCAATAGTCCCGAGGAGACGGCTATTGAGGATCTGAACAAGAAGCTGACGAACTTCACCTCTCTGAGCAACACCAGCAAATACGACAACTGGACCTACGACTACGGCACGGAGGGCGCGCCTTTCACCTTTAAGGTAAGCGGCACCAACGCCAAGGTCAGCGTCTATAACTACCTCCAGTACAACAAAGACGGCACCCCTGTCAAGACCGACTACACCCCCGATGAAAGCGGCAACGTGACCATCCTCCTCAAGGACGGCTACAATGGCATCGAGGTCACCGCCGACTACCAGGGCCACACTGTCACCCAGGTATACTCCCTCAAGGGTAAGGTCACCCGCTATGTGCAGGAGAACATCTCCCGCCCCGGCGAGGCCCTGCGCACCGGCGATACGGCGGGTATCTGGATCATCGGGCGGCCTACCAATATCCACAAGATCCTCCGTATTTATAACCCTGCGACCACGACGGTGTTCTATACGGATATGCCTCTGCAGAGCGTAGTAAATACAGACAACCAGCACGATATTTACCGTACTGATGAAAATGGTGCGGAAAAACAGGTATCTTATCAGCCCCGCATTGCGGCCTATCTGACGGAATCCGGCACGATCACCCTCACCAAGGGCAGCTCCGATAGCCGCGGCTACGGTTCCAAGCCCGGCAGCGAGGGCGATCAGGGCAACACCGGCGGTATCGCCGATTCCACACGCTATGGCTTCGGCATGCTGGCGGATATTACGCTGCAAGTGGAGAACAACCCCAACTTCAAACTGGAGCCCAAGTATGAGACCGTGGCCGAGAACGGCGGGCAGGTCAAGGCTGGGGACAAGCTTACCATCTCCATCCCCACGCTGCCCATCGAGCAGCTGGCCCAGGACTATAAGCTGCAGTACTGCCTGCTGAACTACTCCACCAACATCCCTGGTGCGGAGTATATTTTCTCCAAGTGGTCCAAGGGCGGCGACTCCTGGGCGGGCGAGGGCACTACCCCCGTCGGCCCCGAGGTGGCCCTCAAGAGCATCACTTTCACCGTGCCCAAGACCACCCCGGCGGGCACCTACAGAATTTACGGCGGCTATCTGGATGTTACCCACAGAAGCGGCGGATACGAATGGCTGGATAAGTATGCGAAGTTCTATCGGATGGAGATCAGCGATCTGACCATCACCGTTTTGAAGGGCGACATCGAGACCGTGGAGGACCTTATTGACGCCATCGGCGCCGATGTCACCCTGGACAGCGAGGCCGCCATCACCGCCGCCAAGTCCGCCTACGACGCCCTCTCCGATGAGGACAAGGCCTTGGTGGACGCTGACAAGGTGGACGCCCTGAACGCCGCGATTATCAAGCTCAACCGGCTCAAGCACGCGGACCTCATGGCAAATCTGGACACCATCTACAAGACCACCGGCGACTTCATCCAGGGCCTGGGCACCCCCACAGTGAACTCCACCGGCGGCGAGTGGATGGTCATCGGCCTGGCCCGCAGCGGCCGCACCGTGCCCGCCGGGTACTATGACAATGTGGTGGAGTATGTGAAGGCCAAGGCTGACGCCAATGAGCGTCTGCACCGGGCCAAAGTCACCGACAACGCCCGGGTGATCCTGGCCCTGACGGCCATCGGCAAGGATGTCACCAATGTGGGCGGCCACAACCTGCTGAAGGGCCTGGATAACATGGCCTATGTGCAGAAGCAGGGCATCAACGGCCCCATTTTCACCCTTATTGCCCTGGATAGCCACAATTACCCCACCATGGGCGATGTGACCCGGGAGAAGCTGATTCAGGTGATCCTGGCCGCCCAGCTCACCGACGGCGGCTGGAACCTGAGCGGCGAGAACGCCGACCCCGACATGACCGCTATGGCCATCCAGGCCCTGGCCCCCTACTATAAGACCAACGAGACCGTGAAGGCCGCTGTGGATAAGGCCCTGGAGGCCCTTTCCGCCCTGCAGCGCAGCGACGGCGGCTTTGGCAGCTGGGGCACCGTGAACAGCGAGAGCTGCGCACAGGTCATCGTGGCCCTCACCGCTTTGGGTATCGACCCCACCGCAGACAGCCGCTTCGTGAAGAACGGCCTGACGGTGCTGGATGCTCTGGCCAGCTTCTATGTCACCGGCGGCGGCTTCCGCCACACCGCTGGCGGCGACCGGGACGGCATGGCCACCGAGCAGGGCTACTACGCCCTGGCGGCCTACTACCGCTTCGCAAACGCCCAGACCCGGCTCTATGACATGACCGATGTGACCGTTCAGACCGGCGGCAGCAATACCCCCGCCACCGGCGATACCGGCGTGCTGGGTTGGATCATCGCCCTGCCCGTGACGATTCTCGCCGCAGCCTTCGTTCTCAAGCGTAAGGAGCGGGAGGCGTAAGCCAAAAAGAAAAAACCTAAGCGGCAAAATAAAACAGCACCCCCGGGGTCTCTTGCATAACAAGAGACCCCGGGGGTTTTATTTTTTGTTTGCAGCGGTGCGATATTGGAATAAAAAGTGACGACACTGATTTCAATTTTCTGCAAAAATTTTCCCCGGGCAAAGAAGGTGAAAGGCCCCGGGGATGCCCGAAGCCATTCACCTTATCCCATATTCAACTCAGCAGGGCGGTCAGGAGGGTCAGGACGGCTACGGCGGCCCAGAAAAGGAGCTTCTGCCGCAGCATACGCCGGACGTCCACGGACGTGTTACTCCGCCAGCTTCCGGCCCATGGCCTGGCAGGCGGCCAGCACATCGTCGTCGGGAGTCTCGCAGCAGGTGATGCTTTCGCACACCAGGCTGATGCCCGCATCGTCGCAGTCCTTCTCCCAGCTGCGCATCCATTCGCCGTCGCCCCAGCCGTAGGAGCCGAACAGGCCCACAGACTTGCCGCCCAGCTGGTTCCTGATGCTGTCGAACATGGGCTGGAACTCCATCTCCTCCAGCACCTCGCTGCCCATGGCGGGGCAGCCCATGGCCACGGAGGACACGCCGGACAGGGAGGCGGCGGTCACCTGGTCGGGAGTCAGCAGGGAGGCGTCGGCCCCGGCGGCCTTCATGCCCTCCAGAACGGCGTTGGCCATGGCCTCGGTGTTGCCGGTGCCGCTCCAATAGATCACAAGCGTTTTTTTCATAAATATACTTCCTTTCAAAAATATGTCTCAAAATATGCCAATGGTTTGTCAAACGGCCACTGCCAGCTGCTCCAGCCGGTAGCCGGTCTGCCACAGGGCGCAGTAGCGCTGGGTGCAGCGGCGGAAGCGGTCGAACAGAAGCTGAGCCCGCTGCTCGTCGCCGTATACCTTCCACAGCCCGGCGCACTTGAAGTCCTCGGCCCGGTGGTCGATGAACCCCTGCACATCCTCCGGCGGGTAGCTGAGGAACAGCCCCACCTCGTGGGGAAATTCCTCCTCCGTGCGCAGCCGCTGCACCAGCCGCGCCACACACTGTCCGCAGCTGCCGCAGGGGTAGCCCGCCTGCCGCAGCAGGCGGCAGGACAGATCGTCGTCCAGATCCCGGCGCAGGGCCTGGGGCCGGTACAGATACAGCAGCGCCCTTCCCTGGCCCAGCCGCATGGGCAGCAGGCACAGCCCCCGGGGCACCAGCACCCGGTTCATCCGCCGGATGTCCGCCAGCAGCTGCTGACGGGAGTCATAGGGGCAGGGAAACAGACTGCCGGTCTTGATGCCGGCCAGAGTGGGCGCACACTGGCGCACCACCGTCTCCTCCGCCGGTCTCATCCTGCGTGCTTCTCCAGAATTCCCCGCAGAGCGGACAGGGAGCTGGTGTGGCAGCGCTCGATGATGGTGTTCTGGCCCTTCAGCTGGCTGAGGGCCCCCTGCACCATCTTGTGGGACATGGTGCCGGTGAAAAAAATCATCAGGTCGGGGCTGCCCAGCTTGTTCCGCAGGCCCCCGGCAGGCTTGGTGAATACCTTGGCCTGGCACCGGTACGTCTGACAGAGCTCCTTATACCGCCGCTCCATACACTCGTTTCCTCCCAAAATTACAACGCTCATAGCGATCTCCCTTCTATGGTTAAAGTGCTTTAACTACTGATTTGTAAAAACAGCGTCTCCCGGACGCCTTGTATGAGGATAGTATACGCAAAGGCAGGAGCCGTATCCACTCCAAAACGGCGGATACGGCTCCAAAATGAATTTTTCGGCAGGGGAGGGACAGGAGAAAAGCAGACCTGCCAGAAGGCGGCCCCTTTATCAGGAGCCGCCCTCTGGCAGATGAAAGAAGATGAGAATCAGCGGAGAAAAGAGAGAAGATGAAAAGAGAACTACGAGAGAAAACCACGCAAACGCTTCTGCCTGCTATCTGAAAACGCCTGTCAGTCCAGGACGTTGGAGACCACCAGCCAGCGGCCCGCATCCTGATGCAGGGTCACGCTGCCGCCTGCGTAGCGCAGGGTCACGGTACCATCGGGGCTGTGGTACCCATACTGGAAGCGGACGAAGCCCGCGTCACCGGCAGGGCCGTAGTATGCGTCGAAATCCGCCAGATAGGTGAGGCCGTCAAAGGCCGCGTCGGACATATCCGCCAGGCTCAGGCCCGTGTACCGCAGCAGCAGATCCTCCAGCTCCGATGCCGTCAGGCGGGCATAGCCCTCGGCACCCAGCTGGTACAGCTCCCGGTCGGACAGGTCCCGGCTCCCGGCGCCGCCGGTGAACAGGGCAGTCAGGTCCATGTCCGCAGCCCGGTCAAAGGAGACAGACAGAAACAGGTTGGGCCCCTGGGCAGGCAGCACGTTGAAGCAGCTGCCGCCGAACCAGCGGAGCTCCTGCTCCGTCAGCAGGCTGGCCCCCTGGGGCAGGGTCACCCGGGGCTCCTCCGCCGGGGCTGCGTCCTGTCGGACCGCCGGGGCGGAGAAATGCACAGGCTCGACGGCATTCCTCGCTACGCTCTGCCCGCGCAGGCCGCAGGCACACAGCCCCAGCATCAAGCACACTGCCAGCAGCAATACCGTCTTTTTCATGGCGACTCCTTTCCCGAGGTGAATGTTGGTTTTTCCCTTACTGTACTTGCAGTATACAGGAGTTTCTCAGCAAAATCATCTCAAAATGGTGAATAACGGTTACAATCCGGTAACAAAGCGGTTAAAATTTGGTACACTTTTTCGGCGGTTGCAATGGTGGGGAAAATGAGGTATAATAATAAAATTGGTGTATCTTGCACAGGAGGGAACCCTGCCTTATGTGGTATTTTCTTTTGTTTGCCGCCCTGTTGGGGGCGGACCAGCTTATCAAATACTGGACGGTGGAGCACCTGGCTCTGGGAGAGTCGGCGGCGTTTTGGCCGGGCGTCATGCGGCTGACCCGGGTGCATAACTATGGCGCGGCCTGGTCCAGCTTTTCCGGCCAGACCGCGGCCCTGGCGGTGGTGACGGTGCTGCTGATGGCGGCGGTGGCGTATCTGCTGGCGCGGCGCATCGTGCGGCATCCCCTGGGCGTGATCGCGGGGCTGATGATCCTGGCCGGGGGCGTGGGGAACCTCATCGACCGGTTGTTCCGGGGCTATGTGGTGGACATGTTCGACCTGACGCTATTTTCCTATCCAGTGTTCAACTTTGCCGACTGCTGCGTGGTGGTGGGGGCCATTCTGGGGGCCGTGTACTACCTGTTTTTATACGATAAATACGACAAGAAGGACAAAAAACATGGAAACGACCCGGCTGACGGTGACAACTGAGGAGGCGGGGCAGCGGGCGGACAGCCTGCTGGCCCGGCGGCTGGAGGGGCTGACCCGCTCCGCCGCCGCCCGGCTTCTGGAGGAGGGACGCGTTACAGACCGGGGCCGCCCGGTGGCGAAGAACCTGCGGGTCCAGCCGGGACAGGTGCTGGAGGTGACGCTGCCGGAGCCGGAGGAGCCGGAAGCCCGGCCCCAGGATATTCCCCTGGACGTGGTATACGAGGACGAGGACGTCATCGTGGTGAACAAGCCCACGGGGATGGTGGTGCATCCGGCGCCGGGGCACCCGGACGGCACCCTGGTCAACGCCCTGCTGTATCACTGCGGGGAGAGCCTGTCCGGCGTGGGGGGCCAGAAGCGTCCCGGCATTGTCCACCGCATCGACCGGGACACCAGCGGCCTCATTATCGCCGCCAAAAACGACGCGGCCCACCTGGCCCTGGCGGCCCGGCTGGCGGACCACACCCTGGCCCGGACGTACGAGTGCCTGGCGGTGGGCAATTTCCGGGAGGACAGCGGCACTGTCAACGCGCCCATCGGCCGCCATCCGGTGGACCGCAAGCGCATGGCGGTGGTGCGCCAGGGGGGCCGGGAGGCCGTGACCCATTGGGAGGTCATCGCCCGCTATCCCGGCGTCACCCATCTGCGCTGCCGCCTGGAGACGGGCCGCACCCACCAGATCCGGGTCCACCTGGCCCACATCGGCCACCCGATTCTGGGGGATACGGTGTATGGGGCCAAAAAGCCCGTGCCGGGGCTGACGGGCCAGTGTCTCCACGCCGTGGGGCTGCGGTTTCTCCATCCCCGCACCGGGGAGCCGGTGGAGCTGACCTGCCCTTTGCCGGAGGAGTTTGTCCGGATGCTGGACAAGCTCCGGCGGGGAAGCTGACGCCGCCGGCGATTCGATGGAAAATCATATGACGAACGACCGAACGAGGTGCGATATGCAGACATTTATGGTGCCCTGCCTGCTGGGGCTGGAAAAATTGGTGGGCGACGAGATCCGGCGGCTGGGGCTGCGGGATGTGCAGGTGGAAAACGGCCGGGTCCTGTGCCGGGGCCAGCTGTCCGACATAGCGCGGCTGAACATCAACCTGCGCTGCGGCGCCCGGGTCCTGCTGGTGCTGGGCCGGTTTCCGGCCCGCAGCTTTGAGGAGCTGTTTCAGGGCACCCGGGCCATCGCCTGGGAGGACTATCTGCCCCGGAACGCGGCCTTCCCCGTGAAGGGCTACTCCATCTCCTCCCAGCTTCACGCCGTGCCGGCCTGCCAGTCCATCATCAAAAAGGCTATGGTGGAGCGGATGAAGGCCCACTACGGCCTGGAGCAGTTCCCGGAGGACGGGGTGAAGCATCAGGTGCGGTTCTCCCTGTTCAAGGACGAGGCCATGATCTGCCTGGATACCTCCGGCGAGGGCCTGTATAAGCGGGGATACCGGGCCGTGGGCGTGGAGGCTCCCCTGCGGGAGACGCTGGCGGCGGCTATGGTGACCCTGTCCCGATTCCGGGGGAGGGACCCCTTCTGCGACCCCTTCTGCGGCAGCGGCACCATCTGCATCGAGGCGGCGCTGATCGCCCTGAACCGGGCCCCGGGCCTGGACCGCAGCTTTGACGCCCAGCGCTGGGGCTTTGTGCCCTCCGGGGACTGGCTGGCCGCCGCCGGGGAGGCCATGGACAAGGAGTTCCACGGGAAGTACGACATCTGGGGCGGCGATGTGGACCCCCGGGCCGTGGCCATCGCCCGGGACAACGCCCGGAAGGCCGGGGTGGAGGATGTGGTGCGCTTTGAGGTGGCGGATATGCGGAATTTCCGCCGGGAGGACACCTATGGCCAGCTGGTGACCAATCCGCCCTACGGTGAGCGCCTGCTGGAGCGGCAGGAGGCCGAGACCCTGTATCGGGATTTCGGGCATATGTGGGAGCGGCTGCCGGACACCTGGCGGACCCTGGTGCTCAGCAGCCACACGGAGTTTGAGCGCACCTTCGGCCACCAGGCCAAAAAGAAGCGTAAGCTCTATAACGGCATGATCAAGTGCGATCTGTTTATGTACGGAAATGTGTAAGGGCGGGGTTGACAGCGTTATGCCGGGACTTTTCCCGAAATCTTCACAGAAATTTTCAATTTGTTCATATACTTTTCCGCCGCCGTGCTACAATAGGTTACAATCTGTTACCGAATCTTAAAACTCACCGGGAGGGCGCCGCTATGAAGCACATCTTTATCATCAACCCCACTGCGGGGAAATATGACAGCCGCCAGCGGATCTATGAAATGGCTGAGCATCTGCGGACGGCTCACGGTCTGGACGTGCAATGCATCCTCACCAAAAAACAGGGCCACGCCACCGAGATCGCCCAAAAGCTCTGTCAGACCGGGGAGCCCCTGCGGTTTTACGCCTGCGGCGGCGACGGCACCGTCAACGAGGTGGCAAACGGCATCATCGGCTATGACAACGCCGCTATGAGCGTGATCCCTGTGGGCACCGGCAACGACTTCCTGAAAAACTTCGGCGACGACCTGGAGAAGTTCCGGGACGCCGAGAACCTGTGGGACGGCCCCCAGTTCCCCATGGACGCCATCGACGTCAATGGCCGGGTGGCCCTGACCATCGCCTGCTCCGGCATCGACGCCCGGGTGGCCCGGGACGTACATAATTTCAGCGAGAGCCCCATTCTGGACGGCAAGAGCAGCTATATTGTCTCTCTGCTGGTGAACTTCCTGTTCAAGGGCATCGGCTCCCATTGGACGGTGGAGCTGGACGGCGAAACCATGGAGGATGACTTCTCCCTGGTGTCCGTGTGCAACGGGCGGTATTACGGCGGCGGGTTCATGCCCGTGGCCGAGGCCCGGATGGACGACGGCGTGCTGAACACCTTGGTGGTGAAAAAGGTCAGCCGTACTACCTTCCTGCGGTTTGTGACTCCGTATGCCAAGGGGCAGTACTATAAATTCCCCCATGTGGCCCGCTGCTCTACCCCCAAGGTGGTGCATATCCATTCCGATAAGCCGGATATCGTCACATGTCTCGACGGCGAGTGCATCACCTCCGACGATGTGACCATCCGTCTGGCGGACAAGCGGCTGAATTTCTTCGGCCCCGCCGGCTGCGACTGCAACCGCACCGCCCGGGATATTTGACCAATTTGTGAACTTTTGAAATTTTGCCAAAAATCCCCTTGCAAAATCTGAATAGTGTGGTATGATAACTGTCTCTTATACACATCTGACGCTGCCGACG